>Ga0210405_10000560_pt1 | contig 48726 bp, 44 predicted proteins | sample IncBWH11MmetaG_FD_155492 | JGI IMG/M metagenome (GOLD analysis project Ga0210405, IMG submission 155492) | Forest soil microbial communities from Barre Woods Harvard Forest LTER site, Petersham, Massachusetts, United States - Inc-BW-H-11-M | ecosystem: Environmental > Terrestrial > Soil >...
TTTGCCTCTTGGCAGAACCGTCGTAAACGTGTTGTGCCACTGGGTTGGACGACCCGTCGGCCAGCTCATTTTCGTGAATCCGCTCCTGGACTTCCGATATGTTCGTCATGGATTCACTCCTTCCTAGTCAAACCTTGGGGCGGGTTAGATCCATTTTATAAGAGGGGCTCGACAGAGAATCGGGTGGCGAAGGGCAAATTGCTCAAGAATTATCTGTCCGCAAGTACAGGCCGACTGTCACGGTCGGGCCAATCCCAAATTCGCTCTTCCGCACCAACTCCCGACAAACGGGATACTCCGTCGAAAAACACTCCGTAACCTGTTTAGAATCAATGAATCCGCGTCGGTTGTGTTTTTCATTTCCATAGGTGGGCTGCAGGCCCATGCGAGACGACCTTTAGTGCTAAGTAAGTCTTCAAACCGGAAAGGTTCGTTCCAGTACGAACTTGGGAGGTTAGCGCGGCGGTCTCAATGGGTCGACGCAACACTAAGCTCAAAGTCTAACTGCTGGAGTCTCAAAGACTAAAATCGCTTACAAGTGTTGAATCAGACGGAACACTGCCCTGGCTAGGTTCTGATTGAGTACAGCCCGACAGATCGGTTCTCTCGGGGAAGTGCTGTTGGATCAGGCTATTAGAAAGTGTTGCGTCGACCGGTTGAGCTGGCAGCGTTTACCAGGACTTGAGAGAAATTCAGGCGGCGTTAGAATGTCTTCGTGACGAAACGTTCTCGAATTGTGCTGGCTATAATCGTTGGCAGTGCAGTAGCGGCGATTCCGACGCTGTTGCAGCACCATTTCAAGGCAGGCTCTTTCCCGGACTTGATTTGCGAGATGCGTCTGCTCCCTGGAAAACTGGTAGCCACGCTCTTTCACGACCGAGGTTCTGCAAGCCCCGAGTTTTTATGGCGCACCCGCGCAGCCACAGCAATCCTCTCTGGCGTTCTGGCCTATGGGGTTCTTCACTATCGAAAACAGGCTCAAAAAAGCCCTCGATAGGTCATCCTGCAATTCGCGTAGGTACGGGTAGCCACTTTTCCGGTTACCGCCCGAGGTGCCGAGTTGGGTCGCTAATCGGTTGCCTCTTTCTGCGCGAAATCAATGGCTGCCAGCGTCCGAATGCTTGCGGTGCAGCTGAATCGCTCGCCACGCGGCAAGGAGTACCCACGAGCAGTTGCACAATACGATCAATCTGTCTGCCCACCCATCCAATGCCAGCACACCCGGCGGTAGAGCCTTTGGCGCATGTTGCGGCAAATGGCCCCCATTGAGCCGCGACATTTGCATGGTCATGATGGCTAGCGTCGCCACCAGCAGCGCGACACTGATCCAGCTAAGGTTCGCGACCCGCAACAACAGAGATCGCGCCGCGCGCCAGTTTTCATTGCAGCCTAGCGCTACACTCAGCAGCAAGGCTGCGATCGGAAACCCGATAACCCCAAGAAAGCCGGCTATCGCATGTCCGATCTCATGCGTGACATCGAAAAACGAAGCCATCGCCCCGCCAAGACCGGCGATGAGCAGCAACCACAAGCCCACCTGTCCGCCACGCGTGTGGACCTCGGACCAGATGGCGGTCGCCAACGTCCACGAACTTGAGCCCATACAGAAAAACATCAACGACAGCACCCAGGCATAGTGGCCGAACGCATATTCGCTGATCACGCGCCACGAGGGCGAAAATTCCGGGCTCAATAGATGCAGAGCCGTCAGCAGCAAGATCGTCGCACCAGTCAACAAAACGGCCAACCAGGCTGCCAACTCTCTGAACTGCGAAGCACTGCTAGAACCCGGGAGTGATTTTGTTGCCGCCTTGTTCATTGCGCCCTCCAGGCCGGTTATTCCTTGCAGCGGAACTTCGCCCGCCGTCGGCGGCCTAGAGCATCCCTTCGAGTCGTACATAGCTCGCCTCCATTCCCTTCTCCATTCCCGTTGAGAGCATGGCCGCCCGCGTCTTGGCGTTTGGCAGCGTCATGCGCATAGTCATCAAGGTGCCCGTGCCGTCCGCATCGAATCGCGTTTCCACATGGTTGTCTGGTGTTCGGTCTGGCAGGAACATCCGCTCCACATGCACGATCCTGCTGTACGGTTCCAATTCCACGTACTCTCCCGTCAGATGGAATTCTCCGCCCTTGCTGTTCGTCCATTCGTATCGAATCTTGCCGCCCGGTTTCGCCTCAGTGATGCATACCGGCATCGTCCACCCGTCCGGACCTAGCAGCCACTTCTGCAGCAGCTTCGCATCGGTGTGAGCGCGGTATACCGCTTCCGGAGGCGCGGCAAACCGTCTCGTCACCACCACATGCGTGTCACCTTCTGTCTTGAGTGTTAACTTGCTCATCGTCTCTCTCCTCTCTTAGTCGTCGTCGTTTCCATATCGGCCAGAACCGCGTCCAGTCGGTTGTAGTTCTTCTCCAACGCTTTTCGCAGCATCTCCAGCCATTGGTCCATCGCTTCGATACCCACCTTCGCCAGCCGTCGCGGCCGTCTGGTTCCATCCACGCGGCTCACCACCAGTCCCGCATCTTCCAGCGCCTTTAAGTGCTGCGAGATTGCCGGTTGTGTCATCTTGAATGGCGCCGCCAGTTCCATCACCGTCGCTTCGCCCTTCGCCAACCGCACGAGAATCGCCCGCCGCGTTGGATCAGCCAAAGCGGCAAACGTCATATCGAGATTCATCGTCATCGCCATAAGGCATACCTTATATAAGTGTCTGCTTATTGTCAAGTGCAATCTTTACGTTTCTTCGGTCGCAGGAATCTCGATTCCTGCCGGTTAGCGCCACGGATAGCTCCTGGGGAATAGAGCCTTGGCTCCCGGGTGACGGGCAAGCCGGAAGTAATTCTGAGTCAGAAGGCTCGTTGGGACATTCTGGCTTGCTAAGTCCTGATTTTTCGCGTAATCGGAAACTAACCCACTACCGAAAACCGTCGCAAGTTGACACCGAGTTGACACGATGTTATCGCGCGACTATCGTTCGAAGTGAAATTTCCGCGAGGCTCTTTGAATGAAGATATTGGTGATTGGCGGCGGCGGGCGAGAGCATGCGCTGGTTTGGAAGCTGAAGCAGAGCGAGCGCGTGGAAAAAATTTGGTGCGCTCCAGGAAATGGCGGAATTGCCGAGGATGCGCAATGCATTGCCGTGGATGCAGGCAACGTTGCCGCGCTTGTAGCGGCGGTGGAAAAAATAGCGCCGGATTTGACGGTGGTCGGACCGGAGCTGCCGCTGGTGAACGGGATTTCGGACGCATTTAGGCAGCGAAATTGGGCCATTGTTGGCCCTTCGCAGCAAGCCGCGCAGCTCGAAGGCAGCAAGATTTTTTCGAAGGAATTTCTGCTTCGACACAACATTCCGACCGCGAAAATGTATGGCGCGTACGACTCACCGCAGAATGCGTATGCCGCACTGAACGGCGTGCATTGGCCGCTGGTGATCAAGGCCGATGGATTGTGCGCCGGCAAGGGCGTGGTCTTGGCACCAGATAGGGAGGCTGCCCGGCAATTCCTTGAAAGCGTGATGGAGAAAAACGAGCTCGGACCTGGAGGGCGCCGCGTTTTGCTGGAAGAGACGCTCGGCGGAGAGGAGCTGTCTTTCATTATCCTGACGGACGGCGAGCGGTACGCGCCGATGGTCCCCACGAGGGATCACAAGCGCGCCTTTGATGGAAACCGGGGTCCAAACACAGGCGGAATGGGAGCGTATTCTTCGGACGAGCTATTGCCTGCTGACCTGCGCGAAACCGTCATCTCCACGATCGTGGAACCGACCCTCGAGGGCCTCGCGAGTGACGGCATCCCTTACCGAGGCTTCTTGTACTTTGGTTTGATGCTCACCAAGGATGGACCGAAGGTCTTGGAGTTCAATTGCAGGTTAGGCGACCCAGAGGCGCAGGCGATTGTGGCGCGAATGGATTTTGACTTGGCGGAGGTCCTGGCGGATGTGGCCGCCAAGCGGCTCAATCCCGAGAAATTGCGCTGGAAAAGGGGAGCAAGCGTTTGCGTCGTGCTCACTTCAGGCGGCTATCCTGGAAAATTTGAGATAGGAAAGAGGATTCTTGGACTAACCGCTAATCGCGATGATACTGGTGTGCAGATTTTCCAAGCAGGCACCCGGCGCGAACAGGATTCCCTCGTTACCAGCGGCGGGCGCGTTCTAGGGGTGACGGCGGCTGGAGTCTCTTTAGAAGCAGCTCTATCGCTTGCTTACCACGCCGCAGAGAAGATTCATTTTGACGGCATGCACTATCGCAAAGACATCGGGGCCTCGGTTGGCCGCATTAAGGTGGCGGGAGACTAAGGCCATACCGCCTATGTTTAGGATTTAATTGCGACTTACGGCTTGGGTTTGCGATGCAAGGTCGGCGCATCGGGCGGCTGGTTTTTGTCTTCTTTGGCTTTCTCGACCGGCTCGTCTGGCGGAACCACCCAATCGAATCCACCCTCGGTCATCGTCCCCAGGATGAACTTGGCCTTCTCTGAAATGAGCGGCAACACGGCTCGGAGAAAGTCCGTTGCGTCTTCAGGAACCGCTTTGTTGGCCTGGCCGCGGTCAATGCTCTCCGCGACCTTCGAGAATTTAGGATCTCCGCGATAGAGTTTCTCGATGTCCGGATCGTTTCCCTGAATGAGTTGCTGCAAAGTCGGCCCCTGAACCGTGTCTGGATAGCGGACTTCCACAAGCGTTTTCGGTGCCTTCTTTTCGGGAGGATACAGCTGCGTAAAGCGCGGACGGAGCAGGCGCGTCTGCCAGAAGTCTCCACGCGTTGCGATTTCTTCCTGCTGGATGCGGTATTCCAGGGTCCAGACTTCAGGGCCGTAATCCTCCGGCGCGAAACCGATAATCACCACTTCAAAGAGAGCCTCATCCGGTTTGAATTCGATCTTGTGGTGGAGCTGCGAGACAAGCGGGCGCAGCCGCTCGAGAAACGCGACACCGATAACGTCCAGATCTGGCGCGACTTCGTCGGGGTCGGCAGCATAGTGCGGATTCTTGCCCGGGACGTGGGGAAAGTCCCTGTCCAGACGCACGGCCTTAGGATCGGCGGGAATGCGCCATTCGGATGCACCCAAGAGAACCCCGATGTGGCTGTGGTCGATACTCAAAACACGCGGTGGAATGGAGTTAGGTTCAACAGGTTGATCGATGGCCGCGAAGACGATTTTGTCACGCGCGACGTGAATGATGACGCGGCCGCCGGCGAGATTGGCGACGATTTCGTCACCGCGCTCGCGTTCCTGGGCCAGAGCGATCCGAGCGAAGGCGATACACGCGAGCAAGAAGAAACACTGCGAGACCGAACTAATTAATCGGCCGCGAATTGTGGCAACGACGTTCATGGTTTTCTAAATGGCGGCGGCTCTCCTCCTTAGATGTATGCAGCGAGATTTTTGGCTTCTACGGCTTCCCTTCCTTGACTTCGGCTGCGGCTTCTTTTGCGTGCGCCAGCAACCCATCGAGAGCGCCGCGGTCATAGTAGCCGCCATTTCGAATCACGGCCCAAACCTTCCGCGTGTTGGCGATGTTCTCAACCGGATTCGCACTTAACAATACCAGATCGGCGGCGCGGCCTGGTTCGACAGTACCGAGGTCTTTCTCGCGGCCAAGAAACTTTGCTGCCCCCTGGGTCGCCGCCCGCAGCGCTTCCATAGACGTGAATCCTGCGCGGACCAACTCGGCCAGCTCGTGATGGAAGCTATCGCCGGGAAAAACAAAAGGATCAAGTGAGTCCGAACCGACCAGGAGCGGCACACCGGCGTGATGCAGGTCACCGGTTAGCTTCCAATCGTTGGCCGCTTGACGTGCCAGCCATGCTGCGCGCCGCTTCATCCCCTCGTCCGTGAAGGAATCGCGCCATTGCTTTGCCAAGGCGGGCGGGACGAAAGCAAGCAGAGGGTCATCTGTCTTCCAATTCTCCGGATGGGAGGTGATATCCAAGGAAGCGAGAGTGGGCGTCACCCAGGTGCCGTTCTTCTTCAACGTTTGGAAGAGAGCCGCAGCTCTTTCTGGGCTATAGGTGGCGTCGGCTTCGTGGGCGATTTGCTCCCACGCGGTGGCGTCGCCATTTTTTTCGGCTTGCACGAGGCGCGGACGGAGTTCGGCCTCACTCGAGGAAAAGGAGAGAGCAAAACCGCTGTAGAGAAGATGCTCAATGCTGCGCATGCCGGCATCGCTAGCTTCGATAGCGCCTATTTCGAACGGCAAGTGGCCGACAAACGGAATGTTTTGTTTTTTGGACTCGTCGGCTACGGCGAAAAACGCATCGCGCGACGGCATCGAAATAATCTTTATGAAATTGGCTCCGCGTTTTTTTAGGTCATCGACCGCGGCACGGGCTTCTTCGGCGTTGTGGACGGGATACTGCTCGGGAGTTCTCTCACCGCTCGCAGCCAGGAACGGCCCGCCCGCCACGATATGCGGTGCAAGAAGTGCGCCGGACTCGGCGTCGCGCTGCCAGGATAGGAGGGCGTCGAGATCGCCGCCCATGTCCCGCACGCCGGTGATGCCACTCGCGAGAAGTAGCGGGAGTAAGAGTTGTTTGCTCCAACTCGGATCGGCTGTGACGCCTGCGAGATGGACATGCATGTCCCAGAAGCCCGGGAGCAAGAATTTTCCGGAGCCGTCAATGGTGCGGGCGGTTTTGGGAACCTTGATCGTTGCTGCTGCGCCCACCGCGGTGATTCGCCCTGCATCAATTAGAACGGTCTGATCAGGTTGCGGCGAGCGGCCTGTAGCGTCGATGAGAGTGACGTGAGTGATTGCCAGCTGGGAAGAGGGCACCGCCGAAAAGAACGATGGAACCACAAGGAGCGCCGCCAACAAGAGGAGGAATAGCTTTCTAGACCTCAAAGGAACGCTCACCTTCCGGGCGACCGGGCATTTCTAAAAAGCTACCACAAACGGCCGCGGGCGGCAGGAGTTCTTGCGGAGTGGCTGGAAAGAGTCGCCGTCATAATGGACCTCTTTGAGAATCCTCCGTCTCGGAGTAACCTCAAAGCAGATGAAGACCCAGATGAAGAACATCCGATCTGGTCGTCAGCTGCTGGTTTTCCTGTGTCTGGCAGTGGCTCTGCTTGTCGCGGTGACGCCGCCCGTTTTTGGGCTCCTTTTTCTTTTTCTTACTCCAGTTTGGTTCTTTTTTGCTGAAGTCATCAGTGCGCCTGCACCAAAAGCTGATGAAATTTGTAGAGTGCTGCTGTTCCCAGAACTTCCAATCTTCTCCCCTCGACCACCTCCCATTCAGTAATTCCTCAAATGTAACAAGCCGTACCGGCAGGCCGCAGACCATAAACAGCTGTTTGTAGCGGGATTCGCCTCTGCGCACGGCTACTACCTACACCTACCTGTGGTTTTGGAGGGATTAATGTCTCTGAATAGAATTTTGCGCAGAGTGCTTCTGGCGTTTGCCCTCGGGGGTCACGACATCTTTGGAGTGGGTATGAGCCGAGAGCAGATCGAGGAACTCCTATTCGCAATGCACAAGCCAAAGATTGAGGTGACCATCTCCGGTGACGACGAAAAGAGCCGTTTAAGCAAACCGAGACTGCCCGTCGCGGGAAGCGCTCGTCAGGGTGGTGCAGAGCGAGTAAAATAGAGCATCGGATCAAGGAGTGGAAGGCACACCATGGGATTGAGAAAAGCTAAAAGCATTCAGCACAACGGCAAAAAGTTGACGGAGATTCTTGAGGCGCATGCGCTGTTCTTTCGCGGGAAGGAAGGCGGAGCGCGAGCGGACTTGGCTGGCGCCGATCTTTCGCGAGCCGATTTGCAGGGCATCAATCTTAGCGGAGCTATTTTGCGTGGCGCGAATTTTGAGGCTTCGGATTTGCGCAAAGCCAAGCTGCCTGGTGCGGATTTGTCTGGAGCGAGACTTCGCAAGGCGGACTTGCGAAACACGGACATGACGGAAGCGATTTTGCCTGGCGCGGATTTGACGGAAGCGCAGGCGAGCGGAGTGGAATTTTTCCGGTGCGACCTTTCGAACGCGGTTTTCCATCGCGCCCGGCTGCGCAATGTCAATTTACGACTAGCTAACGTAACTGGAGCTAAATTTACGGGGGCAGACATGGGAGTGGCCATTCTCCGGGAGACGGATTTAACCGGAGCTGATCTTTCTGGTGTGGACCTTTCGACCACGCTCATGCCCAAAGGTTACGCCGCGGCGCAGGCAAAACAGAAGAGTGCGTAAAACTCGGTCGCGGCTATTCCGCACAGCAGGCTAAGCAGAAGAGTGCGTACGGGCGCGGTTACGCCGCGGCGCAGGCCAAGCAGAAGAATGCCTAAAACTAGGGCGCGGTTACGCCGCGCAACAGGCCACGCAAAAAAGCGCACAGTGTTGCGGAAGGCGAGTTACCGCGAGCCACCGTGGTCTGCAATTCATGGCCTTGCGGCCTGCCTGATTGCCGCGTAATCCTTGCGACAGGCGGCCGCTTGCGTTAATGGCAAACGGCACCTCCGCGTGGTAGCCTCTGGCTGAAGTGACATTGTTCTTCGCTCGTTGCGTGTGACCTGTGGCCACTCCTGCTACACAACTCGACGCCGCCGAAGTACGTGGACGCGTACTCGAGGTGATTCGCAGCCTGCTGGAGGAGCTGGGCAGCCGCGGCGCATTGCCGATGCTTAGCACCGCGTCGCAGCTTGACCGCGACTTGGGGCTTGGCAGCCTGGAACGCGTGGAATTGCTGGCGCGGCTGGAGACGGCGTTTGGCGTGCGGCTGCCCGATCAAGTTGTAGCGGAAGCAAACACTCCGGAAGATCTCGCGAAGGCCCTTCTAACGGCGCCGGGAGCCGAGACGCAAGACGACGAAGCAGCCTCCGCTTTGCGCGCTTCCATCACCACGCAAAAACTGCACCGCGAAGCAACCGATGCCGGCGTTTTCTCGGCGGAGACGCTGCTGGACGTGCTGCGCTATCGCGCGATGCATGACGCCGAGCGAACGCATCTGCTGATCACCGAGGAAACGGAAGGCAAAGAACGGAGCGTGACGCTGACGTTTGGCGAACTGTACGCCGCGGCGCAGCGTTGCGCGGCGGAGTTGGCGAGGCGCGGCGTGCCCGCAGGCGGACGCGTGGCGCTGATGTTGCCGACGTCGCGCGCTTTTTTTGTTTCGTGCGCGGGAATTTTGCTGGCGGGCGCGATTCCGGTGCCTATCTACCCGCCCTTTCGCGCTGATCGCATCGAGGAGTATGCATCGAGGCAGTCGGCGATTCTCAAGAATGCAGGAGTGTGCCTGCTGCTGACGTTTCGTCAAGCAGAAGCGGTGGCGCGGCTCTTGAAGCCTCGCGTGCACTCGCTCACGGAAGTTGCCGATGCGGAGAAACTGATAGAGGCTGCAGATAAAGCGCCGCCGCCCTCGCCAGGCGCGTTGCCGTTCCATCTCACGGGCAGCCGAGCGCGGAAGGCGAGCGACATCGCGCTGCTGCAATACACTTCCGGCTCAACCGGCGATCCCAAGGGCGTCGTGCTGACGCACGCCAATCTGCTCGCAAACATGCGAGCGATCGGCGAAGCCGTCGAACTGGGGCCTGGCGATGTAGGCGTTAGCTGGCTTCCGCTTTATCACGACATGGGATTGATCGGCGCATGGCTTACGTTGCTGCACTTTGGAGTGCCACTGGCGGTGATGTCGCCGCTGGCGTTTCTCACGCGGCCTGAACGTTGGCTGAAGGCATTTCAGAAATATGGTGGAACGATTTCCGCGGCGCCGAACTTCGCTTATGAGTTGTGCGTGCGGAAGATCGCGGACAAGGACATCGAGGGAGTGGACTTGAGCGGCTGGCGAGCGGCGCTGAATGGCGCGGAGCCGGTAAATCCGGATACGCTCGACCGGTTTGCGGAGCGTTTTGCGAGTCATGGTTTTCGGCGCGAGGCGCAATTGCCGGTGTACGGGCTTGCGGAGGCTTCGCTGGCGGTGACGTTCCCGCCGCTGAATCGCGGGCCGCTAATAGACCGTATTGAGCGCGAAGCGTTCACCTCGGAAGGCCGGGCCGTGCCAGCACGAACGGGCGGCGCGACAACGATCGCTTTCGTTTCTTCCGGCAGGCCGATTCCGAGGCACGAAGTGTGCATTGTGGATGCGAGCGGCAAGGAAGTGGGCGATCGGACCGAAGGGTTTCTGTGGTTTCGCGGAGCCTCCTCAACAAGCGGCTACTATGAAAATGCGGCGGCGACAGAAAAACTGATGTCCGGGGGCCCGGCAGCGGGCGATGGCGAATTTGCGTGGGTCAATTCGGGCGACCGCGCGTACCGCGCGGAAGGCGAAATCTACGTCACGGGGCGCGTGAAGGACATCATCATCAAAGGCGGCAGGAATCTCTATCCGCACGAAGTCGAGGAACTTGCGGCGCACGCGGAGGGAATTCGCAAGGGCTGCATCGTAGCGTTCGGGTTAAGAGATGAAGCTTCGGGAACCGAGAAGCTGATTGTGGTGGCGGAATCCCGAGAGCGCGAAGCATCGCGGCGCGCGACGATTGCGGCGGCGGTGACGGAACTGGTTTCGCAAGGGCTGGGGCTTCCTCCCGACAGGGTCGAGCTGATACCGCCAGGAAGTATTCCAAAAACTTCGAGTGGAAAGTTGCGCCGCGAAGAAACGAAGCAGCTTTATCTCGCGGGAAAACTGGCCGAGGGCAAGGCGCCGGCATGGCTGCAGATTACGCGGCTGGCCACAGCCAGCGCGGCGCGCACGGCAGGCGCGGAAATATGGTCCGGCGTGCGGCGAGGCTTGGAGATTTTGTACGGGCTCTATTTTGGTGTGGTGTTCTTATTGTGGATCGTTCCGACTTGGACGATCGTGCATTTCATCAACGACTACCGCAAAGCGGGGCGGTTCACGTCCGCGGCACTGAAAATTTTGTTTCCGCTGATTGGTTGTCGCGTGCGAGTTGTGGGCAAAGAACATATGGAAGCGCCTGGCGCGAAAGTCTTTGCCGCGAATCACACCAGTTACTTCGATGTGTTACCGCTAATGCTGGGACTCGGCGTGCCGTATCACTTCGTGGCAAAAATGGAAGTCGGGCGAATGCCGTTCATCGGAACATTTTTGCGGCAGATGAGGCACACGAAGTTTGAGCGCAGCGATCCGCAATCGCGTTTGCGGCAAATGAGAGAAATGGCAGAGTTGCTGCGCGGGGGCGAATCCATTTTTGTTTTTCCCGAAGGGACGTTTACCGGCGAGGACGGCGTGCGGCCATTCCAGCTTGGTGCGTTCAAAGCCGCAGTGGATGCCGGTGCTCCCATTATCCCGGTGTCGCTGGCGGGCACTCGAAGATTCTTGCGTGACGGCACATATTTGCCGCGGCCGACCAGCGTGACCATTACGGTCTCTCCCCCGATCTACCCACGCGTCATGAGCGACTCTTCCATCGGCGATAAAAAGCTGGCCTGGCAAGAATTGGTCCGCCTTCGCGACGCCACACGCGAAGCAATTGCGCCTCACACGGGTGAACCTCTTCTCTGACGAAATAATTCATCAAGGTGCCGAGGCGCGGTAACTTTTCTTCCCAAGAATATTTCTACAAGGTTGCAACTAACGGCTGCAGGGAAGCATCTTTATGGACAACATAAAAAATAAAATGCGGACCGTTGCCTCCCTGCCTTGGCCACGCCGCTAGCCGCGAAACCGAGCGTGGATCACGTCGGATCGCGCAGGCAATTCAAACTACTGGAGGATTTATGAGAAAACGGATGGTGGTGTCTCTCTTGGGTTTTCTTTCGTTATGCGGCGGAATCGCGCATGCGCAGGAAACACCAAAGATTGATGTGTTCGCCGGTTATTCCTACATACGTGATAATCCCGGCCCGACGAGCGGAGACAGCTTCAGCTTGAACGGCGGAAACGCATCTGTGACGTATCACATCAAGGATTGGATCAGTGGCGTCGCGGATTTCGGCGGCTATCACAACGGAAATATTCTGGGTACCGGAACGGACGGAACACTTTCGACCTACCTCTTCGGCCCCCGTGTTTCCTATCGCAGCTACAGGCATTTCACGCCGTTTGCCGAGGCTCTTTTCGGCGTGGCGCATGCGGGAGCTAGCATTGGCGGTGGCACGCTTGGTTCAACGCAAAACTCGTTTGCAATGGCGATCGGGGGAGGCGTGGACTACCGGCTTACCAATCGATTCTCGTTGCGGCCGCTTGAGGTCGATTACCTTCTAACGCGGTTCTCGGAGGGAAGCCCCAACACGCAAACGCAGAACAATCTGCGCGCGTCGACGGGGATTGTGATTCATTTCTAAAAACCTAAAGAGTGAGTGATCTACAGAACTGGCTTGCGTGGTGCGAAGCCATTCCACGGAATCGGTAGCCCGGTGCAGGCAGGGGGCCGCGCATTCGTAAAGGCAGGCGCGGCCCTTCGCACTTCACAGGAACAATCGGAACGTAAGGGTAATGCTCGGAGTTGTTATTGCTTCGAGTGTTGCCTCGGGTACTCAATCTCTGTCGTAAATAAACGAAAAAACTACGGGCCGCTTTTTATTGGGCGGCCCTTTTTGTTTTTGCAGAAACGGGGATTCGGCTCCGCGCTTAGTGCCCGAGCGTGTAAATGACCGTGATGTACGTGTCGATTTCAACGGGCTGACCGTTCAGGATGGTTGGGTGGTAGCGCCACTGTCCCACGGCATCGAGCGCGGACTGCAGGAACAACGGGTCTCCGTTAACCACTTGCAAGGATTGGATGGTCCCGTCGGTGGCAATGATCGCGTGCAATTCCACGTGGCCTTCGCGATGCGTCTGTCTTGCGAGTGGAGGATAGACCGGCTCGACGCGATGAGTCAGCATTGCCGACTCAAGGTGAGTCACGACAAGGCGGTGCGGCGTTTGGGGACGCACGTCCGCAGGAGGTGCTGGCTGATGCCTGTTGTCGTCTAGAGGAATGCACCCGGCACACGGAGTGCCTGGTCCGGGCCCTGAAGGAATTCCGGGCGGTTCCGGTGATGCAGGCTCAGGGCTCTCATCAATATGGTCAGGAATGCGTGGCGGCTGAGAAAAGACGTTGCTGAAAATGTTGTGCTTGTGTTGGGGGGGTTGCTGGGTTGCGGTGTTCGTACGCTCCGGCGCGTTGTTGTGATAGTACGGCGGAATCGGAGTCATATTCGCTAACGCGATGCGCTGTGGTTTTCCGAACAACGGAAACAGAACGATGGCCGTGAGAATCGCGCTCTGCGCCGCGATGGAAATAATCAGGGCGCGGCGGCGAATGCGGCGTTCGCGTGCGCGCTGCTCTGGAGTACCTTCCACGAAACAGCCTTGCAGAGAACCAAATTCGTTTTGCGGACTTGCACTGGAACTGGGACCGGGTTCGATAGACATCACACACCTCCACAGGAAAGTTCTGCGAGTGAGGAATGAGATTTTTGCGACGCCGGTTCCCTGTGGGTTGCTCAACTACCGCAGGAGACCGGCGCCGCGCTCGCAGGGATGTGAGGTGCGCGCGTCCTCAGTTAAGTTGGACACCGGGATGGTGAACAAGTTCCCGAGCGTCGCTGACACTCGCAGTCTATTTGTTCGTAAGCGGCCGAAGGTACTGGGTTAGTCTCCGGTAATCGTTAACCAGGAGTTGGGAAGTCCGCCCAGAGTTCACATATAATTGGAACGACGTGGGGAAAAATCCTTTATCGATGCGGTGCTTCGTGCTTCTTGTGCTGTTCACGGCTGGAAGCTACGACGCCCGAGGACAGAGCGCAAAAGAAAAACGGGAGGCTGCCTATCAAGCAAAGCTGCAGTCTTACTCAGATGTCCTCAAACCGGGAATGACCCGCAAGAATGTGGAAGACTACCTCCGAGCGAAAGGTGTCGCATTCGGGCAGTTGTGTTGCATTGACGAGAAATCCGCGTTCGCCGACCTGGTTTATATCGGGAAAGAAAAACATCCCTGGTACTGTGAAAAACACAATGTCTTCATCGCCTTCCAATTCGCAGCTGTCGAGCTACACAAGGGTTGGGAGGCATATGATTCGGACACGCTTAAGAGCATCACCGTCTTCCACAAGTTCGAGGGCTGCCTCTAATCGAAAGCAAGTGCCTGTGTAGTCGGGCGTTACCCAGGAGCTAGGTGAGCTCGTCTCTTCGTTGCTTTGGCTTTGATGGTGTTCGGTCGGCGGAGCTGGCTTGTTTGACGCAAGTGTGGGCAGCAAACGCTTTGTCACGTTCGGCTTGGTATTTCCTTTTCATTTCATCAAGCGAATCGCCGGCGAGCGCACTTGAAGGGCTAAACTTCCAGTTGCACTCGGAGCAACCGAAGCCCTGAAAATTCTGGCTCTCCATCCATTCCAGTCTGCGTGGCATCCACCCATTATAGCGCCGCACTGTGCAAAATTGAACACCATCACATTACTGGCGTGTCAAAACACATCTCCCAGGGCGCGTTTCTATCACCGCCCAACCAACCCACTCTAATGGTTGTAATCTGCGGTTATCCCAAAGTCCGGGCTGAAAAGTCGTCCAGCTCCTGGTCCGTGACGGTGTAACTGATCTCAATGGGGTTGCAGCACACTTCGCAATCTTCAACATAGGTTTGCTTGGGAACCGATAAGTCCAGCACCATCGAAATCTCTTCGCCGCAATGCGGACAGACAAAGGAATGTTCCATAAGATTTTAGCGTGCCAGAATTCTCGCGCCTCGAGATTATGTGTCCATCCGTTCGACCCATTGAGCGCGCGATGCGGGAGCCACGAATGGATCCGCAAAGTACTGGGTTTCCCGCGCAACCTTGTCGTCCCTGAACTCCATGATGCTCACGGTGTAGGACGGCTTGCCGTCATAGGTCAGGATGAATTCGGTGACCCAAAGATCACCGCCGCCAATGATTCGCCGGATAGAAAACCGCTTTTTGCTCGGCTGACTAGCGCGTTGGCCCTGTATGTTGCGTCGACCGCGGGTTCGCTCGCCGGACTGCGGGTATTCCAGCACCGCGTCCTCGTGATAGATGACGTGCTCCGTTTCAAAATCGTTGGCATCGGAGGCCGCCCAATGCTGATCCAGTGCCGCACGGATCTCTTGGTCTCGCACTCCAGAATACTGCTCCTTCTTTTGTTGATCGCTCATCTTGGGCCTCCTAACGCGATCGAGGGTTTTACTTGATTAGGCGAGTGAGAGTCAGGTTTCCGCCGCCAGTGGTGACGATAACCAGATTCATGACGACGAGCATAGTTTCGTAACTCCAGCCGTTGGTCCCCGATTTGCCCCAGAAGCCGGTGTGCCAAATAAATATTTTCTTCTGTATGGCGCCGAGCATAACCAAAATCAAACCGATGGCGGCGAGTTGTGCGAGAACGCCCGAAATGACTCCGAGGCCGCCAGCTAACTCGGCTGCACCCAGAAAAATTGTGAAGCTCTTGCTCATCCCAATGTCCTTGCTCCGCGTTGCCGGGTCTTTAAGATGTTTGTAGCCGCTGGTGATAAACACGACGCCAACCATCAAGCGCAGGAGCAGCAGAGCAATATCGGTGAATTGAGCCAATTGCGGTAAGAGCATACAAGTTACTCCGAGCCGCTACCTGTATTCACGCACGTTGCGCCAGCGAGCGCCGATCAAATAGCCAGTGACGTCGGGTAGTTTACAGCGAAATCAGAGAGCCAAATCCCGAGTAGTCGCCTAATCGGAAACTGATCCACCCAGCGGAGGACGCAGAAGCCGATTGATTTCTGATGCAAGCTTCCGAAGAATCCACGCGTTTTTCCGAGGACCGTGAAGCGGTCTCGCGAGTGGACGACGTGGAGCGGATGCCGGAGCGCCGAGAGGTAATTGCATCTTATTGATTATAGAGAACTTATTTCAATGAATCGGAAATGCCCTGGCGTGCATCCCATGGGTGTGGACGTGGATCTGAAGGAGGGTTATCCCGATGGAAGGGCGTAATGTCGAAACAATAGGCGTGCGCCGCACGGGTTGGGCTGCTCTAGACCGCGATCCGCAGCAGGACAAGGTCGAGTTTGTCTGTCCGTACTGCGGTGCACGGGACGAGAAGAATGCCAGACGCGAGCGAGCGCTGTATCATTTCACGGACGGCTTTTTGCAGGATTTGCAGGGAGAAGTGACGCAGTGCCATTCCTGCAAGAGATCGTTGCGCGTGGTTCCGGTGGTGCTGCTGCACGACCAGGACGAAGAGCGGCGATTTGAAGCGGTCTTCTCTGACGAATTGGCTGCTGCCGCGAAAAATTGATTCGTTCTAAAAAGTGAAAATGAGAACGGGGCCCGATTGTTTGCGCCCCGTTTTTCTTTTTGCTTTTACGTAAAACTTAGTAGCGGTGCCAGCAGCCGAAGCGGTCGTAGAAGCCGCGGACAAACGCTTCGCGCCGCTCGTGACGCCCGTAGTCATCGCGGTCGCTGTAATATCCGCGACGGACATCTTCACGGACCCTGTAGCCTCTGTGGTCATCGTAGCGAACGATGCGATCTCTATCCCGATCCCGGCTCCGCTCGTCGGCTTGGGCATTTGGTGCGCCTGCGAAACACAGAGCACCACCCAATACGGCCGTAGCCAACAGCGCCTTGCCAAACATGGACTTCAAAACGTTGGTGAACATTGCGTCCTCCCGGGCGTCTCGAAGACTGGTCTCGGGTTGCGCCCTATATTCATAAAACACTTGCGCCTCACAGATGTTGCGTCTCGCGTGGAAAAGAACAAAGCTTAAGAAGCGATAAGAAAGTCACATAAATAAAAAAGGGCGCAGCTGTTATTCGCTGCGCCCGTGAAGGTACTCAGTTCTACAGGTTAGTGACGGTCGTGATCGCGATCGTCCCAGTCGCGATCGGTGTGCCAGCGGTGGCCATCTTCATCCCACCAACGATGGCGTTCGCGCCAGCAGCGTTCCCGCGCCTCATGCAATTCATGACGCCAGTGGTCTGCTTGCCTGCTGTCCCAACCGTGACGCTCGGCCGCTTCGTGCAGCTTGTAGTCGGCCCTGGCGATGCGGCGTTGGCAATCGTCATCATAGGACGCCAACGCGCGGGGAGTGCCCGTGAAAGCGAGCAAACCAGCCAGGGCGGCTGTGGGTAGCGCTGCCTTACCGAGAAACTTCCAGCTTCGATTCAAGAACGTTCCCATTGTCCTTCCCTCCTGAATTTCCCCCGGCTGGAGTAAGAGGACGTACAAGATATAAAACACCCTTCCATGGCAAATCTCTCGGTTTTCTTGCAACAGAATGAATATAAACAGATTAATTCTACTCGAGCGGGTCAGTAGGCCTGTAGGAAAGGATCGACATCCATGTGGTATTTCTCGAGGCCGGCGCGGATGTGGTCGAAGGCTTCATCAACGCTATCGGCGAACTGAAGCATTTTGTATTCCTCTTCGTTGATGGTGCCCCAGTTGACCATGGCTTTCCAATTCAGAACTTTGTCCCAGTATTTGCGCCCGTAGATGACGATGATGTTGTGCTTGGCGAGCTTTCCCGTTTGCAGCAGCGTGAGCATTTCCCAAAGTTCATCCATGGTGCCGAAGCCGCCGGGAAAGACGACCAGGGCTTTGGCGATTTGCGCGAACCAGAGTTTGCGCATGAAGAAGTAGTGGAAATTAAAGCTGAGTTCCGGGCTGATGTAGGCGTTGGCGAACTGCTCGTGCGGCAGCTCGATCGACAGGCCGATGGACTTGCCGCCGGCTTCGCTGGCGCCGCGGTTGGCCGCCTCCATGATCCCGGGACCACCTCCGGAGCAAATGACGAAGCGGCGCGGCTTGGGGCCGAGAGTCAGCGACCAGGAGGTAATTTTGTGGGAGAGCTGGCGCGCTTCCTCGTAATAACGGGACATTTCGAGGAGGCTCTTGGCGTGGCGCAGTTCGCTGCGGTGCCTGGTCAGCGCGGCGGGGGAAAGTTTTCTGACATTTTCTTTTTTCAGCCGCGTGACGCGCGCCTGCGCCGTTTCGTGAGATTCGATGCGGGCGGAGCCAAACATGACGATGGTGTCGGCGATGCCCTCTTTTTTAAGCTGCACAAGAGGATGGAGATACTCCGCCAGGATGCGGAGGGGCCGCGCGGGCGTGCTCTCGAGAAAGCGGTGATCTTCATGAGGGGCTTTTGGCGCGTGCTGGGGCTTGAGCTTGGGCTGACCTGCGGACATGGGGTTTTCTCTCCGAAAGATGCAAACCACCATTGTAGGAATCGCAGAGGCTCGCGGCAACGTCTTCCGGCGCGGGTGCGTCGAATTGAGTACACTGCGGGAACCGGGCTTTTCTTATCAGGGAGACGGAATGAAGCAAACTACCGGTAAATACGCCTTGCTGGCCGTTCTTCTACTTGGGGGAGCGGGAGCCTTGCGGGGGCAGGCCCCGGAAGGGCCGATGGCGCCAAAGCCCGGCCAGCCGGTGCAGCAGGCTCCGCCGGATGTGCAGGCCAAGGTGAAGGTTCAGGTGGCGCTGGTGAATATGCCGGTGACGGTGCGCAATGCGAAGGGCGAGATGGTGCATGATTTGGACGCCAAGGATTTTCGCATCACGGATAACGGCGTCGAGCAGAAGATTACGCACTTCGATCTCGGAGGAGACCCACTTTCTCTGGTTATCTTGATCGAGACGAGCTCGCGCATCGACCCGATTCTTCCAGAAATGCGCAAGACCGGGATTATTTTCACGCAGACGGTGATGGGGCCGGAAGGCGAAGCTGCCGTGGTGGGCTTCAACGACGCCGTGGACAAGCTGCAGGATTTCACCAGCGACGGCGATGCGATTGAGAACGTCGTGACGCGCCTGCAAGCGGGAACATCCGGCTCGAGACTCTACGACGCCATGGCCGTGGGCGTGGATATGCTGAGCGCCCGCAAGCCGCAGCCTACAGCGGATAACCCCGGAAGACGGCGCGTCATGTTGGTAATGTCCGAGACCGTGGATAGCGGGAGCGAAGCAAAACTTGGCGAGGTGCTGCGAAAGGCGCAGCTCGCGAATGTGACCATTTACAGCGTGGGGCTTTCGACTACGCGTTCGGAAATGAAAGGCAAACCAAGAGACAACGCGCCGGTGCCGATTGCGCCGCCGGGTATTAATACTATGCCGCCACCGCCAGGGAGGGCGCCGAGTCCCGGGAACGAATCCACCAGCGAGGGCGTTGATTTGCTCGGGCTGGCGATTTGGGCCGTGAAACACGCGGACAACAAAGTAAAAGATCACGCGATGGAAGTGGCCTGTACGGCGACCGGTGGGGCACACCTCGCCACGTATAAAGACCGATCGATTGAGAAGGCCATCGACGAAATCGGCGGGGAGCTGCACTCGCAATACACCGTCAGCTACGCGCCTACGGATACGAATGCCGTCGGCTATCACGAAATCAAAGTGGATGTGGATCGTAAAAACTTGAAAGTTCGCGCGCGGCCTGGGTACTACATCGCGCCGCCGGAGAGCTGATTGGCTTCATCCGTCTGTTGCCTCCGCCAGCGTGTCTGAAGCTCGTAAACGCCAAGCGCAAATGAAATCAACCATGCCATCGGAATCAACCGCCACCATCCTCGGTATTCACTGCTCCACCCGGCTATATAGGCGAATACAAAGATGCCGGACACATAGAACACGAACGTTACCCAATACCTGCCAGGTGTGAGAGGGCGGCGCCGTCTTTCCATTCGTTCGCGAACACGTTCAGAGGGGGGCTTGCCTGTGGTCTTTTTGTAGAGCAGGTCCCAAAGATAGAGCAGCAATGCGGCTAAGACAATAGAGCCGATGAGCGTAAGAGCAAATCCTTTCGCTTCGAAAGTCATGGCTGCCCGTCGTCGCGACGAAACCTCATGGTACACCCGGAAGGCGAGCAGCAGAACATGTTGCCCTACACAACTTGTTTCCAATAGGTGACTTCGCGGGAGGCGAGGAGGGCGTCCTTGCGGGCGTTCCAGCGCAGAAAGTGCGGCGTGTTCGTGTGCCGCGTGTGAGCCTCGCGGCTGGCCCACACTTCATGGAGCAGGAAGGCGCTGGGGCCATCGGAGGATCGGTGCAAGTCATAGGTTAGGCAGCCCTCCTCTTTGCGTGTGGGGCCAACCAGAGCGCGCAGTTCGGGTTCGAGGAGCATGTCCTGCCCGTCGCGCGGACGAAGCTGGACGATGAGCGTTACGGCGTCTTTTGGAAGCTTCGTGTGCTTGGCTCGCCGCGACTTGCGGGGGTGCGTTGTTTTCTTCTTTGTTTTGCGCTTCGCCATGGTGCGCGGGATTCTACTTCAAGAACCTCGGCATCCTCAACGCCAACAATCTTCCAGTTTGGGCCGGATTCCAAGAGACACCGGCACGGTCTGGCACGGCCTACCCCTCACTGTGAGGTTAACCTGTTTAGAATCAACATTTATAAAGTCATCTTGCAAATGTTGATTCTAAGAGGCTTACGCAAAGGCTCACTCCTTTATATGCAACACTTACAAAATTCGCGAGGGGGCTAGTTGACAGTTTCCTCTACTTCTCGGCCAGCTTGCGGCCGGCGTTGAGGCTGTCAAAATTCAGGATGGTGTTGAGCACGAGCGAGTAAGTGCCGCGCGTTTCGCCGCGATAGACCGGGTTGATGGAAAAGAGCACAACGTGGCCGTTCCCGGTGGGTACGTCAATGACGGCTGGATGCTGGGCGATTTCATCGCCGCCTTCGACGAGTCCGGAGACGAGCAACTCTTTGCTGTCCGCATAGCGGAAGATGACGCGCGCGCGATCCGCAGGAGGAATTGCGCGGAAATTGTTGTGCAGTTGCTCATCGGTGAGCAGCGGATTTTCCCAGATCTCGGACTTTGGTTCTTCGGGGACTTCGACGCCGGGGCGTCCAATGGTGAAATCCGGGTCATCCGCGGTGCCGCGGCCGGTGGGACGCGTGTGCATCTCGCCGCCGAGGCGGCGGCCGCCGCGCGCGCCGGAAATGCTGCTCAACGAAAAAATGGGGCCGTTGTCGCAATAGGCGGAGAGTTTTTCGTCGTAGCCGTAGGCGATGGGGCTTGCAGCGTCGACGAGACGCGTGCCGACGACGGAGCCGACGATTTTCATTTTCTGCGCGTTGCCGACGCTGACGCCATCGGCCAGGCCGATGGACAGCGCGAATCGCGAGGTGTCTGTCGCGGTCAGCAGAACGCCGCCTTTTGCGACGAAGGATTGTAGATTTGCGACGCCTTCCCAGCCGAGGCCGGGGCGCATGTCGTCCGTAGAATCATTTTTGCCGACGAGGTTGGGCGTTTCCGGCGTGTTCTTCCACGGAAGCGGATTGCCCCACGCGCTGGGCAGGCCGTTGATAATGGCCGTCGGGCTGGAGAAGAAGCCGACTGGCGGAAACAGAATGACGTCGTACTTGGCGTTGAGGTCGCTCGTCTTGGCGATGATTTGCGTGCTGATGTAGTCGTAGGGAATGCCGAGATTGTCCAGCGCGATGCGCCACCAGCCTTCTGCTTGCGTGCTGAGCCAGGTGTGGACAAACGCCACGCGAGCGGCACGCACAGGATGGGTTTTGACGCTTGGCATCGCGGAGACCGGCGTGGCCTGCAAACCCAAGTCGGAAATGGCGTCATTGAGCTGGGCGCGGGTGACGTTGCGAAGGAGAAACGATCCGCGTGCGAACTTCTTTCCAGCGCTCTCGAAGGGTTCTTCGGCGGCCTCGATCGAAGCGTCGTGCAATTTGTAGCGCAGCGTGGCTAGCGACGGTTCGGCGTTGTTGTTGATCGCATAGACTGTGCCTTCGCCGCTTACGCCTGCGGGCGCGCGAACTTCTTTTACGCGCTCTACGGCAACATCAAGCACTTTCGGATCGGTGACCCGCGTTACTTGCACGCCAAAGAGCTCGCCAAAGGTCCACCCGGTATCGTCATAGGGTGTTTTCTGCGGATCGTCCGGACTCCAGTATTGGTAGTCGAGGAGAGCGTCGGCGATGCGCGAATAGGGCTGATCCATGCGGACGATGTAGCTGCCGGCGGGAAATTCCCGCGTCGTGGGAGCCGGAGGCGTGTCTTTTTCTTTTGTTTCTTTTGCATCTTTCTTTGGTTTCGCGGACTTTTTTGGGGGAAGCGTAACCGTGAAAGCCGCCGTCGCGCGCGAAATTTCCACCGCTTGCTTCTGCAATACCTGCAACAACGCTGCTTGCGAGCCTAAGCGTGGATCATCCGCGGACAAAACATAGGCGGCCGGGCCTTCCGCGCCGGGCTTCGTGACGGAGCGCTTGGCTTTGAGGTAGAAATTCTTCAGGAAGAGCCGTTTGTTTTCGTTGAAATAGTGGAGTGAGGTGAGCAGGCCGGTCTGTTCATAGTTATTGTTGTCACGCTGCGACCAAAGAGTTTTCGGTAGCGGCGGATTTTGCCGGTACCAGGTGCGCGCGTATTCCTCGGGGTCGAGCGTACGGGTGAGCGTGTCCGCGCCGCCGTTGCCAAAGGTTTCATACAGGCGGCTGATGCCGTTGTGCATGGCGGCGATGAACATCAGATAGCCCGGCGACCACGTATCGAAAACGCCGTGCGTGAAAACGCCCGGCATGCCGAACTTGGTCATGTCCGAAACATTGCGCCAGCCGATCATTTCCCATTCGTCGGTGAGAATCGGATCGACCCAGGCGTTGAACGGGCCGTCGCCGGCGGTGTTGTCGTAAAGATAGGGCACGGATTCATGCAGGTCGTGCAGCACCTGCGCCTTCCAGCCGACGTAGGTGTTGAGCACGTTTTCCGTGAGCTTGAGAGTGACGCCCATGGCGTCACGGTTGTTGTCGTGCGCCACGTATTTGCCCCAATAAATCAGCGGCGGATAAAAATCCTTAGGGTGAGAAAGATGCCAGCGATAGATGTCCACCATGCGGTCGCGGCCATCGACTTCAACGACCGGCGTGATGAGCGTGATCATGCCGTCGCGGATTTCGCGGATGTACGGGCTTTCGTCGACGGCGAGGCGATATGCCAGTTCCATCAACGCCGTGGGCGCGCCGGTCTCAGGCGAATGAATCGTGCCGGTGATGTAGTAGACGGGCACAGCTTGCGCGACGATGCGATCGGCTTCCGCGTCGTCGAGTTTTATTGTGCGGGGATCCGCTAGCTTTGCAAGTTGCGCGCGGTTCTCCTCGAGGTTTTTCAGATTCTCCGGCGAAGAAACCGCTACGGCAATCATTTCGCGGCCTTCTTCCGTCTTGCCGATAGAGAAGACCTTCACGCGCGGGCTGGCTTTTTCGAGGAGGCGCATGTATTTGTACACGTCTTCCGCGTAGGGCAGGATTCCCGGCGCACCGGCCACGTCACCGAGAACAGCTTCGGGAGTCGGAACATTCTTCGAGGCCGGTAGGTAGTCGACGAGCGGCGAAGTAAAAAACGGCTGCGTCGTATACTTGTGGATTTTCGCAGTGTAGGCGTCGTCGACTGGCTGCTTAACATCGCGAGCCGGAGCGGTTTCGCCGTCGGCCAGCGCGGCGGTTCCCGCCGAGGAAAGAAAAAGCAGCAGGCCGAAATTCCGCAGGATGTACACGCACACTTTTCTAGTACGAATCATTTGGTTCCCCCGAAGGTACGAAGTGGAATGCGGATTGTATCGCAGCCGCTACTGAGCGGCGACAAATGTTATGCACACCGGAGAGGGAACTTCGATCGTCTGGCCCGTCGGAGTCAGATTGCCGGTTGCGGCATCGATGTGGAAGACGACGATGTTGTTCGACTCCTGATTTTCAGCGAGCAAAAATGCGCCCGTGGGATCGATGGCGAAATGACGAGGCGTTTTGCCGCCAGTCAATACCTGGCCGAGAGATTTCAGCGTTCCCTTCTTTTCGTCGATCGCAAAAATCGCGATGCTGTCGTGGCCGCGGTTCGAGGTGTAGAGGAATTTTCCGGAAGGATGCACGGCGATCTCGGCGGCTTCCTTTGAGCCCGCATAATCTTTCGGCAGCGCGGAGATGGTTTGCAGCGACGTGAAAGCACCATTCTTGGCCTGATAGGAGAACACCGTCACGGACGATTCCATTTCGCTCAGCACATAGGCGAACTTCCCATCAGGATGAAAGGCGAGGTGACGCGGGCCGGCGCCGGGCTTCACTTTTGCAAAACCAGAAAGCAAGGGTGTAAAAATCCCTTTGCTCGGGTCGAAGCCATAGACGATGACCTGATCGAGGCCCAAATCGACCGCGAGCGCGAACCGATTGTCAGGGGACGTGCCGATCCAGTGGGCGTGCGGGCCCTCCTGGCGCTCCTTGTTCGGGCCGGAGCCGGAGTGCTGGACGAAACCGCTCGCGGTGCCGAGAGTTCCATCCTCGTGAACAGGAAACGACGCGATGCTTCCGCCATCATAATTCGCGACGAGAACGAATGAGCCGTTCTTGTCGAGAGAAACGTAACAAGGCCCCGCCCCCCGCGTAGGCACCTGATTGAGAAACTTGAGCCCCCCTGTTCTTGCATCGATGGCAAAAGCGCTCAACGCTCCGCCGACTCCTCCGTTGAAATCTCCGACTTCATTCACCGCGTAAAGAAATTTGCCGTTGGGATGCACGGCCAAGAAGGAAGGATCCACCGATTCCGCCGCAACGCCGAGGGCTGTGAGCTGGCCCTTCTCCGCATCGAACCGGTACGCGTAAATCCCTTTACTGCTCGTTTTAGCCGTGTACGTGCCGATGTACGCGATGTACTGGGTCTTCGCAGCGGGCTTTTCCGGAGTCTGCGCGCGCGAAAGCAAAAGCAACGGCACGGACAGTAGGGTTAGGAGTGCAAACAATCGTCGCGTGATTTTCATGAGGTTGAAAATTCTAACACCAACTATTTCTAACACTAACTATTGGAGTTGTAGTGGCGCAGCATGCTGCGCCACTACAAAGAAAGAGCTGGGCTACTTCTTTTCTTCTTCTTGCTCTTCCTGAAGAACGGCGGCGGCGGCGACGGAGTCTCCTTCTTCAAGCCGCAGCAGGCGAACACCCTGCGTCGAGCGGCCCGCTTCGCGAATTTCATTCGCATGCACGCGAATCACTTTTCCGTCGTGCGTGATGATCATCACGTCAGATTCTTCCGTTACCTGTAGCGTGGCGACGACCGAGCCGTTGCGGTCCGTGGTCTTCATGTTCACGACGCCCTTGCCGCCGCGCGACGTGATGCGGTACTCCGCGAGCGGCGTGCGCTTGCCGAAACCCTTTTCCGCGACAGTGAGCATCAGCGTTACAAGCGAATCCTTGATCTGCTCGTTTTCGAGCTCTTCGAGATTTTGCGTGGTGACCTTGCCTTCCTTTGCGATGATCTCGAAATCCGGCTGCACCGCGTCCATGCTGACGACGTAGTCGTCCTTGTCGAGGTCCATGCCGTTCACGCCGCCGGCGTTGCGGCCCATCGGACGAACTTCCGTTTCGCGGAAAAGGATCGCCTGGCCTTCGTGACTGGCGAGGAAGATCATCTGCTTGCCGTCGGTAAGCTTTGCGCCGATGAGTTCATCCTTGCCATCGAGATTGATGGCGATGATCCCTGTCGAGCGCGGATTGGAAAATTCCGCGAGCGTCGATTTTTTCACCGTTCCGCTCTTTGTGGCCATGAAGACGAACCGGCCCTCCTCTTCGAGCGTGTGCGCCGCGACGAGAGCCGTGAGCTTTTCGTCTTCCTGGAATTTCACGAGGCTGGAAATCGCCTTGCCCCGCGTGGCGGCGGCGGCTTCCGGCAGCTCGTACACCTTGAGCCAGTAGACCCGGCCTTTCGACGTGAAAAGCAAAATGTAGCTGTGCGCCGACGCAATGAACATGTGCTCGACGAAGTCTTCTTCCTTGGTGCGCGCGCCGATGCGGCCTTTGCCGCCGCGTGACTGATGCCGGTACGTGTCGGCCGCCGTGCGCTTGATGTAGCCGGCATGGCTCACGGTGATCAGCATGTCCGTATCGGCGATCAGGTCTTCGAGTTTGATCTCGTCGACCTTGTCGACAATTTGCGTGCGCCGGTCGTCGCCGTACGCTTTTTGAACTTCGCGCAACTCGCCGGTGATGACCTGCTTTAGCTTCTTTTCGCTGGAGAGAATTTCCTTCAGCTCGGCGATCTGTTCGCGGATGGACTTCAATTCCTTGAGGATTTCGTCAACCGAGAGCTGCGTGAGGCGGTGGAGTTGCAGCTCGAGAATGGCGTCCACTTGAATCGGCGTCAGGCCGTCAGAGACGGAGCGCGTAACTTCGCCTTCGAGTCCCGCGACTCTGTACTTCCTGCCATCCAGCTTGACGCCTTCGAGTTTTCTGGATTTCCCGTTTTCCGTGATGGTGACGTCTTGCTCGGAAAAATACTTGAGCAAATTTTCTTTGGCTTCGGCGCGGCTCGAGGAACCGCGAATGATCCGGATAACGTTGTCCAGGTGATCGAGAGCAACCTGGTAACCGACGAGGATGTGTTCGCGCTCTTCGGCTCTGCGAAGTTCATAACGCGTGCGGCGCAGCACGACGTCGCGGCGGTGCTCAAGAAACAGCTTGATCAGCGGAATCAGGCCCAACTCGCGCGGCTGGCCGCCCACGATGGCGAGCAGGATCATGCCGAACGATTCCTGCATTTGCGTGTGCTTGAAAAGATTGTTGAGGATGAGCTGCGATTCTTCGCCGCGCTTGATTTCGATGACCACGCGCATGCCTTCGCGGGAAGATTCGTCGCGCACGTCGGCGATGCCTTCGATTTTCTTGGTCTGCACCAGCTCGGCGATGCGTTCGATCAGCTTCGATTTGTTGACCTGGTACGGAATTTCGGTGACCACGATGTTTTCGCGGTCTTTGCCGACTTCTTCGATGGCCGCTTTGGCGCGCATCATGAAGCTGCCGCGGCCCGTTTTGTAAGCGGATAAGATGCCTTCACGGCCAGCGATGTACGCGCCCGTCGGAAAATCCGGCCCAGGCACGATCTTCATGATTTCGTTCAGCGGCGTGTCCGGCTTATCGAGCAAAATCACGGCGGCTTCCACGATCTCTCGCAGATTGTGCGGCGGAATGTTTGTGGCCATGCCGACGGCGATGCCGCTGGCCCCGTTCACCAAAAGATTCGGGATACGCGAAGGCAGGACGAACGGCTCTTCGCGCGTCTGGTCAAAGTTGGGAACGAAATCGACGGTTTCTTTTTCGAGGTCGGCGAGAATGTCCTCGCTGATTTTCGCGAGCCGCGCTTCCGTGTACCGCATGGCCGCCGGAGGATCGCCGTCGACGGACCCGAAATTTCCCTGACCGTCGATCAACGGGTAGCGCATGTTGAAGTCCTGCGCGAGGCGCACCAGCGCGGGATAGATGACGGCTTCTCCGTGCGGATGGTAGTTGCCGGAAGTGTCGCCGCAAATCTTGGCGCATTTGCGGTAGCCGCGATTCGAAGCCAGGCCGAGGTCGTTCATGGCCACGAGGATGCGCCGCTGCACAGGCTTCAGCCCGTCGCGCACGTCAGGCAGCGCGCGCGCGATGATCACGCTCATCGCATAGTCGAGATAAGACTTTTTCATCTCGGCTTCGATATCGACCGGCAACAGTATCGACTTGTTTGTTTCGTCCGCCATTTCCCCTCGCTGTGGCTTAGTTACTGCGCTGTAGGGGCGCAGCATGCTGCGCCCCTACAAGCAATGTCTATCGTTTTGCCGCGTACTCCAGCACGTAAGCTTTCACTGAATCGAACGCGTCCGCCGCATTTGTGAAGCGCCGTGGCCCAAAGTGTTCTTCAAGCAACTTCAAAAAATCATCGCGCTCCGCTTCATTCGCAAACTCAACGGCAACGCCGCGATCGTTGTCAGGTTCCGTCGTCCGTGTCGCACGAAATCCGCTGCAACTCAATCCACGCAGCCCCGGCAGCGTCGTCCAACCCAACTGCCATATCATGTTACGGACTTCGCTTTCAGCCGCAACGCATAGAAAGCGCCTACGCCAATTGCCAGCACGACCAGTACACCGATCACTTCGACGGTGAGAACCCTGTGCCAGCCTTCCGCAGCGGAAGCATCGCCAGACGACAGAGCCACTCGCCACATTCGAAATTCATTCACCAATCGCGGCAACCGAAATCCCGCCGTGCAAACTGACGCTAGCAGCAGGCCCCAACGGATCGCGTTTCGAATGGACCCCGCATGCGGATTGGCTTGCTCCTCCACCGGCTAAATATCCAGGTTCACGACTTCGAGCGCGTTGTCCTCGATAAATTTGCGCCGCGCCTCGACGTTTTCGCCCATCAGCGTGGTGAAAATATCTTCTGCGGCGACGGCGTCTTCGAGCTTTACCTGGAGCAGAGTGCGTGTGTCCGCATTCATCGTGGTTTCCCACAACTGTTCGGCGTTCATTTCTCCCAGGCCTTTGAATCGCGTGATGGTGAAGTCTTTCTTCGCGTCTTCCACGACGTAATTAAGGACGTCGTGTACATTTTCTTTGTTCACTTTGTCGCCGTTGCGCGCAACCGTGAACGGCGGTTTGTTGAACTCGTCGATCTGCTTGGCCAGCCCGCGCAGGCGCTTGTAATCCGCTGTAGACGCCAGCGCCCAGTTGACTTTTTGGTTGTGTGGAGGCCCGAATTGAATTTCGTAGAGGCTGTGCTCTTCGTCAAAAGCCACTTTGCCGTCGAGCTTGAGTTTAGCTTTCTCAATTTCCTTCAAAAGTTTGTCGAGCGCTTTCTTGTCCTCGAAATCCGTCTTTTTCTCGAGGCCACTCTCCGCAAGCAGTTCCACCAAGCCCTGCTCGCGCAAACGCCGTCCCAATTTCGCCGCCGCGGCTTCGTACTCCTGCACATTCAAAAGAAACTTTGTCAGACCGGCGCCCTCGAGCGATACGCCCTCTTTCGCCTTTACGACGTGATCTTCCGTGGCGCGCTTCATCAGCTCGTGCGCGAATTCGCGTTCATCGCGGATGTATTTTTCCGTTTTGCCGCGCTTCACGCGATACAGTGGCGGCTGCGCGATATAAATGTGTCCGCGATCGATCAGCTCTTTCATGTGGCGGAAGAAAAACGTCAGCAGCAACGTGCGGATGTGCGAGCCATCGACATCCGCGTCGGTCATGAGGATCACTTTGTGATAGCGGAGCTTGCCCGCATCGAAGTCATCCTTGCCGATGCCGGTGCCGAGCGCCGTGATGATGGCGCGAATTTCTTCGTGCCCCAGCATTTTGTCGTAACGCGCTTTTTCGACGTTGAGGATTTTGCCTTTGAGCGGCAGGATCGCCTGGTATTTTCGGTCGCGGCCCATTTTCGCCGAGCCGCCGGCGGATTCGCCCTCGACGACGAACAGTTCGCAGCGCGAGGGATCGCGCTCCTGGCAATCGGCGAGTTTGCCGGGCAGGCCGCTCGAATCCATCGCGGACTTGCGGCGCGTGAGTTCGCGAGCCTTGCGCGCAGCCTCGCGGGCGCGCGCGGCATCGATGCACTTGGAAATGATACGGCGTGCCACCGTGGAATGCTTGTCGAACCATTCGCCAAGCTTCTCGTTGACGAGTTGCTCGACGTCCCCCTTGATATCGCTGTTCAGCTTGCCTTTGGTCTGTCCTTCAAATTGCGGCTGCGGCAGGCGCACGGACACGACCGCCACAAGCCCTTCGCGAACGTCGTCGCCCGTAATGGTCACTTCATCCTTTTGCTCTTTCAGCATGCCCGCCGAGGACGCGAAATTGTTGATGGTGCGCGTCAGCGCGGAGCGAAAACCGGAAAGGTGCGTGCCGCCATCCACGGTGTTGATGGTGTTCGCGAACGCGAAAACGTTCTCGCCGTAGGTGTCGTTGTATTGCAGCGCGATTTCGATTTCGACCGTGCCGCGCTTGCCCTCGATGTAGATCGGCGAATCGTGCAGCGTGGTCTTGCCGCGGTTTAAATGCTTGACGAACTCGCCGATGCCGCCCGTAAAGCGGAATTCCGAGGTCTTCTCCGTGCGCTCGTCCGTGAGCGTGATTTTCAAACCTTTATTCAGAAAGGCCAGCTCGCGCAACCGTTGCGAAAGCGTATCGAAGCTGAAAACCGTCTTGTCAAAAATTGTCGGATCGGGATGAAACGTAACGCTCGTGCCGGTCTTTCGCGTTTTGCCTGTCTGCTTCAGCTTCGTAGTCGGCTTGCCTTTTTCGTAAGACTGTTCCCAGACAGCGCCATCGCGCGAAATTTCCAGTTCGAGCCGGTCCGAAAGCGCGTTGACAACGGAAACGCCGACGCCATGCAAACCGCCGGAAACTTTGTACGTGTCGCTATCGAATTTTCCTCCGGCGTGCAACACCGTGAGCACCACTTCCGCCGCAGGACGCTTTTCCGTGGCGTGCATGTCCACAGGAATGCCGCGCCCATTGTCGACCACCGTGACCGAATCATCCGCATGCACGGTGACGTTGATCTCGTCCGCGAAGCCGGCCATGGCTTCGTCGACGGAATTGTCGACGACCTCCCACACCAGATGGTGCAGGCCCATGTCGCCTGTCGAGCCGATGTACATCGCGGGACGCAGGCGCACCGCTTCTAGCCCGCCGAGAACCTTGATCGACTTTGCGTCGTACTGGTGACCCGGAGCTTTTCCGGCCACCGTCTCTTTATCGCCCATGTACGCTCCTGACGAAACTCTCACCGCGCAAGACGAACCCCGGGCTAAGCGGCGAGCCTCAGCGCTAAAAAACTCTGCTCAATTTCTTGTGAAGCTAGGAAAGGCGTGCTCGCGAAATGCTCCGTACGTCGCCTTACCCTTTGATTCCGGATTCATCGAGCGAATCCGAAACTCGTAGGGTTCCTGCTCCATCCCGTCTCGCGCAGCGAGACGTGGCGAAGACTTCTTAACTCCAAGCATCCGGCTCAATAGCTCCTGGCGCGAAGCTAAATGGCTGGGCCGAACTCACTTGGCCGACGTGCCGATTGGGAGGTTACCGAACTGCGAATCGACAGCCAACAAAGTATACCCGATGTGAGGCTGTTTCTCAAGGCCAGATGAGGTCTCGAGCTTTGTATAAAGTATTTATTTTGTTCTATTTAGACTTGCCTTGGCGGGCTGGGCAGACTTTGCGGGCAACTCGAGTCTGGTGTGAAATCCGATCGGTTTTTTCGCTGGAATTGGCGTTTCCAGCATGCGGCGAATAGTCTCAAAAACGGCCTGAAATCTCGCATCATACCGCTTTTCCATTGCGTCAATTTTTCGGCGCAATTCTTCGTGCGTTGCGAGCATTTCGCGAAGCCGAACGAAGGTTCGTATGATCGCGACATTTACCTGAACGGCGCGCGCGCTGCGGAGCACACTGGAAAGCATGGCTACTCCTTGCTCCGTGAAGGCATAAGGAGCGTAGCGACGGCCTCCCCGCCCTGGCTTTGAGGTTCCAGACTGGAACCCCAAACTGTGCAGTTCCTTAGCTGAGAGTTGAAACATGAAATCGGCAGGAAACCGGCTTGCGTTTCGCTTCACGGCTTTGTTCAGGTTTTTTGTCGCAACGCCATAGAGCTGGGCGAGATCGGCATCCAGCATCACCCGAGTGCCCCGCACAAAAAAGATCTTCTGACTAATCAGGGCAGTTGGAACGATGGCGTTTTGCGAGGGCATTTGCGTCGACGCACAGGATTGAGGTTCCAAACTGGAACCTCAAAAACGTCACCTCACAGCATATATTGTCATCTGAGTTAAATCAATATATATAATTAATCGGTATGAAGTCGCCGGGACACGCGCGACTTGCTGTCTCTGGCGCACCCACTCAAATGCGCATGGGCATGATGATGTAGCGGTAACGGTAGGACTCGTCGGCAAGCGGGCGCATCTGGCCGGCGGATTGTTCGTCCTTCAATTCAATGCTGATAGGTCCATCGGCCGCGGCGGCCAGAAAATCGAGCATATAGGACGAATTAAAACCAATGCTAATCGCGTCGCCTTTGTATTCCTTTTCGATGTTTTCCTTGGCTTCGCCGTATTCGGGGCTTGACGCCGAAATTTCGATGCCTTCTTTCGATACCGCCAGCTTCACGGCATGCGAGCGCTGATCGGCGAGCTGCGACACGCGCCGCACTGCATCGCTGAGTTCCGTGCGCTCGAGCACGACCGTTTTGCTGTTGTCCCGCGGAAGCACCGCTTCGTAATTTGGAAATTGTCCGGTAAGGATTCGCGAAATCAAAAGCCTGTGGCCCACTTGAAAAAACAAATGGCTTTCGTCCTTTGCAAACTCGATCGAAGCCTCAGAACCGGCCACGTTCGCGAGTTTTTCAACTTCGTCCATGGCCTTTTTTGGAATGAGCACTTTCACTTCGCCATTTAAGCCCGCGAGTTTCTGATCGGTCTCCGCAAGCGCCAGGCGATGTCCGTCGGTGGCCACCATCGCCAGAGTGTCCGGCTTCAAAATCAACAACCCGCCGTTCAATGTGTAGCGTGACTCCTCCATCGAAATAGCAAATTTCGTTTTAGCGATGAGGCTCTCTAACACCGGGGCAGAAATCTTGACGAGCGTGTGCGGCATGGCGGGCAGCGCTGGGAAATTTTCCTTCGCCATCCCGACGAGCTTGTATTTCTTTCGGTCGCTGACGATTTCGACCCAGTGATTCTCGAGCAGTTTGACCTTGATCTCGCCCTCGGGAAGCAGGCGCACCAACTCCAGTAGTTTTTTCGCGGGGATCGTTCCGGCGCCCTCTTTCTTGATCTTCGCCTCGCAGGACGTGCGCACACTCAGCTCAAGGTCGGTCGCCGTGATGGTCAACTGGCTGCCCTTGGCCTCGACCAATAAATTCGAAAGAATCGGAATCGTCGTCTTACGCTCAACGACGCCTTGCGTCATGCTAAGTTCATTCAACAGCGCTGATTTTGTAACGCTGAATTCCATCTCGTGATGTTCCTCGCGTGCGGTTCCTGTTGCGCTCATTCGGGTTCCTCGCCGCTTTCCACCGCTGTCGTACTGTACTCGCTTTTTCGCAAAGTATAAAGCCCGCAAGGTAAGTAAAACCTGTGGAAATGCGTGGGAATCCGGACTCGGTTGATTCAAGCCAGCGCAAAATATCAGCACCTCTTTTTTCACAGCAACAATCATAACAACAAGAGCTTTGACGAATTTTTGAACACTATAAGACTTGTTGTTGTGATGAGCGCAGTGGATATGTGGAAAGCCCAGCAACCACTTTGATCCCATTGGCCTAGCGTTGTTTGTTCCAGGTGGCGAATTGTGGGAAACGGTGAAAAGGTAGCCCCAAAGCATACTTCCAAGCTTCACATCGAAATATCTTCCACGGTACTCAACAGAATTTCCTTATCTTCTCCAACGCCTATTCACAAGGCGTTCACGCATGAATTTGTGCCGCCCATGTGTCGCAATTAAATGACCGGCTGACGTCGAGAGAGGGAGTCTCACGAAGCAGACGCCTTGCCTGCGTCAAGGACCGTGATGTTGGATAGGGCAGACTTACGGATTGCAAGCGGAGTGAAAACGCCACCGCTATTGAAGAGTATCCATCAAACGCGTGATGGTCCGATTCAAGTCTTTGTCCGACCGGCGCATCTCCTCGATCTTGTTGATCGAGTGCAGCACTGTGGTGTGATGCTTGCCGCCAAATTGCCGGCCAATTTCCGGCAGAGACGCCGAGGTAAGTTGCTTCACGATGTACATCGCCACCTGGCGCGGGAACGCGATGGCGCGCGTGTTGCTGCGCACCTTCAAGTCCTGTTCGCGCATATTGAAATGCTCGCTCACGCGCTTCTGAATCAGGTCGATGGTGACGCGCTTCTCCTGCGAGGCAATGATATTGCGCAACACCTGCTGCGCCGTCGCCAGGGAAATCGTAGCGCCCGTCAGGGATGCATAAGCCATCAACCGCGTCAGCGCACCTTCCAACTCGCGCACGTTGGACTTAATGGCCCGCGCGATGTATTCCGCCACTTCATCCGGCAGACTAAACCGGTCGTTCTCGGCCTTTTTCTGCAAAATTGCGATCTTGGTTTCCAGATCCGGCGGCTGGATGTCCGCGATCAAGCCCCATTCGAACCGCGAGCGCAGCCGCTCCTCGATCGAATTGATCTCTTTCGGCAGGCAGTCGGAAGAAATCACAATCTGCTTCTGCTGTTCGTACAGCGCATTGAACGTGTGAAAAAACTCTTCCTGTGTCCGTTCTTTCCCCGCGATGAACTGAATGTCGTCCACCAGCAAAACGTCCACGGTGTGGAAGCGGTCGCGGAAACTGGTCATGCGGTCGAAGCGCAGGGAATTAATTACTTCAATGGTAAACTTTTCCGCGCTCACGTAGCTCAACCGCATCGCAGGATTGCGCTTCTTAATCGTGTGGCCAATGGCATGCATCAAATGCGTCTTGCCCATGCCCACTCCGCCGTAAAGAAACAGTGGGTTGTACGCTTTCGACGGCTGCTCCGCAACGGCCCGCGCCGCCGCGTGCGCGAACTCATTCGATTTGCCGACAACAAACGAATCGAAGCTGTAGCGCAAATTCAATTGATGATCGCTGCTTTCAAAGTCAAGCTTCGTTTGCTTCACGCCGGTTGCTGTGGGAGCGGCTGGCACGGGCTCTTCCTCCGTACAGACGTATTGCACCTTCACATTAGGCGTCCCAAGTTCGTGGAATACCGCTTTGACGATCTCGCCATAAGTCCGCGTCAGGACCTGCCGGAAGACCGTGCTGGGGATCTGTACAAACAGGTTTTCTCCCTCGGCGCGATTCAGCCGCGTGGGTTGAAACCAGGTGGTATAGGTGTTGATGCTGACCCGGGACTTCACGTGCTCAAGAAACCGCTCCCAGGAATTCGTCGCAGTAGTCATCGCAAGAGAAAATCCCACCCCGTTATTTCCACAGATGTGAATAAGCTGTGGAAAGCAGGTCCCTTCATTTCATTTCTTTTTTCAGTCTTCGGGAATCATGCCCGAACGGGAGCGTCTTGCTTTCCCCTGGCGCCCCGCGCGCGGCCCTTCAGAATTGCCGGCCCCTCGACCCGCCACTATCAGGACAGCGCGGGATTGTCGCCGATTGGACCGCATGGAGCAAGCGAAAAGTGTGCGAAGGGATTCACCGGGGTGCACACCCCATGCACAGCTTTTCCACAAGCACAGTTTTTGTGCAACTCGACTGGCGAAGCCGCGTTTGCAAGGGAATTTACGAATAATTTTCGCGCGCTCTTGAACATTTGCACAGGATGAATCCAAATCGTCCTGAGGATAATTCCCTTATTGTTGAGATTTTTTATCGGGCCGTTCGAATTCGTAGATGCCCAGCGGGTCGCTTCCGATGATCAAGCGGTCTTGCTCGATGAGAATCGTGTTGGCTTCGAGCCGCGCTCCTTCGGGCGTGTAGATCAGGTAGGTCGCCCGCCGATTGCCTTCCTTGTCGAAGTGCAGCAATTTGTCGCCCAGCGCCATCCAGACTTCTCCGCTGGCGCGCTCGACGCCAACGCCCGTAAGAATGCGCTTGAATACCGGGGCGTCCCCGCGCTTTTCCTGCCTCTCGATCTCCTTGCGAGTGGCCTGCGCCGCCGGCCATGCGTCTACTCCCGTGTATTGAATATCCTGGCCCCCGTAGCCATTGCGGTCGTACTGCCGCACAGTGGCCTCCGGCAGATAGGGAAAGGCGTAATAGAGATGGCCTCCGCCGTCCGTCGCAAGCATTCCGATATTCAAAAATCTGTTCACTTCCGGCCGCTCGGATATCGGCTCGGGGTCGCCAAATTCGCGAACGTCGCGTCCGTTCTTGTCGAAGACCATAACCAGGTGCGGCTCATGCACGGTTGCCACGGCAACTTCCCCGTCCGGGAGGGCTGCGACCGATATCGGTCCATTGATTCTGATCACGCGCTCATTGCCTTTGGCGTCCCAGATTTTGATCGCGTTTGCGCCACGGTCCGCCACGTACACGGTTCCCTGCGCATCCACGTCCAGGTCTTCGCCAAAAGTGATGGCTGCCAACTGAGGTGACTGTGGGCTCGGACCCTTACTGTCTTCGTACACTGGAATTCTTTTTATAAGTTTTCCTGCCGCATCGAACACCGAAGCCGATGACCCCGGCGCGCTCAAGATGTAATAATTTCCATCCGCGCCGCGCTTCACGGCCCGAAGCCCCGGACCAACACCCGGGAAAAGGCGCTTTTTGGCCGTCAAGTCCCCTTCGTCCTGGGCATAGGCCCACCCCGTCAGACTCGCCAGAAGACACAGCCCCGCAAGAATTCTCACTTTGTTCACAACCCCTTTGTTCTAATTCACTTGTGCTGAATCATCAGAGTACGACGTAAGAGAACAGGTTGCCCGTTTCAGAGCGTTTTGGGTGCCGATCAGTCAATCCTGAGGCGCGGGCGACCTATGAGGGATCTGAACGAGAAGACCGATGATGGAGCACCGGCCTACCACGCCGCGGGCTTAGTGATAAGGCCCCCTACGCCGTCAGGAACGGAAGCAGGAAACTGTGCGAGTGGCAGAAGATTCAACGGAAGAGTGCGACTTTTGTCGGCTGCGGAACGGAGTTCGACAGCGGCCCCACGCTTGGGATTCCTGGAAGGCACGTAGACTGTCACGCGCTTTTTGGGAAACCTGGTTTTTAGCAAACCGATTGCGGGAACAAGATCTGAATCACCGCTGACAACAATCGAGTGGTCGCACTTATCCTGATAAGCGTCATCGAGCAGGAAAACCGCGATATTTACGTCCGTTCTTTTTTCTTCGGGGACTTGGAAAAACCGGTTTCCGGTGAATGTGCAAGCAGGGTTAGAACAGCGAACCTGCTTTTTTTTGAATTTTCCGAGAACGATATTCACCTTTGGCAGAGTCCCTAAGGCTCGAAGGTATACCTCTTGATTAGGACGCGTGGGCCCGTCGACGAGCGCAGTAAAATAGTGAATTTGAAGGATATTATCGTGAGGTCTGAGAAGGCTGAAGAATCGCTGCAAATTCAGCCACTTGCAGGCACCGCCGCGGACAGCACCGTAGTAGAGATTAAAGCCGTCTACGTAGACTATAGTGCGGTCGGCCATGTTGGATACAAAAAAGAAGGGCAATCATATAGATTGCCCAAACCGGCATTGGATTGCCGGGGAGTCGTGCAAATTAAACATAACTGCAGACTGGCATAAAGTCAAGCTATTTTTACGAAACTTAGAATTTCCTTTATAGTACTTCCAAGAATGCAGTGCACACGACGCGGGCGATGAAATACGCGATCGTAATACGCTTGCCCGCGGCAGACCCGCCCTCAAAAACCGAGGACGGGGCACCCTCCGCATAACTGAGAGTCCGGGCCACCTGTCCATGTCGCTTCACTTCACAGTCTGCTGGCACTGATAACCCTTCTCATGGGCGGCAATTGCGCACGATGTGTGACGGCACATCTGTTTATTTAACAGCCGAGCTAATTCGCCGTCGAGTAAGGTGCAGGGGTGTTCGTGAAACATCTCCTCGCGTCTTAAGAGGGCAGTCGCCGGGACGTATATCACGTTTCCCGCTGGACAGGGGCACTCATAGCCGTCTTGGTGGGCTTTACTTCCGCACGTTCTGTGGTGACAGATGGCGGGTCTGTAGATGCCCGACTTGTAGAGGCACGGATGTTCCCGAATCAGCCCCCTTTTGGGAAGAGAGCCGCCATGCGCAATCAGCGTGGGAATGCGTAGGTATCTCATCGGGCACGGGTATCCCTTTGCTGGATAGGGATACCACTTTTCCTGTGCTCGAAACGCCATAGGTTGACTACAAGGATATGACAATGGCGTGCGCGGCGGTAGACGCCGCCCCAAACTGCGTCTGCAGTCGCCCAAGGACTCCTAGGATGGCTATCTTCACGAGATAGTCAGATTTTACTTGACAAAGTCGTAAAATATGGTACACTCCTAGGCGTAGAGAATTGCGCCTAAGGCGTGATTCTCTTTTTTGCTTTTAGGCCCTCCTTGCGGTTTCCCCGTAATGAAAATGCAGGACTTAGTGTGTTTTTGAGTCGACAGTTTACAGCCGATAGTCCAAGGCCAAAAAATAAAGACGAACGCGAGGCAATTCATTGGAGCTAAGCCAATGAATCTTAACGACATAGCGAAGCCCTCCCATGATGAAGACAGCGCAAGGGCATTCCTATCCGCGAGAATGTCGCCAACGATGCGCACGTAATGACGGACGATCATCCGGGTTATGGTGGGCTGCGAAAAGACTCATCGGCACAGCGTCATCCGTTATAGCTGGAAGATTTATGCTCGCAAAGAGGGGATGTACTGATAAGCACGAACACGATTGAAGGATATTTTTCCATTTTGAGACGCGGCATTAATGGCGTATACCAACATGTAGGAAAGCATCACTTACACCGTTATCTATCGGAGTTTGATTTTCGCTACAATTCGCGACACATTGAGGACGGCGAGCGCTCTTTGCTGGCCATCCGAAAAGTGACGGGCAAGCGTCTAACATACCGGGACTCATCAGGAGTCTAATAAGACGACAAAACCCGCTGGCTGGCGGGTCTTGTCTGGGAAACGAGAATTTTGTGCGGCCCGGCGACCGCGTAGATGCAGTTTACTGCGCGGAGCCTCAAATGAGAAGTCCATTTTTCCGTATGCCCAGAAAACGCCCATTAAGGACAACAGGGGACGTAAGAGACTTCCCCCGATACAGTATTTCAGAGGCAGCGCACTATGTTCATATTCCCGCTGCCACACTCTACGCATGGACTAAAGGGCAGGATTACCACCTCAAGTCCGGCCACCGCATAACTTTCAAACCTCTGATTCATCTCGCGGACGACGAACACGGTTTGCTGTCGTTCTACAATTTGGTCGAAGCGCACATATTACGCTTCACCACCGAAGTACGAAATCTGCCACTGCAAAGCGTACGTAAGGCCCTGGATTTTGTACAGAGCGCCTTCCCGGCACCCCATCCGCTACTTACGATGGAATTTGAAACGTCGGGGAAAGACCTGTTCATTACCACACTCGGAAAGACCGTCAATGCGACGGCTTACGGCCAAGTCGCGATGAGAGAGATTTTAGAGCAGTACTTGAAACTGATCCCGCGAGATGCGAAGGGACTTCCAATGCGTGTTTTCCCAATTCGCTCCAAACACCTCGCAATTGACCCATATTTTTCCTCTGGAAAGCCTATTGTTCGCGACAGAGGCATAACCGCTTCCGTTCTCTGGGGTAGGAACAAATCCGGAGAGAGTCTCGCTCAAATCGCAACTGACTATGGAATGAGCGAGGACGAAGTAAAGGAAGCGATTGAAGAATACGAGTGGAAAGTCGCGGCTTGAGGAATCTCCGGTCTTTTTTGTTGATCGGACGTTCGGGCGCTATCGAATGGCGGAGATGTTGCGTGCTGCTGATTTTATTCTGCGTACCTCATTCGAGGAGTATGGCGAAGCTGACTCCAAGATATTTGACCCAGTTATAATCCAGAGCTGTGGTCTTCTCAACCGCGTTTTGCTGACGGGTGATCAAGACCTCTTGCGCACGTGGAACAATGAAATAATCCAACACCGCATAGCGGTGTTCGTTACTACTGACAACCGAGAAGGGCCAGATCAATGGGGACCTAGAATTATCGCCGCAAAAGACGATATACTGCGCGAGTTGCAACGAAGGCCGAAACCATTTACCGCGAACATTTCCAAAGAAGGCCGGATAACGCAAGTAAGGGTGCACGACGGTAAGAACTGGCAAACAATCTCAATCAGAAAAAAGAACCCGTCCAATTACGAACGGAAAAAGCGGTAGGCTTGCCCTCTCGATGAGTTACGAGGAAGCCGTTTCAGCCTTCCTCAAGGTCAAGCCAGAGCCAAAACAAAAACCTAAAGCCAAACGGGGGAGCAAATGAGGATTTTCTGGCATCAAGGTGGCCTTCACGTCCACCCAGAGAGCGAACGCGAAGGCCAATTGTTAGTCGAGTTGTATGACCAACTAAAAATTGGCAAACCGCTGGAACTCAGCGGAGCCGTAAGCAGTGGTCAAACTTTAGGCGGCCAAGAATTGCTGGACTGTCTGTCCGGGGATCATCAGATTTTTCCAAGCGGCAATGTTCTGGAGTCCCACAACAAGCAGACGGTCGTTCCCATCAATAAACTGCGCTAGATGGTCACGGACCTGTACAGTTGTCAAAGTTGGGGCGTATAGCAACCACACCGAGTACTGAATGCGACGCGCTCTTAGTTTCTCTAGCGCGTTGATTACGTCGGTATAGTCTTGCCCCGGTTTATCGAGGTCATAACAAACTAAATAGCTCATTTCTATAAACACCATTTCTTTCTCCCCGTAATCGGGGTGGAAGGGTCGAGGCGCATTAGGCAGATACGTCCCAAGCGTTGATTTTTAGCTTGACGGACAGAGCCGGGGGGGCTTAGAATGGTGTTGTCTGGACACCATCTGTCCGTCAAGCAAGTTCAATTGTTCACAAAGGCCTCACTCCCTAAGAGCGGGGCTTTTGTGTTTTATATAGCGATCCCAGTATACCAGATTCCGACCCTCAGTCTACGGTATTTTACCCCTAGTCTAGGGTATTCCCTATTTGTTCCTATTTTGTTCGGTTCAGCTTCGCTATCCTGTCACGGGTGAAGACGTGCCCTCCCCAAGCGCGGTTGCGACAGTTCCTGATAGGGAGCTTTGCGATACGGGCGGTAAAAGCGGCAGCAGAGCTGCCGCACTCCAAAAAGGCGCTACTCAACGCGCCTATAGGATCTCCGATCATGAAAAATGGTAAACGCGGTGGGATAGGTGTGTCTAAACGCTCCCTCGGACGAACGTCCACAGCTGACAGGCGACATCAAAAAGAGGTCGACGCGAGGTTCCTTTGGAAGCAGGTGGAAGATGTACTGGTGCCGCGGCTGCGTCTGCCGGTGATCGACCACTTGGTGTATATGCATCTGTTGCGGCATAGCCACCTGGAAGGAAGGCGGCGGCTGCATTTTTCGATTCCGTGGCTGGCGCACAATATCAACCTTTCTACGTGCCCGACGCGCGAAGCGGTTCGCCGGCTGGCCGCGTGCGGCGTTGTGCGCCTGGTGGAACGCAGCAAGGCAGGCCAGGTGGCGGAGGTGCGCTTGCCTGAAGAGGTTCGCGGCGTGCGCGCTGCAGCGGTGGCACGGGCACGCGAGGCGGCCCGGAAGGCTGCCACATCGAACATAGAGGAGGTGGATTTCCTGAAGACGCTGGAACTCCGCAGGGCGATTCACGCGCGGGAGCGCGGCCGGTGCTTCTATTGCCTGCGGCGAGTCGCTCCGCGGTTGGAGTGCCTCGACCATGTCGTGCCACGGGCGCGAGTGGGGTGCAATTCGTACCGCAACCTTGTCTCGGCGTGCATGGAATGCAACGCGCAGAAAGGAGAGCAGCCAGCCGAGGAATATCTGCGCTGGTTGTTTCGCGAGCACCGGTTGGGCGCGGCCGAACTTAGAGGGCGCTTCGAGGCGCTCGAACTGCTTGCTGCCGGGAAGCTGCGGCCGATGCTTCCGAGTGGGGGGGAGAAGGGAGTCGGAGAGGTTAAGATCCGGCGTGAGGACTAGAGCGAAGAGAGATTCCTCGACTCCGCTCGGAATGACAGTTTTGGGTAGGGATTTAAGAGAGATTCCTCGGCTCCGCTCGGAATGACAGTTCGTGTAGGGAATGACAGTTCGTACATTGGCGGCAAGGGGTTTAGTCGATGCGCAAGCGCAGGCGCTCGATGGACTGAGCGCGCAGGCGGCCCGCCGTATTGCGCGGACCTTCATCGTCCGTTTCGATGAGCACGCAATTCATCTGCACATCGCCGCTGGCGACTTCAAACCGCGCCGGCAATCCATCGAGAAATTTCTTGATGATTCCGTTGCGGTCCATGCCAATCACCCCGCCGTGCGGCCCGCTCATGCCCACGTCCGTAATATACGCCGTGCCGCCGGGCAGGACGTGTTCGTCCGCGGTCGTTACATGCGTGTGCGTTCCCACGATGGCGGTGACCCGCCCGTCGAGGTACCAGCCCATCGCGACTTTCTCGCTGGTGGTCTCCGCATGAATGTCGACGAAAACGAAAGCGACATCTTCCGGCACCTTGGCCAGTTCGCTGTCCGCTTTGCGGAACGGATCGTCGATGGGAGTCATGAACACGCGCCCCTGCAGATTGAGGACGGCGTATCTCACGCCATTTCTGGCCGTGCCAACGTATAGCCCGCTGCCGACGTTGCCTTCCGGGAAATTCGCCGGCCGCAGCAGCCGCGGCTCGTGCGGCATGAACTCCAGGATTTCCTTGCGGTCCCAGCTGTGGTTGCCGCCCGTCAGGACGTCTATACCCATCGCGAGCAGCTCTTCCGCCAGCCGCGGCGTAATCCCGAAGCCAGAGGCCGAATTCTCGCCGTTGGCGATCACGAGATCGATCTGCCGTTGCGAAACGATGTCGGCAAGCCGCTCGCGGACGATCTGCCGCCCCGGCGACCCAACAATGTCTCCAATAAAAAGTACGCGCATGTTTTATAAGGGCTCGTTGATACAAAAAAAAGAGCGGACTGCTTGGCCGTGGGGAGCTAGGCCGTGAACCTCTGAATTAGGTGGGCGCCACGAGCCAACCGTTAGGCTTTCCTGCCCCGCTCGCCCGTCTCGAAGTCGCCTGTTTCCCGTCGTAAATTTCAGCGACTAAGACGCGCCAGCGGGACAGGCCGTGCACACAGGCTGTCTATCCGCAGCACCTCAGAGATTCGTCATTGGTTCAAACAGCTTTCGCTCCCTCACCTGCTTCGAAGAACCGCTCCGCTTTGTATTCTAACAGGATGCCAGTAGCCGAGGAAAAGTCGGTGGACAGGTCTAGTCGATGAAATCGATGACCGCGCCGTCGCGGCGGTCGAGGAATCCGACAAACTGGCCGAAGTTTGGCGCCGTCACGTTGTTGAACACGGCGTTGAAATTGCCGTGATTGGTCACGTTTAGCGAATAGAACCCCAGCCGAAAATGGTGAATCTTGCCGCTTTTCGCGCCAAGAAAAGGAACAGGGAAGACACGGTAAATTTTTACATCCAACGAGAGATACGTGGCGAAGCGCTGTCCGTTTGGCGTGCCCACGTAGTTCTGCAGCACATCCACATTGGAGTAGGGGTAGCCCGAATGCACGTCGAGGATGGGACTGAACGTGAACTTCTTCGGCAAGGAAAACACTCCCCAGGTCACCACCCGGTTCGGGACGTCGGAAGGCAATATTCCGTAGAGATTCGGCCGGATGACCGGCTGCAAGAACGGAATCATCACGTCGGAAAGGTTATTCAAATCGCCGCGGTTGCGGCTCCATATGTAAGAGGCGTTCACCTCATGGTGTTCAAGAACGGTGAAACGCAGGGTGCTTTCAATCTCCCGATAGTGAGAGGAACCGGTGTTCGTGAGGCCCAGAAAAGAAGCTTGGCCGGCCGCGCCGGTGAATGGATTGATGACAAACAGGTAAGTCGTGCGGCTGTCGATGTAGCCGACCCGCAACACCATGTTTCTCCGCAACTCGCGATCGCCCTCGATACTCCACGTGAAATTGCGCGGTGTTGTGCCCGGTCCCTGCGGCAAAATGCCGGTTGTGAGCGGATTCACGCCGCCGACGTAGGCGTTGGTGTACGTTACGGGAGGCCCGATCAATTGCCCCGTGGCATCAAACTGGCTCACCACCCGAGTAGGGTTTATGTCAAAGTCGGCTGCCAGCAGAGGCAGCATGCTATAGAACAAGCCCGCCCCAGCTCGAATGACGGTTTTGCCGTCTTTATCCAGTGTGTAGGCGATACCCGCGCGCGGTGCGAACGCCGCGGACCACCCAGCCGTTTCGCTGGACAAGCGCGCCCCCGCATCCACCGTCCAGTGCGGATTTAGTATCCAATGATCCTGCACGAACTCGGCAACGGAAGTATCGGATGGAATCTGAGCCGCCGCTGGCTGAAAGTTGATCTGCTCATCCAAAGTGCCGTTCTGCTCAAGGAGGTGAATCGGATTAGCCGTGCTCACGCCGAAATACGAACGATAGTTCACGTCTACACCCACATGGATCTCGTGCCGTCCCAGCCAGTGTTTCTCCGCAAATTGATAGCTGGGCAGAAACTGGAACTGCTTGCCTCTCCTTGACCATTGGTTGAAAAAGTTTCCGCCCCAGCCCTGCGGCGTAATCAGCATGTCATCCAACCCTTGGCCATGAGCATTGCTGTCGAACCGCGTGTACTGCGCAACCGCGCTGAAAATCGCCCCGGAATCCAGCTGGTACCGATCGGACAAATGTAAGGCGATTCCCTTTTGATTCAAGTCGTTCGAGGCTGGATCTGGGACGAGGGCATTAATGTCGATGTGCTGCTGCCGAAGAGGAAAGGCATTCACCGTAAGAGTCAGGATTTGCTTGGGCGAAAGAATGAGCTCGAGAGTCGTAAAAGAGTTAAAGCCTTGTTTCTTATAGATGTCGTCCGGCCACGGCAATCCGCGGACCGTGGTCTTTTTCATGTCGTACTGGAAGACTTCCGAGAAAAATAGTTTTCCTTCGATCAGCGGTCCACCAAAGTCGACGCCAGGCGTCGCTTGCGCAATGCCGACCATCGAGCCGTTCTTACCAAGAACGGAAGGCACGACATTCTTCACATAGAAATTCCATTTTTCATCCGGAGGCTTGGTCTCAATGGTGGTCAACCCGCCCGAGAAACTCCCGAGTCCCGCGTTATACGGCGTTTTGTAGACCGCGAACGATTGCACCGCATCCGTGGGCACCGCTATGGAAAAGCTTCCGGTCACCGGATCAGCCGTCTGCGCGGAATTCACCAGAAACAGGCTCTGGTTTTCGTCAGCTCCCTTGAACGTGAGTTTTCCGTCCTGCGTTTTTATCACTCCTGGAGTAATGGGAATCACTTCCCGGATCTTTTCCTCCGGCGTAGGCAGAGCAACCAGATCGCGGTGGGTTATGGTGGCCTCCGGGTTGGAAACGCTCTCCGTTGAGATGACCTGAGTTTGTTCGTTCACCTCGACCTTCTCCGCGACCGTCTCGAGTTCCAGCGCAAAGTCTTGTACTGCCACCTGCCCGGGCGCCACGGAAACCGTTTTTGTTACGGCCTTGAACCCTTGCTGGCTGACCGAAATCGTGTACTTCCCAGGATGGATGCCTTTGAACTCGTAGTGTCCTGCGTCATCTGTATCCGCAGATAGGGGGTCTCCCTCAGGCGGGACGGCACTCAGCTTTACGCTAATTCCGGACAAATCAGACGAGGCGTTCTCTTGCTTGGTGGAAATCGTGCCGCGGATGGACCCGGTCTGCGCCTTCTCGCTACTAGAACTCCCCGCCTGCCCGAATACGGAGACGGTCGCCGCGAACATTACAAATACGGCAACCGCTCCTCGCGCCCAACCCAGCTTGTTTCGGTCTGGCGGAGTTCTGACGGAGCTGAGGGATGTAGCGCGGCGAATTGCTTTATGAGATGCATTCATTGTCTGGCCGATGCGAACTCTGTCTTCGAACAGGTTCTTTCCTTTGTCTGATTGGATCAGTCGGATTGGCGAGCGTCACACGCGCCTTTGGCCAGCCAGACGATATCCCCTTTATTGTCAATTTGCAGCGCTGAAACCGGAAGTCCGGCGAGGTCGGGGTGTGCCTCAATCTCCAACTCCACGAATCTGGCTGCCAGCTTGGCGTAATCATCATTTGCCCAGTCTGGATGTGATTTGATGTACGAACGGATGTGTCCGTTAAGTCCTATAAAGTAGCCAATTCGCCCGTACGAGGGGGCCGTGCTCTCGAACCGCTCGACCTTGATCTTCCCCGCGGAATCGGCCTCCAGGCCCCTGACAATCAACCCGGGCTCACCATCCTGGATTCCAGCAAAAATCACCTCGGTTGGTTTGTTCGCGATCGTGTTCGCGAAGTACGCGGGGTCACCTTTCCGGATTCCGATGACCGCCTCCTCGAAGGGCCGTCGGGCAATCCGAAGAAACGCATCCGCTTTTGACCGCAGGTCTCCCGGTTCACGGCAAGCCACGCGAACATATTCCCGCAAATGGAAGTCAGAGTTCCCCTCTTCGTAAAGCCCGGCCATCGCTGCCGTGCACCCAGGTTCCTGAATGATCTTGCAGGCCGAGACCGGACGGGTCCCCCGGCTAACCCGGCAATCCGCTGCAATCACCAGCCTGTGATTTGCGCGATCGATCAAAGCGACCACGCTCGTCGCATTTAGATGCATTGAGAAGAGAAAATGTCCGCCAAGGAGCAGACTTGCGCTAAGCACCAGCCTTAGGGGCTTCTTTCGGGGAGAAGTTTGTCCAGACACACATACACCATTCATCCCGACTCACCGCCCAACACTGAGGCTGATTCCGCCGCTCCTGGTCTCCTAACTCTGTGCGGTTTTGTGAACCTTCTCTGCACAAAGCCGCTCGGCGTTGGCGTGCAGCTGCGAGAGCACCGTTTCCAGCTTATCGATGTCGACGTTCAGGACGCCCTCAAAGAATTGGCTGCGAACTTCCTCGAACCTCGTTTTCAATTGCGGCGCAAAGCGGAGTCCCTTGCTCGTCGCCTTGATGATCAATAGCCGGTGATCGCGGGAATCATTCCTGCGCGAAACAAAACCGCCCGCTTCGAGCCGGTCGACAAACCGCGTGATCTTGCCTTTGTCTCTGCCCATGGCCTTGGCGAGCTTTCCGGCCGAGGTCTCTCCTTCTTGCGCACAGTGCACGAGCACCGCCGCCTCCTGTGCCGTCACGCCGAATTGGCTGAAACAACGGTCAAATGCCGTCTGCAGCCGGATGCTGGTTCGAAAGAGCCGTGATATAGAGAGTTCCGCCTGCCACTCTCGGATGCCGGTATATTTGCGGTCAGACTTCTGCGCAGTGGCAAGGGGATTCCTTAGGAATCCCCCGTCCTTCCCGCTCTCCGTTGTTCTTGCCATCGGTTTGGCCATCAGAACGTCCTGCGTCAATCGTGCAAGCTGCTCATTCCAATCCATCTAAAAATGGAAGCCCAGTTCCACCGTCTCGGCCCTTGGTGTCACGAAATGGGTTCCGGTGAAGCTGGAAAGGAAGTTGTACAACGCTACTTTGTTGGTTAGGTTGATCACGGTGAAACGCAAGCTCCATCGGTAGTGGTCCCCGCGTAACAGGTTGTCGTCTCCGACCGCAATATCGAACAGACTGCGAGGCTTGACCCGGTCGGGATTGTGGTCATCGTTCTCTTGGCTCGGGATTCCGTTGAAACCACCTTGCGGCAGAGTGATCAGTTTCGATGTGACGGGGCCGGACGGGCAGTTCGCGGGGGTCAGCGGGTTGGCTACCGTCGCGAAAACTCCGTTACACGCCAATCCAATAGTCACCTGCTGATTCCCCGTCAGGCCGAGGGCTGCGCCGGCATCCGGAACTCCGCTCACTACGAGGCCGCTGTCATATCGCCAGTTAAATCCGACCCAAGGTCCCCCCCATTTTGGCAACTGATACTGCAAGTGGGTGGTCTCGTTGTATCTTTCGTCATGGTCGATTCGGAAAACGCCCGTGCCGCCCGTTCCCCCAGGCGTAACACCAAGCCCGGAGATTTGCGGTTGGAAGAATCGCGCCGCCACGCTCGACATCACCACCAGAGCGCTGAATCCATGATAGTTCGGCACGCTAGCCCGAAGGGCAAAGCCCGGAATCTTCGAGTTGTGCCACTCTACCGGGAACGTGACAGGAGTATTGCCCAGGATGCTGAAATCGAAGCCGTAATGGGTGTACTTCCAGATGTAATCAGCGTCGACGACGAGGTACTTGCCGAATGCCTGCTCAAATCCAGCGTGAAATTCATTGCGCCACCCGGGATGCAGCGGGACGTTCAAACATGGTGAGCCTCCTGAAGAGGCCGTGAAGATGCCATTTACAACTGGATCGTTGCACCCCTCGCTGGCCAGCACAAGATTCTCGTTGAATGGCGTCTCCATGATTCGCGCGTAGGAGACGCGCAGCACGGTACTGCTCGGCTTTATGTTGTATGCGATGCCCAATCTCGGCTCAGGCTGGCTGTAGTGCGTTATGCCGTTGTATATATCGCCTCTAATACCTAAACTGAACGACCAATTGTTTTTCGTAATTGTGTCCTGGGCGTACAAGGCTAATTCCTTCACATCCGTGTGTCCGTGGAACAAGTGGAAGGTGCTCGTCGTGTTTGCGCAGCCGTCTGTCGCGGCCGGCGTGGGCCTGGTCAGGTCGAAGCAACCGAGCAGAGGAAGAAACGGGCTAACCGTTGCGTTTGGGTTTGTGCCGTCGTTTGGAGTAAGCCCGGCGCCGCCGCATTGCGCAGGGTCGGTGAAACCAGGTTGCGGGTTTCCGAGCGCATCAAGGCACGGTGAGTTTAGCGTTGGGTTGACAATCGCCAGATTGTCGTTCTCCGTTAGAAACGTCTGTTCGTAAGTGACGCCAACCTTTATATTGTTGATTCCCTTAACGTAAGAAATATCGGAACGCAGGCCGGTGTTCGTCAACGTTCGGTTTTGCGCGATGCTCTCCGACTGGATCGGACTGAAATCCGCCAAGGGATTGTTGCTCGGATAATAATTGAACTGGTCGTGACGCACGAACGCGCCGAAGGTTAACACGGTGTTGGAATTGATCAATCGCGTCCAAACTGGCGCAATGTTGTAGGTTCCAATCTTCGAGCGCTGATCCGCGTTCCCCACATCGTTCCCGTTGACGTCGGTCACGTTGAGATTATCGAACGAGTTCGGAGTCTGAAACCACGAGCGCGTATAGTTCAGGTTCAAGTGCAGAGTGTCTTTCTGCGAAAACTGATAATCGAACCGGTCAAAAATGTTTTCTTCATTGCCCTTTGCATGAATCACCTGAAATTCAGGCGGATCCAGGAATCTCCCGGAGTTGAGTCCGTTTGCCGAAATAAAGTTTCCCCACTTCTGGGTTCCATAAGCGAGATTGAAGCCAACGTTGCTCGTTCCGAAGCTGCCATAGTCGGCATATATGCTGCCGGTTGGCCTGTTCACCCCCAGCCCAGATTTGGTCGTCGCTTTGATCACCAGACTCGTCTTATCGCCAAATTCC
>Ga0210405_10000562_pt1 | contig 48668 bp, 41 predicted proteins | sample IncBWH11MmetaG_FD_155492 | JGI IMG/M metagenome (GOLD analysis project Ga0210405, IMG submission 155492) | Forest soil microbial communities from Barre Woods Harvard Forest LTER site, Petersham, Massachusetts, United States - Inc-BW-H-11-M | ecosystem: Environmental > Terrestrial > Soil >...
CGTGCTAGCTGGATTGGTGCTGCTGATCACTGGCGGGGCTTGGCCCGATTGGCGGAAGGGTGCAGCCCTTGCGATTGGGACGTGCATTGCCGCAGCGCTCGTCCTTCATTTCGTCGCACCGTAAAGACCCGAAGCAAATGAACCCCTAAACGCCCTGGGGGCCCCAACCAGCCCGCGATCCCACGCCAGAAGAACAGGGCAAGGAGCCGGCTGCGGTGGAACGAGGCCGCAAGGGCGGCGTGAAGGCCCGCATGGTCCGGGCCGCCGCCCTAAGTCCAGAACAACGAAGAGCGGCGGCCGAGTGGCGGCATTGGCGGTTCCCCCGATACCTGCAAGCAATGCAAGCAAAGTGTCATTTTTGGTTCCCCGTAGAATTTCACAACCTGTCGTAACCGCCTAATCGTCACGCCCAAGCGGGCGCATTAACCAAGCGATTTATTTCGGGGTCGTTTTCCAAAACTGACCCACTACCCCCTCTTGACGATAGAACAAAAACGGAACATTGTTCTGTTTATGTTCACATACAGGAGGCGGGCATGTTGAAGGTTTTTGTCGAAGAAGCGGCGGCATTGGCATCCATCGTGCTGTTTGTCGGGATGATCGCGGTCTGGGCGCAACTGCTTCCACAGCTGTGAGGCTGGCGCCGTTGGCAGGGCCGGACATGCCGGTTGGGGAAAGGAGGGACGGCGGCCGTTGATGGCGCCTTCCGCGTGGACTCGGCCGGTCTGAGGCTTCACCATTGCGCGGCGCGAGTCGGCCTTTGCGGGCGACCCTGCGTTCCCTCAAGCCCCAGTGATTGCTGACCTCGACCATGTCAAAGCCCGCGACGCCACCGTCCAATGCCGGATTTGTCCATCTCCACGTCCATTCGGCCTATTCGCTGCTGAAAGGGTCGATCAAGATCGCCAAGCTTGGCGAATTGGCGAAGGCGGACCGCCAGCCGGCGCTGGCGCTGACCGACACCGACAACATGTTCGGCGCGCTGGAATTCTCCGACAAGATGGCCGGCTACGGCATCCAGCCGATCATCGGCTGCGAACTTGCGGTCGACTTCGGTGACCAGGACCCCAACGCGCGCAACGCGCCGGCGGCCGTACCGTCGCGCGTGGTGCTGCTGGCGGCGCGCGAGCGCGGTTATCGCAGCTTGATGCGGCTCAACTCGCGCGCCTTCCTGGAGACGCCGATTCATCAGGCTCCGCACATCAAGTTCGAGTGGCTGGAAGGCGACGCCGAGGATCTGATCGCGCTGACCGGTGGCCCCGACGGACCGATCTCGCTGGCGCTCGCCGCCGATCACGCGGCGCTGGCGGCATCGCGTTGCGACCGGCTGGCCGGGCTGTTCGGCGATCGCCTCTACATCGAATTGCAGCGCCACGGCATCGAAAGGGAACGCCGCATCGAGGCCGGGCTGATCGATCTGGCCTATACGAAAGGTTTTCCACTCGTCGCGACCAATGAGCCTTACTTCGCGACCTCCGATGACTACGAAGCCCATGATGCGCTGCTCTGCATCGCCGGTGGACGCCTGATCGCCGAGACCGACCGCGAGCAGCTCACGCCCGATCACCGTTTCAAGACCCGCGCCGAAATGGCCGTGCTGTTCGCCGATATTCCGGAGGCGTTGGCCTCCACCGTCGAGATCGCCGAGCGCTGCGCGTTCCGCCCGGTCACGCGCAAGCCGATTCTGCCGCGCTTCACGGTCGGTGCAGGTGCCAACGCCGCGGACGCGGAAAGCGACGAGGCGGCGGAATTGCGCCGTCAGGCCGAGGAGGGCCTCGGCCAACGGCTTCGCGTTCACGGGCTCTCGCAGGGAATCTCCGAAGAGGATTATCGCGCCCGGCTTGCCTTCGAGATCGATGTCATCACCCGGATGAATTACGCGGGCTATTTCCTGATCGTCGCTGACTTCATCAAATGGGCGAAGGCCGAGGGCATTCCGGTCGGCCCCGGCCGCGGCTCTGGCGCTGGCTCGCTGGTGGCCTATGCCCTGACCATCACCGATCTCGATCCGATCCGGTTTGGCCTCCTGTTCGAGCGCTTTCTCAATCCGGAACGCGTATCAATGCCCGACTTCGACATTGATTTCTGCCAGGACCGGCGCGGCGAGGTGATCGACTACGTGCAGCAGCGCTATGGCCGCGATCAGGTCGCGCAGATCATCACATTCGGCACGCTGCAGGCGAGGGGGGTTCTGCGCGATGTCGGGCGCGTGCTGCAGATGCCCTATGGGCAGGTCGACAAGCTGACGAAACTCGTGCCGCAGAATCCCGCCGCCCCTGTGACGCTGGCGGCTGCGATCGCAAGCGAGCCGAAGCTGCAGGCGTTTCGCGACGAGGATCCGGTGGTGGCGCGCGCCTTCGACATCGCGCAGCGGCTGGAGGGCCTGACCCGGCACGCCTCGACCCACGCCGCGGGTATCGTGATCGGTGACCGGCCGCTCAGCGAGCTCGTGCCGCTCTACCGCGATCCGAAGTCGGATATGCCTGTCACCCAGTTCAACATGAAATGGGTTGAACCCGCGGGCCTCGTCAAATTCGACTTCCTCGGGCTCAAGACCCTGACCGTTCTTGATGTCGCGGTGAAACTGCTCAAGCAGCGTGGGGTCGACGTCGATCTCGCTACCCTGCCGCTCGACGATGCCGTGAGTTACCAGATGCTCGCCCGAGGCGATGTGGTCGGCGTGTTCCAGGTTGAAAGTCAGGGCATGCGGCGCGCGCTGGTCGACATGCGGCCCGACCGGTTCGAGGACATCATCGCGCTGGTGGCGTTGTATCGTCCCGGACCGATGGCGAACATTCCGACCTATTGCGCCCGCAAGCATGGCGACGAGGAGCCGGAATATCTGCATCCCATGCTCGAGCCGATCCTGAAGGAGACGTTCGGCGTCATCATCTACCAGGAACAGGTGATGCAAATCGCGCAAGTGATGGCGGGCTATTCGCTCGGCGAAGCCGACCTGTTGCGACGCGCGATGGGCAAGAAGATCCGCTCGGAGATGGAAATGCAGCGCGCGGGCTTCGTCGCCGGCGCGGTCAAGAATGGCGTGCCGAAAGGGCAGGCCGACACCATTTTCGAGTTGCTCGCGAAATTCGCCGACTACGGTTTCAACAAGAGCCACGCGGCGGCTTATGCGCTGGTGTCGTATCACACCGCCTATATGAAGGCGCATTACCCGGTGGAATTCCTGGCGGCGTCGATGACGCTCGACCTCAACAACACCGACAAGCTGTCCGAGTTTCGCGCCGAGGCACAGCGGCTCGGAATCAAGGTCGACGCGCCTTCGGTCAATCGCTCCGGCGCCACCTTCGAGGTCAGCACCGGCACCATCTATTATGCGCTTGCAGCACTTAAGGGCGTTGGCCCGCAAGCCGTCGAGTTGATCGTCGAGGCGCGCCGCGACGGGCTGTTCACCTCACTGGCCGATTTCGCCGCCCGGGTTAATCCGCGCGCGATCAACAAGCGCGTCATTGAGAGCCTGGCTGCGGCGGGCGCGTTCGACGCTATCGACTCAAATCGCGCGCGGGTGTTCGCCGGCGCCGAGGCGATCCTCGCGGCCTGCCAGCGCAGCCATGAGGCGGCGACCATCGGGCAGAACGACATGTTCGGCGGGGCTGCCGATGCGCCGACCATCATGCTGCCGCAAGTCGAGCCGTGGCTGCCGGCCGAGCGGCTGCGGCGAGAATATGACGCCGTCGGTTTCTTCCTGTCCGGCCATCCGCTCGACGATTATGCGACCGTGCTGAAGCGCCTGAGGGTGCAATCCTGGGCGGAGTTCTCGCGTGCGGTCAAAACCGGCGCGACGGCCGGCAAAGTCGCCGCGACCGTGGTTTCGCGCATGGAGCGACGGACCAAAACCGGCAACAAGATGGGCATCATTGGCCTTTCAGACCCAACCGGCCATTTTGAGGCCGTGCTGTTCTCCGAAGGGCTTGCGCAATATCGCGAGGTGCTGGAGCCCGGTGCAGCGGTGCTGTTGCAGCTCGGCGCCGAGCTGCAGGGCGAGGATGTCCGCGCCAGGGTGCTGCACGCCGAGCCGCTCGACGATGCCGCCGCAAAGACCCAGAAGGGTCTGCGCATCTTTGTGCGCGATACGAAGCCGCTCGAATCCATCGCCAGGCGGCTGCAGATGCCCGAGGCGGGGCCGCAAGGTGGCGCGATCCGTGGTCCCCAGACCAGGCCGATAGCTGCGGCAGGGGCCGACGGCGACGTCTCGCTGGTCATGATGCTCGACCTCGAAACCGAAGTGGAGATGAAGTTGCCGGGCCGCTTCAAGGTCTCGCCGCAGATTGCAGGCGCGATCAAGGCGGTGTCAGGCGTGGTGGATGTGCAAACGCTGTGACCACAGGGAGGATCTCTATGTGCGAAATTTGCCGTCAAAATTCGATTTCCGTCTTCGAGCCTTCGCGGCGCAACCTGCTTGGCACTGCGGTTGCCACGATGGGGCTGTTACTCGCGAATGCGGCTGGCGCCAAGGAGGCGAAAGCACCGCCCAAGCCACAGAATGTATTGACGCCTTCTGCCTCCCTGGATCGCCTGCTGAAGGGAAATGCGCGCTACGTCGCGGGCGTAGCGTTGCGTCACGACTTCAAGCACGAGCGGGAAGCATTGGCCGGCGGCCAGAACCCCTACGCCGCTATATTGAGCTGCGCCGATTCGCGCATCGCGCCCGAATACGCTTTCGACAGCGCCCGGGGCGATCTCTTCGTTTGCCGCGTGGCGGGCAATTTCGCCAGCGATGAAACGGTGGCGAGTTTGGAATATGCTGTCGCCGAGTTGGGTACGCCCCTCATTGTTGTTCTGGGTCACGATAGCTGCGGCGCCGTCAGTGCGACGATAAAATCTCTGAAGGACGGCACCACCTTGCCTGGGCACTTGCCCTCGCTCGTCAGCGCCATCGCGCCGGCGGTGAAGGCGGCATCGCAGCAAGCCGGTGACACGCTCGGCAACGCCATCCGGCAGAACGTGATTGATAACGTTGCCAAGCTGAGCTCGGCGACACCCATTCTGAGCGCGGCGGTTGAGCAAGGTAAGCTTAAGGTGGCCGGCGGCATCTACCGGCTCAGGGATGGCAGAGTGGAAATGGTTGGCTGACTTGCCGTCTGCCCCCGCGCAATGCCTTAATGCCAGCGTTTTTCGTTCAAACGACGTTCAGGTGATCCTGTATCCAATGCGCAGACGCTTCGGATAAATCGTTAGCGGCGGAGAAGCCAAGCACATGACCAGGGCCTTTTGGATTTTTTCGCTGTGCCTGTCCCTGTTTTACGGTCTTGCGGGGGCGCTCAGCCCCGCTGCCGCGCAGCAGCAGGAAAAGCGGATCGCGCTCGTTGTCGGCGACGGCGCCTATACCAAGTCTCCGCTCGCGACGGCAGCCAACGACGCGGGCTTGATTGCGCAGACCTTGCAGGCGGCGGGCTTCGACGTGGTCGGGGCGCGCGACCTTGACGGCGACGCGCTGCGTCGAAGCTTCCGCGACTTCATCCAGAAGGCGCAGGCGTCCGGCCCGGGGACGGTCGCGATGGTGTACCTCGCAGGCTACGGAGTGCAGCTCGCCGGCGAAAATTATTTCATCCCTGTCGATTCCCCGCTCAGCCGTGACACCGAGATTCCGATCGAGGGGCTGCGGATCAGCGATTACCTGCGCGAGCTCTCATCGCTTCCGCTGAAAGCCGGCGTCGTCGTACTCGATGCCGCCCGCCAGCAACCCTTTATCGAGGGCGGCCAGCCGATCGCGAGCGGGCTCGCTTTGGTCGAACCGGACGCGCATATGCTGATCGCGTTCAACGCCGCGCCGGGGACGGTTGCTCCCGAGGAGCAGGGACCCTATGGCGCTTACGCCCAGTCACTCGCCGAGATGATCCGCACCGGCGGATTGTCGTTGCCGGAGGTTTTCAATCGTTTGCGGCTCCGCGTCAACGAAACGAGCAGGGGCGCGCAGGTGCCATGGGACGCCGAAAAGATCGATGCGTCCTTCATGTTCTTCGATCGCGCGCCGGATGCGCCAGCGCAAGCGCCGCCGGATCAGGCCGCCGCGATGAGGAACAGGCCGATCCGCGATCTCGGTGTCCAGGATGCCTACGCGGCAGCGCTTGAACGCGACACGATGCAAGGCTACGAGGACTTCCTGGTTGCCTATCCCGGCGATCCGCTCGCCAGACGGGTGCGGGCGATTGCCGCTGCGAGGCGCGAAGCGACCACCTGGCTTCGCACTTATCGCGCCGACACGCCGCCGGCCTACTGGTCTTACCTGCGGCGCTATCCGCGCGGGCCTCATGCCGGCGATGCCCGCCGGCGCCTTGCCATTCTTACCGCTCCGCTGGAGCCGCCGCCGTCATTCGCGGTCTATGACTACGATGTGCCGCCGCCTCCGCCGGATGAAATCGTCTACGTCGATCGTCCCGTGCTGATGTTCAGCGACCCCGATTTCGACTTTGCTCCGCCACCACCGCCGCCGGTGTTTTTCCTGCCGCCGCCGCCGCCGGATTTCATTGTGCTGGCACCGCCGATCGCGCCCATTGGGCTATTCATCCTGCCGCAGCCGTTCTTTGTGCCGATCCCGGTCTACGTCCGGCCGCCCGTCTACGTTGCGCCGCCGCCGAACAACATCATCTTCAACAACATCCACAACACGACCGTCATCAACAACGTCATCAATCAGCCGCCTCAGCCGGGCCCCGCCGCGCCAGGGGCTGGCACTCAGCCTGGCGCCGCGAAGGGCGGGCCGGGGCCGGGTGGCACAACCTCCACCGCCGCAGCTCCGGCTTTGCCGCCCTCAGTGGCGCAACGGGCCTCGCTGATCCAGCAAGGAAAATTGCCGGTGCCACCGAGCGCCTCGATCAATCCCGCAGCGAAGCCGGGTGCTCGTGGCGCGCCGGCCGGTCAAACTCCTGCACCGAGCAAGCCGTTGCCGACGAACATGTCCCCCGAGGCATTGCCGAAGGCCAACGCCCTGCCGGTCCCGGGCACAAAAGGTGCGCCTCCCGTGCCGCCGGCCGCGGGACCGGTTCGAGGCGCGCCGAACCCCAATGCGAAACTTGCTCCCGGAACGGTGCCGCCTGCAGCCTCAGCCCCGAACGCTCCGGGAGCCGCGGGCGTCCCGAAAACGTCCGGTACTGAAGCCTCTCCCACGAGAGCGCCAAGGGCCGGGAGTTCGGCGTCCGAAACAAAGCCGCTCGTTCCGGAATCGGCACGGAAGAAAGGTGGCGCCTCGCCGACACCCCCGCCGCCTAAGCCTTCTGCGGCTGTTTCCAAGCCGGCCGCTCCAGCACCGCAAATTCGCCGGGTTGAGCCGACCCGGGCCGCACCACCACCGCCGCGGCCTGCGCCGCAGGTAGCAAGACCAGCCCCTCCACCCCCTCGACCGGCCCCGCCGCCGAGGCCGGCCCCTCAGGTTGCGCGTCCAGCCCCACCGCCACCGCCGCGACCGGCCCCACCGCCGCGACCCGCAGCGCCCGCAGCGGCCAAGAAATGCCCGGCGAATAATCCGAAGTGCTGAAATGGCCGGGTCAGACCTGGAGGTCTGCCCGGCGCTCGAACGGCGGATCGGGATTGAAATAAACGTTACGATCATTCGTCTGGGCTTCTGCCACAGATTGAGTGGCATCCCTGCGCCGGCTGGCAGCCATTGATCGGATGACCCGCGATGGGCACCGTGAACCCGAGCTTTCAGCCCAGGATTCCTCCGATATCGCCGGGTGCCAGAAAAACCCCGGATTTCCTTGCTTCTCGCGAAAATCCCGCTATATACCGCGCCATCTCACACGGAAACATGGCTCAAAAGGCCGTCCGGTGGCAGCCGGGCCATTAGGCTCGTCTGCTCACACGTTTCCGGAGGAACCAACCGGAGAACTTCACAATGGCACTACCCGATTTCTCTATGCGTCAGCTGCTTGAGGCTGGCGTTCACTTTGGCCACCAATCGCACCGCTGGAATCCGAAGATGGCGGATTACATTTTCGGTGCGCGCAACAACATCCATATCATCGACCTCGCCCAGACCGTGCCGATGCTGCATCGCGCGCTCCAGGCGGTCAGCGATACCGTCGCCAAGGGCGGCCGTATCCTGTTTGTCGGCACCAAGCGGCAGGCGCAGGACGGCGTCGCCGAAGCCGCCAAGCGCTCGGCGCAGTATTTCGTCAATTCGCGCTGGCTCGGCGGAACCCTGACCAACTGGAAGACCATTTCCGGTTCGATCAAGCGGTTGCGGCACCTCGATGAAGTGCTCAATTCCGGCGATGCCAATGCCTACACCAAGAAGGAGCGGCTGACGTTGCAGCGCGAGCGCGACAAGCTCGATCGTTCGCTCGGTGGCATCAAGGAAATGGGCGGTCTGCCCGATATGATCTTTGTGATCGACACCAACAAGGAAGACATCGCGATCCAGGAGGCCCAGCGGCTCAATATTCCCGTCGCCGCGATCGTCGATACCAATTCGGATCCGAAGGGCATCACCTTTGTCGTGCCCGGCAATGACGATGCCGGCCGCGCCATCTCGCTGTATTGCGACCTGGTCGCCCGTGCGGCGATCGACGGTATCTCGCGTGCCCAGGGCGAGGCCGGAATCGACGTGGGCGCGTCCGCCCATCCGGCTCGCGAGGAAATCCCGACCGCACCGCAGCCCGCGGGCTTCCAAGGCCTTGCCGGGCCGCGGGGTGCCGCCGACGACCTCAAGAAGCTCACCGGCGTATCCGGTGCGATCGAGAAGAAGTTCAACGACCTCGGCATTTTCCATTATTGGCAGCTGGCCGAACTCGATCACGACACCGCCCACCACATCGGCGAAGAGGTCGGGCTTCCGAGCAGAGCCGATGGCTGGGTAGCCCAGGCCAAGGCAATGACCGCAGAAGCGGAATAGCGACGTGTTGGCCGGAACATCCCGGCCGACAAACTCCAATTTACGACATGGCTGAAAGTGGTTGGCGGCGAGCCGGCAAGACCGCGCCGCTAACGCCCTGACAGGCAGAGGACGTGCAACAATGGCGACAATCACAGCGGCGATGGTCAAGGACCTGCGCGAGACCACCGGCGCAGGCATGATGGATTGCAAGGCCGCGCTTACCGAAAACGGCGGCGACATGCAGGCGGCGATCGATTGGCTGCGCAAGAAGGGCCTGTCGAAGGCCGCCAAGAAGGCCGGCCGCGTCGCAGCCGAGGGCCTGATCGGCGCGCTGACCGCAGGAACCAAAGGCGTCGTGGTGGAAGTCAATTCAGAGACCGATTTCGTCGCGCGCAACGAGCAGTTCCAGGGGCTGGTCAAGATGATCGCGCAGGTCGCGCTCGACGTCGGGGCCGATCTCCAGAGGATCAAGGCCGCCAAGGTCGGCAATGTGACGGTCGAAACGGCCATCGCGGACGCGATCGCCACCATCGGCGAAAACATGACGCTGCGCCGCGCCGCTTCGCTCGAAGTGCCCAAAGGCGTGGTGTCGAGCTACGTGCACAATGCGGTGATCGAAGGCGCGGGCAAGATGGGCGTGATCGTCGCGCTCGAATCGGCCGGCAAGACCGATGAACTGGCTGCGCTTGGAAAGCAGCTTGCGATGCATGTCGCGGCCGCCAATCCGCAGGCGCTGGATCCGGCCGGGCTCGATGCCGCCGTCGTCAAGCGCGAGAAGGACGTGCTCGCCGACAAATACCGTCAGCAGGGCAAGCCCGAGAACGTGATCGAAAAGATCGTCGAGTCCGGCTTGAAGACCTATTACAAGGAAGTCTGCCTGCTGGAGCAGGCGTTCATTCACGACACTGCCAAATCGGTGGCCCAGGCCGTCAAGGAAGCTGAGGGCAAAATCGGCGCGCCTGTGAAGATTGCCGGATTTTTGCGCTATGCTCTGGGCGAGGGAATCGACAGGCAGGAATCCGATTTCGCAGCCGAAGTCGCGGCGGCCAGCGGGCAGAAGAAGCCGCGGGGAGAACCCGAGGCGGTAGCTTAAGTCGGGATTGCCGCCGACGAAGGAAAGTGTTTAGCCATGGCTGAGCCGGTCTATCGTCGTGTGGTGATCAAGCTTTCCGGCGAATATCTTGCCGGCGCACAGTCCTTCGGCCTCGATCAGCCGACCGTCGACCGGATCGCCGGTGAACTTATCGCCGCCCGCCAACTGGGCACCGAGGTAGCCGTGGTGGTCGGCGGCGGCAATATTGTCCGTGGGGTGGAAGTATCCTCACGCGGTGTTTCCCGCCCGACCGGCGATACCATGGGCATGCTCGCAACCGTGATGAACTGTCTCGCCCTCGAAGCGGCGATCGAACGGCGGGGAGCGCCGGCGCGTACCCTGTCGGCATTTGTGATGCCGCAGATCTCGGAGTTGTTCACCCGAAGTGCGACGCACAAATATCTCGCAGAGGGGCGAATCGTGCTGCTCGGCGGCGGAACGGGCAATCCATTCTTCACCACCGACACCACTGCGGTGTTGCGGGCGGCCGAAATCGGCGCGCAGGCGGTCTTGAAGGCTACCAATGTCGATGGCATCTACAGCGCCGATCCCAAAAAGGACCCGTCCGCCAAGCGGTTTGATCGCATGAGCCATTCCGAGGCGATCGCCGGCGGCTACAAGGTCATGGACGCCACCGCATTCGCGCTTGCCCGTGAGACGTCGCTGCCTATCATCGTGTTTTCGATCGCCGAGCCGGGTTCGATCGGGGCTATCCTGCGCGGCACCGGCCACGGCACCGTCGTCGCTGGCTGACCGGTCTTCGCGCGCCGAGTGTGTGGACGGCTGACGGCCTCGGCGATCAGTTTCTAGAGGAGATAGCGTTATGCCTACGGGTAGTTTCGACATCAGCGAATTGAAGCGCCGCATGCAGGGCGCCACGCAGTCTCTCAAGCACGAACTCGGCGGTTTGCGGACGGGCCGCGCCGCAGCATCGATGCTGGAGCCGGTACAGGTCGATGCCTACGGAACGCACATGCCGCTCAACCAGCTTGCGACCATTAGCGTGCCCGAACCACGCCTGCTCTCGGTGCAGGTCTGGGACAAGTCGATGGTCAAGGCGGTGGAGAAGGCGATCGTCGATTCCAACCTCGGCTTAAGTCCTGCCACCGAGGGGCAGGTGCTTCGCCTGAGGATTCCCGAACTCAACGAAGACCGCCGCAAGGAACTGGTCAAGGTCGCGCACAAATATGCCGAGGCTGCCCGGGTCGCGGTCCGGCACGTCCGTCGCGACGGTCTCGATACGATCAAGAAGCTTGAGAAGAATCACGAAATTTCCGAGGACGATCAGGAACGCCTGGCCAACGACGTGCAGAAAGCGACCGACGCGACGATTTCGGAGATCGACCATTTGCTTGCTGCCAAGGAGAAGGAAATCCTCACTGTTTAGGTATCCTATGTTTGAGCAATGATATCCGGCCAGGCGCATTGCGCTTGTCCGGATGAAAGCCGGATCCCACTTTTCCGGATCATGCTCTGAGGAATAGATCGATGTCGAACGCCGCTGCCCCTGCAACTGAACGACCGACAAGAACGGACGCTCCGTTGCACGTGGCGATCATCATGGACGGGAATGGACGCTGGGCGGCGGCCCGCGGTTTGCCGCGCGCAGAAGGTCATCGCCGCGGCGTCGAGGCATTGCGCAAGGTCGTTCGCGCCTCAAGCGAACTCGGCATACTCTATCTGACGATTTTCTCCTTCAGCTCGGAAAACTGGTCGCGTCCGGCGACCGAAATCGGTGACCTGTTCGGCCTGCTGCGGCGCTTCATCCGTAATGATCTGGCGACACTGCATCGCGACGGCGTCAGGGTTCGGGTGATCGGCGAGCGCGATGGATTGGAGCCGGACATCTGCGCGCTTTTGAAAGAGGCCGAAGACCTGACGAGGGACAATGATCGCCTTAATCTGGTGGTCGCGTTCAATTATGGGTCGCGGCAGGAAATCGCCCAGGCGGCGCAGCGGCTCGCGCGCGAGGTTGCCGAGGGAACCCGTGATCCATCGTCGATCGACGCCGACGCGCTTGGTCAATACCTGGATGCACCCGATATTCCCGATCCCGATCTGATCATTCGCACCAGCGGCGAGCAACGGCTGTCAAATTTCCTGATGTGGCAGGCGGCTTACAGCGAACTCGTCTTTGTGCCGATCCACTGGCCGGATTTCGACAAGGCCGCACTTGAGGGCGCGATTGCCGAGTACGCCAGACGGGAGCGCCGCTTCGGCGGTCTGGCCGCGAAAACCGGATCGTGACCGAAGGCGAGGCCGCACCTTCGGCTAGCGCCGAGCAGGGGACGCGAAATCTCCTGACGCGCGTCGCCGCCGCGCTGGTGCTGGCGCCGCTCGCGATCGCCGTCGCTTATGCCGGCGGATGGCTGTGGACCGCTCTCGTAACATTGGCGGCGATCGGCCTCTATGTCGAATGGCTGACGATTGCAGGCGCGCGCACGCCACGCCTGGTGGTGGTTGGCGCGGTCGCGCTTGCGATGGCGGGACTTGTTCTCACGACGGGGCGGCTCGAGGCATCGCTCCTTGTCCTTGTCGCTGGCTTGGCTGGCATTGTGGTTCTTTCGCCTCAGCGGCGCCGTTGGACCGCGACCGGATTTGGCTATGCCGCCGCCGCCGAGGTCGCATCGATACTGGTACGCCTCGATCACGCATGGGGATTTGTCGCGCTGATGCTGATCCTCCTGGTGGTGTGGGTAACCGACATGGGCGGCTACTTTGCGGGACGCGGCATTGGCGGACCAAAGCTCTGGCCGCGGGTCAGTCCCAAGAAGACCTGGGCGGGGGCAGCCGGCGGCTTTGTGGCCAGCCTTGCTCTCGCCACGGGATTTGCCGTTAATGGTCTCGGCAAAATCGGCCCGGTTCTGCTGCTCGGCGCCACACTCTCGATTGCTTCGCAGCTCGGCGATCTCTTCGAGTCGGCGGTGAAACGCCGATTTGGCGTCAAGGACTCCAGCCACATCATTCCCGGGCACGGCGGGTTGCTAGACCGTCTGGATGGGTTCGTTGCCGCCGTCGTGCTGGCGGCAATTTTCGGATTTTTGCGGGGCGGCGCGGATGGCGTCGGCCGCGGTCTTATGGTTTGGTGAGCTCATGAGCGCAGTTCCCTTGCGTAACAGCAAAGCCGCGGCAACGTCCGTTCGCTCCGTAACCGTGTTGGGCGCGACCGGCTCCATCGGCGACAGCACGATGGATTTGCTGCGGGCTTCGCGCGACCGTTACCGGGTCGAAGCGTTGACGGCGCACACCAATGTGCAGGGACTGGCAAAGCTCGCAAAGGAGTTCGGCGCGCGCTTTGCGGCGGTTGCCGATCCCGATCGCCTTACCGAGTTGAAGGATGCGCTTGCCGGCACCCGCACCGAATGCGGGGCCGGCGAAAGCGCGGTTATCGAGGCGGCCGCTCGTCCGGCCGATTGGGTCATGGCGGCCGTCAGCGGCGCGGCCGGGTTGAAGCCCGCGCTTGCGGCCGTCGACCGCGGCGCCACCGTCGCACTCGCCAACAAGGAATGCCTGGTCTGTGCGGGCGATTTCTTCATGCAGCGCGCATCAAAGGCCGGTGCCTGCATCCTGCCGGCAGACTCCGAACATAACGCGCTGTTCCAGGCACTCGGCTCCGGCAACCGCGAAGAGCTGGTCCGCGTGATCATCACCGCATCAGGTGGACCGTTCCGGACCTGGGCCAGCACCGATATCGAGCAAGCCACGCTGGCGCAGGCACTGAAACATCCGAACTGGAGCATGGGACAAAAGATCACCATCGATTCGGCATCGATGATGAACAAGGGTTTAGAGGTGATCGAAGCCGCCTGCCTGTTTGCGCTGGCGCCGGACGAGATCGATGTTCTGGTCCACCCGCAGTCGATCGTCCACGGGATGGTGGAGTTTTCGGATCGTTCCGTCGTTGCCCAATTGGGAGCGCCCGACATGCGCACGCCGATCGCGCATTGCCTTGGTTGGCCCGATCGCATTGTCGGGCCGGCGGCGAAACTCGACCTCGCGAAGATCGGACAGCTGACCTTCGAGGCTCCGGACTTCGAACGGTTTCCCAGTCTTCGATTGGCTTACGATGCACTGCGAACAGGACGCGGCGCGACCACGGTCTATAATGCGGCCAATGAGGTGGCAGTGGCTGCCTTTATCGACGGCAAGATCAGGTTTGGCGCCATTGCACGGCTTGTCGAAGCGACGCTAGAGGCTTGGATTCGCTCGGGTAACCTGGCGCCACCGACGTCCGCGGACGACGCCATAGCAATTGACCATAATGCACGAAATAAGGCGGTCACCCTATTGCCTCAAATTGCCTTAAAGGCATCCTAGAGCGTTGGGGGGCAGGGCCTTTGGCTCTGGGTGAGGGAAAGCGGATGTCCGAGTTTTTTCTACATAGTTTCAATGTGTTAGGCCATGGGCTAGTCGGTTACATCGTTCCCTTCTTGTTCGTGCTCACCATTGTTGTTTTCTTCCATGAGCTTGGACATTTCCTGATCGCCCGCTGGGCTGGCGTCCGGGTGTTAACCTTTTCGCTGGGCTTTGGTCCGGAACTCGCCGGCTTCAATGACCGGCACGGTACGCGATGGAAGATCTCGGCTGTCCCGCTCGGCGGCTACGTCAAGTTCTTCGGCGATGACAGCGAGGCCTCGACGCCGTCGGCCGAAACGCTCGACAGCATGACCGAGGAAGAGCGCGCCGGCAGTTTTCATCACAAGAGCGTTGGGCCGCGCGCGGCGATCGTGGCGGCCGGTCCGATTGCCAATTTCCTTCTGGCGATTGTGATCTTTGCCGGGATGTCGCTGTATTTCGGCAAGCCGAGTTCGATCCCGCGCGTGGATGCCCTGCAGCCGGACGGCGTTGCTGTGGCAGCGGGTTTCAAGGCCGGGGACGTCGTGCTGTCGATCGATGGCCACGCGATCGAAAGCTTCGCCGACATGCAGCGGATTGTTTCAACCAGTGCAGGTTCGGCGCTGGTTTTCCGTTTGAAAAGAGACGGCGACCTCATCACACTCACAGCGACGCCGGCGCTCAAGGAGGTGAAGGATCTCTTTGGCAATACCCACCGGATCGGCGTACTCGGTATCCAATATAATGCACGGCCCGAGGATCCAAAAACAACGCCAGTCGGATATTTGGAATCTCTGAAAATAGGCGTCGAGCAGGTTTGGTTTATTATCACGAGCACGTTTAAGTTCGTCGGCTCGCTGTTCGTCGGAGCCGGCAATTCAGGGGATGTCGGCGGCCCTCTGCGAATCGCCCAACTGTCCGGTCAAGCCGCCAGCTTGGGCTTCCAGTTCGTTCTTCAGCTATGCGCCGCACTTTCGGTATCGATCGGGCTCTTGAACCTGTTTCCGATACCCCTCCTCGACGGGGGTCACCTTTTGTTCTACGCGGTGGAAGCGGTGCGTGGACGCCCACTTTCCGCAAGAGCGCAGGAAATGGGATTCCGAATCGGACTGGGGCTGGTGCTGATGCTGATGGTGTTTGCCACCTATAACGACATCCTGCACCTAGCCGCATCGTGAAGCGGCTTTTTTATGACGTGGCCGATAGGCAACGTCTTGGAATGAAAATGAAATCGCGCGGCCACATTAGGTTTGCCGGCTTGGCAAAATTGGCTACAAGCTGGTCGACCAATGGGAATCTGCCGGTTCGTGCGGGTGCGGGCTGGCACTGGAATTGTAAGGGCGCTTTGCGCATGAATGTTGGAATGCGGGTACGGGGAGGCTTAGTGGCCGCCCTGGTCATGTTTGCGATGCCGCTTGCCGCCACGCTGGCCGCTGGGCTTGTATCCTCGTCGGCTCTTGCCCAGACGGTGGATTCGATTCAGGTTGAGGGTAACCGGCGGGTCGAAGTCGCGACCATCCGCTCCTACTTCAAGCCGGGCCCCGGCGGACGCCTGGATCAGGGCCATATCGATGATGGCCTGAAGGCGCTGATCGAGACAGGCTTGTTCCAGGATGTGAGGATCAATCAGGCGGGCGGTCGTCTGGTGGTCACCGTCGTCGAAAACCCGGTGATCGGCCGCATTGCCTTCGAGGGCAACAAGAAGGTCAAGGACGAACAGCTCACCTCTGAAATTCAGTCCAAGCCGCGCGGAACGCTGTCACGCCCCATGGTCCAGTCGGACGCCCAGCGCATCGCCGAGATTTATCGCCACGCAGGCCGCTACGACGTGACCGTGGTTCCCGAGATCATCGAACAGCCGAACAATCGCGTCGACCTCGTCTTCACGATCACCGAGGGCAATAAAACCGGCATCAATTCGATCGAATTCGTCGGCAACGTCGCCTATTCGTCGTATCGCCTGAAGGACGTTATCAAGACGCGCGAATCGAATCTGCTGAGCTTCCTAGGCGGCAGTGACGTCTATGATCCGGACCGGATCGAAGCCGACCGCGATCTGATTCGACGCTATTATTTGAAGCATGGTTTCGCCGATGTGCAGGTGGTGGCCGCGCTGACGGAATACGATCCGCAGCAAAAGGGCTTCATGGTGACCTTCAAGATCGAGGAGGGCCAGCAGTATCGGGTCGCCTCCGTCAATTTCCAATCCAGCATCCCCTCGCTGGACGGAAATGCTCTCAGCCGCTTCTCGCGGGTTTCCGTCGGATCGCTGTACAACGCCGAGGCGTTGGAGAAGTCTGTCGAGGAAATGCAGATCGAGGCCTCGCGACGGGGTTTTGCATTTGCGGTGGTGCGCCCGCGCGGTGATCGCAATTTCGAGGCGCATACCGTCTCGATCGTATTCGCCATCGACGAGGGTCCGCGAACCTACGTCGAGCGAATCAACGTCCGCAACAACACCCGCACCCGGGATTATGTGATCAGGCGCGAGTTCGATATTTCCGAGGGAGATGCCTACAATCGCGCGCTGGTGGATCGCGCCGAGCGCCGCCTGAAGAATCTCGATTTCTTCAAGAGCGTGAAGATCACAACCGAACCGGGATCGTCGAGCGATCGTGTCATTCTCAATGTCGAGCTCGAGGAGAAATCGACCGGCGACTTCTCGGTATCGGGCGGCTATTCGACCACCGACGGCCCGCTTGCCGAGGTCAGTATTTCGGAGCGCAATCTGCTCGGCCGTGGCCTGTACGGCAAGGCGTCGGTGACCTACGGTCAGTTCGCGCGTGGCGTCTCGCTTTCATTTGTCGAGCCTTACTTGCTGGATTATCGCGTCGCACTTGGCCTCGATACGTATTATCGCGAGCAGCTTCCCAACACCTTTATCTCGTACGGCACCAAGACCGTTGGCTTCAGTCCCAGAATCGGATTGACGCTGCGCGAAGATCTAACCTTGCAGCTGCGCTATTCGATCTACGAGCAGCAAATCTCGCTGCCGAGCTTCCTGGCAAACTGCAACAACACCTTCAACAACCCCAATCTCCCGTTCAACCCGTCACCGGCGTTCGTGGCCGCCAACGGTGGAAATGCGTTTGGCGCCACGGACCCGTCCGGCCTTGGCCTGTTCTGTTACAGCGACGGTGAAGCCTCGCTGCCCGTCCGCAAGGAACTGGCGGCCGGAAGAACGCTGACGTCACAGGTTGGTTATTCGCTGGCCTACAACACGCTGGATAATAACAAGAACCCGACCGACGGCCTGCTAATTGATTTCCGGCAGGACTTCGCCGGCGTTGGCGGCGACGTGACCTATCTGAAATCCGCGATCGACGGCAAATACTACACACCGTTGGTTGCCGATATCGTCGGGTTGATCCACGTCCAAAGCGGCCTTCTCACCGAGATCGGCAACAACGGCATTCGCATGCTGGATCATTTCCAGATGGGGCCGAATCTTGTCCGCGGCTTCGCTCCGAACGGCATCGGCCCGCGCGACATCAATCCTTACGGTACGCAGGACGCGCTCGGCGGCACCAAATACTGGGGCGCCTCTTTGGAACTGCAGATGCCGTTCTGGTTCCTGCCGAAGGAAATTGGTTTGAAGGGCGCGGTCTATGCCGACGCCGGTGGGCTATATGATTACAAGGGGCCGACGAATTGGACTCTGACGGGCGAAGTCAATGTTCCCGGATGTACACCTCCGACGAACAATCCGAAACTGCCTCCTGCGCCGGGGACTTGCCTGGGACTGCAGTTTGACCCCCAAAATGTCGTCCGCACATCGGTCGGCGTCGGCATGATCTGGGCGTCGCCATTCGGCCCACTGCGCTTCGATTACGCGGTCCCGATTACGAAGGGTCCTCACGACGTCGTACAGCAGTTCAAGTTTGGCGGCGGGACATCGTTCTGAGTTCGATCACCGGCCGGACCGCGACGGGTGGAATGGCGCAGCCGACTTTTTTTGAACAACCGCCTTGGTCGACGCTGGCAGATATTGCCGCGCTGACGGAGGCGCTTTTGGTCGATGCGTCGCGGGGCGGCCAGCAAATCAGGGGGCTGGCTTCGCTCGACGAAGCCGGACCGATGCACCTGACGTTTTTCGATAACCTGAAATATGCCGATCAGCTTGCCGCGACGAAGGCGGGGGCCTGCCTTGTCAGCAAACGCTTCGAGTCGAGCGTTCCGTCCGATGTCGCGGTGTTGCGTGTGGACCATCCTTTCCGCGCATTCGTCAATGTTGCGCGCAAGTTTCACAGCGAAGCCCTGCGTCCCCAATCCTGGGTCGGCAATACCGGCATCGCGGCCTCCGCGGTTATCGATCCGACGGCGCATCTGGAGGACGACGTGATTGTCGATCCGCTTGCTGTGATCGGTCCCAATGTCGCGATCGGGGCCGGGACGATCATCGGCGCGGGAGCGGTGATCGCCGCCAATGTCAGAATCGGCAGGGATTGCAACGTCGGCGCGCGATCCGCGATCCAATACGCGCTGATCGGCAATAATGTCCTGATCCATCCCGGCTGCAGCATCGGACAGGACGGTTATGGGTTCGTTTTCTTTGGCCCGGAAGGCCATTTGAAGGTCCCGCAAACCGGCCGCGTCCTGATCCAAAACGACGTGGAAATCGGGGCTGGAACGACCATCGACCGCGGCAGCCTGCGCGACACCGTGATCGGCGAGGGTACGAAAATCGACAATCAGGTCCAGATCGGTCACAATGTGACGATTGGGAGGCACTGTCTGCTGGCCGCCCAGATAGGGTTGGCCGGTAGTCTTACGATTGGCGATCATGTGGCGCTTGGCGCCAAGGTGGGAATCAACAACCATCTTCACATCGGCGACGGGGCGCAGGTGACGGCGATGAGCGCCGTCAAGGACGACATTCCACCCGGCGGGCGCTGGGGTGGCCATTTTGCCAAGCCGACCAGGCAGTGGTTCCGGGAAATCGTCGCTGTCGAACGTCTGGTGCGCGATAGCGCAGCCGATCCGAAGGATGAGGGACGGGAGTAATGGAGGAGGCATCGGTCAGATTTGCGCTCGTGGATATCAACGAGATCCTCAAGACGCTTCCGCATCGCTATCCCATGCTGCTGATCGACCGGGTGATCGATATCCGGAGCGATTATAGCGGCATCGGAATCAAGAACGTCACCGTCAACGAGCCGCCGTTTCTCGGGCACTTTCCCGAGCGTCCGGTTTATCCCGGCGTGATGATGATCGAAGCCATGGCGCAGACCGCGGGCGTAATTGGTATCAAGTCGGTCGAGGGCACCGAGAAGCCGCGCGCGGTTTATTTTCTGACCATCGATAAGTGCAAATTCCGCAAGCCCGTGATGCCGGGCGACACCATCGAATACCACATGCGCAGCATCGGCAGACGAAAGGCGATGTGGTGGTTTCACGGCGACGCCAAGGTGAACGGCGTAACCGTTGCCGAAGCCGACGTCGGCGCGATGCTCACCGACTAACGAGGGCTGGACCGTTTGGCAGGATCGCTGCGGATGCCCAGGAGCCGCACCTTTTGGCTCCAATCGACACTATCGAAATTCTATGTTCTATTTTCTCGATCAGGTTCCGGAAGCATCAGATGCGCACCGCGATGACAGTCGCCGTTTCGGCAGCACTCATGGTCGTCCTGAACGGCCGCATGGAAGCCGGCACGACGTGCATATCCAAGGCCACAGAGGCCCTGCCTCGGATCTCGGGGCTCGTTGTCAAGAAATCACGGACGCGTCCGGTGTCGCCGGCGGTCCTGGCCTCGTGGAAGGGACAGTCGCGGCCTGTCATCATTGACGTCGATGTCGAGACATCGGGCGAGGCGCAAACCTATTCCTTTATGTGTGTGGTTACGCAAGGGTCGGCCTACGTGCAGCGCACGATGAATTAGTCGACGGGCTTGCCAGGGACGATCGCAAGGACGCGACGGACGCCCCAAGCAATGGGCCTTGGTGATGCCTCGTAAAGGCCGACTGATCCGCGCCGGCGCAACCAGGTTCTGAACCTGTCGGGCGTGACCGCTTCCGATGGGCTTGATGGGGAATGGGCTTCGACCCAAACACGCTCCAAGGAGCGCAGCCAGACGTCACTGGACAGTACCGGCAGCCCGCGCTAACCAAAAAAATCGAACGATTTGCACCCAAGCCCCAGCGAGAAGAGACCTTTCGATGAGCACGATCGATCCCACCGCGCGGATTGAAGATGGCGCTGTGATCGGCGACGGAACCTCGATTGGTCCCTACTGCGTGGTCGGCCGCGACGCCGTGATTGGCCCGAACTGCAAACTGATCGCCCATGTCCACGTGACCGGACACACGACAATCGCTGCCGGCTGCGTGATCTATCCATTTGCTGCACTTGGGGGGCCTCCGCAAGATATGAGCTATCGCGACGAGCCGACCCAGCTCGAAATCGGGGAGGGATGCACCATTCGCGAAGGCGTGACGATGAACGTCGGAACGAAGAAAGGCGGCGGCATCACGCGGGTCGGAGCTCGTGGATATTTCATGAACAACAGCCACGTCGGTCACGACTGCGTTGTTGGAAACGATGTAATCTTCGCGACTTCCGCGACGCTGGGCGGCCATTGTGAGATCGGCGACTTCGTTTACATCGGCGGGTTGTCGGCGGTGCACCAATTCGTCCGGATTGGATCGCAGACGATGATTGGAGGCGTCTGTGGGGTTCGCGGTGATGTGATTCCGTTCGGCCTTGCCAATGGCCAATATGCCCGCCTCGAAGGCCTCAATATCATTGGCATGAAGCGGCGCAAATTCACGCGCGAGCGGCTTGCGACGTTACGGTCGTTTTATCAAAAGCTGTTTCATGGACCTGGCATTTTTGTCGAAAGGCTGAGCGCGGTGCAACCTCTGGCAAACACCGATTCTGCAATTGCGGAAATTCTCGCTTTTATCGGCGACGGCAAACTCCGCTCCTTATGCCTGCCCGCCGATCAGCGCGATAAACATGGGTAACGGGGCTGCCGGAGCCATGACAATAGCGGCTTCAGGAATTTCATCGCCGGTCGGATTGATCGCGGGTGGTGGCGTCATGCCATTTGCAGTCGCCGATTCCCTGACTGCCCGCAGCATCGATTCCGTTGTGTTCGCGCTGAAGGGAGCCTGCGATCCGCTCGCCGCGGCGCGCTTTCGCCATCACTGGATATCGGTCGGCCAGCTCGGCCGGGCGGAGAAGCTGTTTCGAGCGGAAAACTGCCGAAATCTGGTTTTCATCGGCACGCTGGTCCGGCCCGGGCTGTCGGAAATTCGTCTTGATTGGGGGACCCTTCGCGTGCTCGGCCGGGTGTGGGCGGCTTTCCGCGGCGGCGACGACCATCTGCTGTCAAGCATAGGCCGCATTCTCGAACAGGACGGCTTCCGGATGGTCGGAATCAGGGATGTCGCGCCGGATTTGCTGATGCCCGAAGGATGCGTCACGCGAAAAATGCCCGATGGAAGTGCCATGGCCGATATCGCCAAGGGACGTGACGTGCTGCGCGCGCTCAGCCCCTTCGACATCGGCCAGGCCGTCGTCGTCATCGACGGCCACGTGGTCGGGGTGGAGGATATCGAAGGCACCGACGGATTGCTGGCGCGCGTTGTACGCTTGCGCGCAGAGGGCCGGATTCGCGCCAAGACCGCGCGCGGGGTGTTGGTCAAGGCCCCCAAGAGCGGCCAGGATTTGCGCTTCGACCTTCCGACCGTTGGAACGCGAACGGTCGAGGGCGCGGCGGCCGCCTTGCTTGCCGGAGTAGCGATTGTCGCCGGCAACACCCTCGTCGCCGAACCCCAGACCATGATCGATGCCGCTGACGCCGCGGGTCTGTTCGTAGTCGGTTTGCCCGCGTGACGCCGGCCCGGGCAAGCGGCGATGTCGCGCGGAAGATTTTCCTGATCGCGACAGAGGAATCCGGCGACCGGCTTGGCGCCCATCTGATGAAGGTATTGCGTCAGCGCCTCGGCGGCGCCGTGCGGTTCGAAGGCGTCGGCGGCCAGTCGATGGCGCGCGAGGGGCTGACTTCATTGTTTCCCATCGAAGAGCTTTCGATCATCGGTCTGGCGGCCGTCGTGAAGCAATTGCCGAAGGTCTTGCGACTGATCCGGGAAACCGTCGGCGCGGTGATGCGCGCGCAACCTGACATTCTGGTGATCATCGACAGCCCCGATTTTACCCATCGGGTGGCGAGGCGCGTGCGGGCCCGCGACCCCGCCATCCCGATCATCGACTATGTTTCGCCCTCGGTCTGGGCCTGGCGGCCCGGCAGGGCGCGCGCCATGCGCGCCTATATCGATCACGTCCTGGCCCTGCTGCCCTTCGAACCGGAGGAATACCGCAGGCTGCGAGGGCCGCCCTGCAGCTATGTGGGCCATCCCCTGACCGAGCAGCTTGCCACGCTCAGGCCCGGCGCCGATGAACAAAAGCGCCGCAGGGAAGCGCCGCCGGTGCTTCTGGTGCTGCCGGGAAGCCGTCGCAGCGAAATCAGGCATCACATGGCGGTCTTTGGAGAAACGCTGGGCCGGCTGCAGGCCGAAGGCGTGGCGTTCGAGTTGATCCTGCCGACCATGCCGCATTTGCAGGAAGCGGTCCGGCAGGGCGTGATGAGCTGGAAGGTCGAGCCGCGTGTGGTGGTGGGCGAGCAGGAAAGACGGGCGGCATTTCGGATCGCCAGCGCGGCACTCGCCAAGTCGGGAACGGTGACGCTCGAGCTTGCGCTTGCGGGCGTACCGATGGTGACGGCCTACCGGACCGGAGCGATCGAGGCCTGGATACTGCTGCGCGCGATCAGCGTGAAGTCGGTGATCCTGGCAAACCTGGTGGTTGGCGAGAACGTGGTTCCGGAATTCCTGCAGCAGGATTGTACGCCGGAAAACCTCGCGCGCGGTTTGCGCGAAATCCTGATCGACTCGCCGCTGCGGCGGCGGCAGGTTGAGGCCTTTGCAACGCTCGGCGATATCATGTCGACCGGCAACCAGCCACCAAGCGTTCGGGCGGCCAACATCGTGCTGGCAACGCTGCGGAAGTCACGACAGGCGAACTGAAGAGGATGCTTGTGTCGGACGCGGAAAGGCCGCATCCGACTTTCCGAATCCTCGACTATTTGCGTTTCTCGATCGGAACATAGTCGCGACGCGAGACACCCGTATAGAGCTGCCGCGGGCGGCCGATCTTCTGCTGCGGGTCCTCGATCATTTCGCTCCATTGGCTGATCCAGCCGACGGTGCGAGCGACCGCGAACAGCACGGTGAACATCGAGGTGGGGAAGCCCATCGCCTTCAGCGTGATGCCCGAATAGAAGTCGACATTCGGATAAAGCTTGCGTTCGATGAAATATTGGTCGTTCAGCGCGATCTTTTCCAATTCCAGCGCGACTTTCAGCATCGGATCGTCGCCGTGGCCGGTTTCCGCCAGCACCGCGTGACACATCTTTTGCATGATCTTGGCGCGCGGATCGTAGTTTTTGTAGACGCGATGCCCAAAGCCCATCAGGCGAACTTCGCTGTTCTTGTCCTTCACCTTCTTGATGAACTCGGGAATCTTGTCGACCGTGCCGATACCGGAAAGCATCGCCAGCGCCGCCTCGTTGGCGCCGCCATGCGCCGGCCCCCACAGGCAGGCGATTCCGGCGGCGATACAGGCGAAAGGATTGGCGCCGGAGGAGCCGGCGATACGCACCGTCGAGGTCGAGGCGTTCTGCTCGTGATCGGCGTGCAGAATGAAGATCTTGTCGAGCGCGTTCGCGAGCACCGGATTGATCTTGTAGTCCTCGCACGGCACCGCGAAGCACATGTTCAAAAAGTTCGCAGCGAAGCTCAGCGAGTTCTTGGGATAGATGAAGGGCTGACCGATGGTGTATTTGAATGCCATTGCGGCGAGGGTCGGAATCTTCGCGATCATGCGCATCGACGCAATCATGCGCTGCTGCGGATCGTTGATATCGGTGGAGTCGTGGTAGAAAGCTGCAAGCGCGCCGACGGCGGCCACCATGATCGCCATCGGGTGAGCGTCGCGGCGGAAGCCCTGGAAGAACCGCGCCATCTGCTCGTGAACCATGGTGTGATGGATCACGCGGTTGTCGAAGTCTTCCTTTTGGGCCTTGGTCGGAAGTTCGCCATACAGCAAAAGGTAGCAGGTCTCGAGGAAGTCGCCATTCTCGGCCAGTTGCTCGATCGGATAGCCGCGGTATTCCAGGATGCCGGCGTCGCCGTCGATATACGTGATCTTGGACTGGCAACTGGCGGTAGAGGTAAAGCCGGGGTCATAGGTAAACATCCCCGACTGCGCGTAGAGTTTGGCGATGTCGATGACATCAGGCCCAACGGTGCCGCGCAAAATCGGGAAATCGTAGGACTTGTTGCCTACCGTCAGGGTTGCGGATTCGCTGTGGGATTTTGCGTCCATCGTCAATTCCCCGATGAGATCGTTGCAAAGGCCGGCGGTCGTGCACGCCATGCCGAGAGAGGTATGGCGAGGGAAACCGGTATATTAAAAGACACCGGTCAAATGGGTAGCTTATTGCAGTGTGCGCTGCAAGACGGCGGGCGGTGATGTATCATGCAAGAGCTTGATCGCCGAGCCGCGCCAAACTTTCCTGCCGTCCGAGCACCGCCAGGACGTCAAATATGCCCGGTGAAGTGGTACGTCCAGTCAGGGCGGCTCGGAGCGGCTGGGCGACCGCGCCAAGCTTGAGGCCATTCTGGTCGGCGAATGCCCGCAGCGCCGCCTCCGTGGTTTCCGCAGTCCAGTCGCTTACCGCTTCGAGGGGTGTGTGAAGTCTCCCGATCAGCTCCCGATTTTCCGGCGTCAACAAAGCTACCGCCTTTGCCTCAAGCTCGAGCGGCCTGTCGGCAAAGATATAGTACGCACTGTCAATCAACTCGATCAGCGTCTTGGCGCGCTCCTTCAGGCTCGGCATGGCCTTCAGCAACTGCGCGCGCGTGGTGTCGCTGAGCTTGGCCTTAAGATCGGGACCGTTGGGGACATAATCCAGCACTCCCTCGAACATGTTCACGAGGGATTGATCGTCGGACTGACGGATGTAATGGCCGTTGAGGTTTTCCAGCTTGGCAAAATCGAAGCGCGCGGCCGAGCGGCCCACGCCGGACAGATCGAACGCGGCGATCATTTCTTCGGTGGAAAATATCTCCTGGTCGCCGTGGCTCCATCCCAGCCTGACCAGGTAATTGCGTAGCGCAGCCGGCAAATATCCCATCGCCCGGTAGGCGTCCACGCCCAGCGCGCCATGGCGCTTGGAGAGTTTTGAGCCGTCGGGGCCATGAATCAACGGAATATGGGACATGTTGGGGATGCCCCAGCCGAGCGCGTCGTAGATCTGTTTCTGGCGGGCGGCGTTGATCAGATGATCGTCGCCGCGAATGATATGGGTGACGCCCATATCGTGATCGTCGACGACGACGGCGAGCATGTAGGTCGGATTTCCATCGCCGCGCAGCAGCACGAGGTCGTCGAGATTTTCGTTCTGCCAGACGACGCGGCCCTGTACCTGATCCTCGATCACCGTCTCGCCGGTCTGTGGCGCGCGGAGCCGGATTGTGGGTTTCATGCCCGCTGCTGGCGCCTCGGATGCGTCGCGGTCGCGCCACAGACCATCGTAAAGGCGGGTACGGCCTTCGGCACGGGCCTTCTCGCGCATCGCCGCGAGCTCCTCCGGGGTCGCATAGCAGCGATAGGCCTTGCCGCTCGCCAGCAGGGTCTCCGCAACCTCGCGGTGCCGCGCGGCGCGGCTATATTGGTAGATGACCTCGTCGTCCCAATCGAGCTCGAGCCACCGCAACCCATCCAGGATCGCGGCGATGGCCGGTTCGGTCGACCGCTCCCGATCGGTATCCTCGATCCGCAGCAGCATCTTGCCGCCGCGGCCGCGCGCGTAAAGCCAGTTAAACAGTGCCGTGCGGGCCCCCCCAATGTGAAGAAAGCCGGTCGGCGAGGGAGCAAAGCGGGTGACGATTGGGTCGGTCATTTACGGAGATAATCGGGGAGCTGGATACGCCCTGACGGCGCGAAGGGTGTATAGCAGGAACCGGGCATAACTAAAGCCTTCCTTGGGAACGGCGGATTTGGCAGATAGACCGTTGATTGCAGAACAGGAAGCAAGAATGACCATGGAACCGGTGGCGGCAGAGGCGGGGCGCGATTTCATTCGCGACATTGTTCAGGCCGATCTCGACGCCAAGAACTACAGCCAGATCGTGACGCGTTTTCCGCCGGAGCCGAATGGTTACCTGCATATCGGTCACGCCAAGTCGATCGCGCTGAATTTCGGCATCGCGCAGGAATTTGCCGGGCGCTGTCACCTGCGATTCGACGATACCAATCCGACCAGGGAGGAGCAGGAGTATATCGATTCGATCCAGGCCGACGTGAAGTGGCTGGGGTACGACTGGGGCAAATACCTGTTCTATGCCTCGGACTATTTCGATCAGCTCTACGAATGGGCGGAAGGCCTCATTCGCGCCGGCCTTGCCTATGTCGACGACCAGTCGCAGGAGGAAATCCGGATCAGGCGCGGCACGCTGACCGAACCCGGCCAGAACAGTCCGTTTCGCGATCGCTCGGTGGACGAAAACCTCGACCTGTTTCGCCGGATGAAGGCGGGCGAGTATCCGAACGGCGCGCGTGTGCTGCGCGCCAAGATCGATATGGCCTCCGGCAATATCAACCTGCGCGATCCCGTGCTGTATCGCATCCTGCACGCCACTCATCCGCGCACCGGCGACATATGGTCGATCTACCCGAGCTATGACTACGCCCACGGGCAATCCGACGCGATCGAGGGCATCACGCATTCGATCTGCACGCTGGAGTTCGAGGATCATCGGCCGCTTTACGACTGGCTGCTCGACAAATTGCCGGTGCCGTCGAAGCCGCATCAATACGAGTTTGCCCGCCTCAATCTGACTTACACGCTGCTCTCGAAGCGAGTGCTGACCGAACTCGTGCGCGGCGGCCATGTCGCCGGCTGGGACGACCCGCGGATGCCGACAATCGCCGGACTGAAGCGGCGCGGGGTGCCGCCGGCGGCGGTCCGGGAGTTCGTCAAGCGCATCGGCGTTGCCAAGGCCAATAGCGTCGTCGATGTCGGCATGCTGGAATTCTCCATCCGGGAAGTTCTCAACAAGACGGCGCAGCGGCAGATGGCGGTGTTGCGGCCGCTCAAGGTCGTGATCGAGAATTACCCGGAAGGCCAGGTCGAGGAGATCGAGGCGGTAAACCATCCCGACGATCCGGCGGCCGGCACCCGCCGAATTGCCTTTGGCCGCGAGCTCTATATCGAGCGCGACGACTTTATGGAAAACCCGCCGAAGAAGTTTTTCCGGCTCTCGCCCGGCACTGAAGTGCGGCTCCGCTACGCCTATTTTGTCACCTGCCGCGAGGCTGTGAAAAATGCCGCAGGCGAGGTGATTGAGTTGCGTTGCACCTACGATCCAGCCACCCGCGGCGGCAACGCGCCGGATGGGCGCAAGGTCAAGGCGACCATGCACTGGCTTTCGGCGGCGCAGTCGAAGCCGGCCGAAATCCGCCTCTACAATCCGCTGTTCGCCAAGCCCAATCCCGACCCCGCCAATTTCGCCGCCGACCTCAATCCGCAATCGCTGGAAGTATTGAAGGACGCCCGGGTCGAGCCTGCGGTCGCCGGAGCCAATTCGGACGATGTCATTCAGTTCGAGCGGCAGGGCTATTTTGTGCGCGACAAGGATTCGACGGCGGACCGTCCGGTGTTCAACCGGACCATCGGCCTGCGCGATACCTTTGCGAAGGAGGTCGGGAAGGGCTAAGGCTGCCTTCTGGTCACCTGCGGTGGTCCCGCCAGCGCTGTTAGCGCCTGGGCCCGTCAGCCTTGAAGTTGGTCTGCAACCCCATCCCTGAAAGCCGGGCGCGGAGGGCTTGTTCGGCAAGCCGGTCTCTGGCTTTCTCTTCGATCAGCAAGTTGATGAATGCCAGTCGCTTTGGCTCGTCGTCCGCCTCCGCCAGTAATCTGCGATACCGGTCGAAGTTATATCCTGCGTCCAAACCATTCATGTCCGCCGCCCGACACTCAACCTGTTCGCGAAGAAGTGTCCAGCAACGGGCGTAAGCGCGCAAGTCTCTGCGTCGATCGGCTGCCGTTCGCCGCATTCATCGCTGTGGATAACGCAGAAGGTCAGGCGCTTCGTGGAGGTCCCCAGGAGCTAGCTCAGGCGAGCCGCTCGCGAATTTCGTCGCGCATCTTTGCGCGGAAAGCCTCCCTGCGGGCGGGCCGTTCCTTCTCATCGACATCCCACCGATCGAAGATGTTGAAATTTTCCAGGATCGGATGGCGATCGCTGGCCATGGCCAGGATGTGAAGCAGTTTGCCTGCCGGTCCGCTGGGGCCGGTCACTTCCCATCTGCGTACGGTGTCGGCGCCTTCGCTGCCCTCAAGCCCGCAAAGCTTGGCCAGGTCGGCGACCGCCAAGGGCCGGCCGATCGCGTCACCAAGATCCTGGCGAAGTTGCTTCAGTTCCGGGCCTGTCACGGCGGCTATTCCTGTCTGGTGGGGCTGTCGAAACCCGCGATGGTGGGATCGAGGTCGCGGGGATGCGGCCTTTAACCGAACCGCCGGCTCGCGCGATCCGCTTGAACTGAGTTGGGCTTTAACGAGAATTGAGGCTTTTCCCGGGAATTCCGCTTCCGTTCCGGTTTTGCCCGCATGACACGCCGGGATAGCATCCGTTCCCGTAGGTAGCGTGGGATAACCGGATGGCAGAGCGGGGCAGGGCTCCGGGCCGGTCGCAGGGTATTGCGGGAACCTGGCCGCCGCAGGGCGCGGCGCAGGCCGGGGGCTTTGCGCCGTCCGGTTTTGATACCTGGTTGGCCTTCCTTGACAAGCTGCGCGAATGGGTGCGCGCCGAAGCCGGTGCCGGCCGCCTGTTACCGTGGGTGCCGATTGCCTTCGGCACCGGCATTGCGTTTTATTTCGCAGCCGATCACGAACCGGTCTTGCCGGTTACCGCTATCACTGCGATCGGGTTTTGCGTGGCGGCGTTCTTGCTTCGGCGGCAAAAGATATTTCCAGTCGCCGTAATGGTCGCAGCAATGGCTGCGGGTTTTGCAACGGCGACATGGAAGACGGCACGGATTGCGCACGGTGTGTTGGCGAGGCCGGCATATTCGGTATCGCTTTCGGGCTTTGTCGAGGCCCGTGACATCCGTGAACGCACCGACCGATTCGTGTTGCGCGTCGCGCAGATGGATGGTCCGCGCATCCAGACACGGCTGGAACGCGTCCGGCTCTCGGTGCGCAAGGGAACCGCGCCCAACGTTGGCAGCTTTGTCGAATTGAAGGCGCGGCTACAGCCGCCGCTCGCCCCGTTGCGGCCAGGCAGCTACGACTTTAGCCGAGACATGTTCTTTCAGGGCATTGGCGCCTCCGGTTTTGTCACCGGTGCCATCAAGACCGTCGATCCGCCGGTCGCTGGCGGCCTGTCCTTGCGCTACGCCGCGTTCATGCAGGACCTGCGCGATGCGATCGATGCGCGCATACGAACGACACTGGATGGCGACAAGCGCGCTATCGCGACAGCGCTGCTGACCGGCCGCCGCGACGCGATCACCACGCCCGTCAACGACGCGATGTTCATCTCCGGCCTCGGCCATGTGCTGTCGATTTCGGGATATCACATGGCGGTTGTCGCCGGCGTCGTGTTCTTCGCCATCCGCGCGCTGCTGGCGCTGTTCCCGGTGCTGAGCGTCGCTTTTCCCATCAAGAAATGGGCCGCTGCAGGCGCGCTTGCCGCGGCCGCCTTTTACCTGCTGCTGTCGGGAGCCGAAGTCGCCACCCAACGGTCGTTCTACATGACGGCGGTGGTTCTGATCGCCGTCATGGTCGACCGCCGCGCGGTGACGTTCCGAACGCTGGCGGTGGCGGCAATGATCGTGCTGACGCTGGTGCCGGAGGCGCTGGTGCATCCAAGCTTCCAGATGTCGTTTGCGGCCACGCTCGGGCTGGTTGCCCTGGTACAAATCGGCATGCCCCGCGTGTTTGCCTCGCCGGACAACTCGACCACGGCGAAAGTGGCGCTCTGGGGCGGACGGGAAATCGTGACGCTGACGCTGGCCTCGCTCGTGGCGGGGCTTGCCACGACGCCTTATGCCGCCTTTCACTTTCACCGGGTAACGCCCTATGGCGTGCTTGCCAATCTGGCGGCGATGCCGGTCGTATCGGCGCTGGTGATGCCTGCGGGCATGCTCGGCCTGGTCGCCATGCCCTTTGGTTTCGACGGCTTCTTCTGGTGGCTGATGGGCGTTGGCATCGACTGGATGATTGTGGTGACCGAGTGGGTCGCCGCACTTCCGGGCGCCATCGGTCGCATGGCGGCGTTCGGAACGGGTCCGCTGATCGCGGCGAGCGCCGGGATCATCCTGCTCGGGCTGCTACGGACGCCGCTGCGGTGGAGCGGAGCGGCTGTATTGCTGCTTGCCGTTTTCTGGGCGCTGGCGGTGCCGCAGCCGGATATCCTGATCTCCAGCGATGGCCACAATCTCGGCGTCCGCGGCCAGGATGGACGGCTGCATCTGATCAAAAGTACCAAGGACGCCTTTCTGATCAAGGAATGGCTGGCCGCCGACGCTGACCCGCGACAGGTCGGCGATGCTTCGTTGACCGCCGGCGTCTCCTGCGATGATGAGGGATGTGTAGCGCCGCTGGCCGACGGCCGGTTTGTGGCGCTGACGATACGGCCGGACGCGCTGGCCGACGACTGCGGACGCGCGGCGCTTGTGGTGACTGCAAGGCAGGCGCCGCCTGGGTGTTCCTCCACGGTCATCGACCTCGAAAGGCTGCGCAGGCAGGGCGCGATGGCGCTTCGGCGGACCAGGGACGGATTTGTTGTCGACGCGGTCAAACCGAAGGGCGTGAACCGCCCATGGGCGCCCGCAGCCGCGGGCGATACCCGGACGGAGCCAACCAATCCAGCAACGCGCCCGGTCGCCCCGCGGGCGGTGGATGCGACCCCGGCGGAAGCGGACCTGCAAGCGGAAGACTGAAGCCGCGAACACGCGTCCGGTCTTGGCCCTTCAGGCAAACCCGGAATGACGGCTCGGCGTCACTTCTCACGAGAAAGCGAACTTTCGCGCAGTTCGAATGCGCCGAGATGAAATTCCTCCGTCTCGTCCGCGGTTGCCGCGGCCGCCGTTTTGACGAGCGCAAACAACGCATCCGGAAATTGCTCCCAGACGGCGATATCTTCCGCTGTGATCGCGAGCCAACCGAATCTGAACATGAAGCGGCCAGGTTGGGTCACGTGCCCCACCTGTTGCCAACTTACTTTATTGATCCCCAATCGCGTGATCCTCGCGAAGCCATGACCGTTCTCGAACCAGAGAGGCAGGAGTCCCGGGCTTGCCGACCTCGAGCAATATGTCCTTTGTCCGCATCTCGAAGGCATCGAGCTGCAACGCAAATGTCGTCAAGGCAAGTTTCAGGTGCTCCAGTTCTCGGGTACGCGCATCTTCTTGGTACTTCATGGCAAGTCTTGTACTCGGCTCGGGACAAGCACCGTCGGATCGGGCGCGCCAAAGCACCCGTCGGCAGAACCGACGGGTGCCAAGGCAAACTCGTTTAGCCGGCGGAGATCGGCGTTGCCGCTGGCGTATCGGTCGGCACGCGTTCCGCGGCCTGCTGAACCACAGGCAGTTGCAGCACCGTCGCGCGCTGCCCTTCGCAAAGCAGCGTCACCAGCACCTGCCGTCCGTCCGGAAATTCGATCGTGTCATGATGCCGATTCGGAATGTGTTGGTCTGTCGCGCCGAATTTTCCCACCCGGAAATTGATTTGTCGCGTCCAGATCCATCGGTTGTCGTATCTGACGTTTTCCGCAAATGCCAGTTCCGTTCCGGGCAGGATGCAAACAGCGACATCGGGCTCGTTTGCTGCTGCAAAACCCCGTGTCGAGGTGCCACGGAAGGTGGTGGTGATCAGGGTCTCTCCCACTTTCGCGGGGCGCGTCGCCACGGCGTGCAGACTATAGTCACACATCGGATTGCTCCTCGTTCGAGATAGCCAACCGGCGCCGCTTGAGCATGATCCGGAAAAGTCCGACTCGGCCTTCCGGAAAGCTCACGCTCAAACGAAAGAGGCGCAGGCCTCTATCAGAGTGAACATAGGGGTGGAAGTTTATGCTGCGTTGGCGGCAATTGTGCGGCTCCGGACAGGGAGCCAAATCACAAATGCGTTTGCTTCTCGCGATGGCCTGAGTGGAACTGGGACCGCAAGCCGAGCCGATGAGCTTGTCGTCATGCCGCAACCTGGCTCAACGGCGCCATCCCGGTTCCCGGTCAGGGCCACAAAATGCCCCGCTCGCGCTTTCGCCGGGGCAAGACAACAAGTGCGGCAGTGATCGGGGGTGGCCCGCTCGAAACCAGGCTCGCCTAGTATTTTCGGTACAGGCCGATCAGTTTGCCCTGAATCTTCACCCGGTTCGGCGGCAGGATGCGGACCTCATAGGACGTGTTGGCCGGTTCCAGTGCAATTGACGCGCCGCGGCGGCGGAAGCGCTTCAAGGTGGCTTCCTCATCATCGATCAGGGCCACCACGATGTCACCGGTATCGGCGGTCTCGTTGCGCTGGATCAGCGCCATGTCGCCGTCGAGGATTCCGGCATCCACCATGGAATCGCCGCGCACCTCGAGAGCGTAGTGTTCGCCGGACCCGAGCATGTCCGGGGGCACGCTGATGGTATGGCTGCGCGTCTGCAAGGCCTCGATCGGTGTGCCGGCGGCGATACGGCCCATCACCGGCACGGCGACCGGACGGCTGCCATCGTCCTCGGAGCCTATGCTGCCGCCGCTGCGGACCTTGCCGAGCGTTCCCTCGATGACACTGGGCGTGAAGCCGCGCCGGCCGTTGCCGTTGCCACCTGCCGAAAGCTCCGGCAGCTTGATCACCTCGATGGCGCGAGCCCGGTTGGGCAGCCGGCGAATGAAGCCGCGTTCTTCCAACGCTGTGATGAGGCGGTGGATACCGGACTTCGAGCGCAGATCCAATGCATCCTTCATCTCGTCGAAGGACGGCGGCACGCCCGACTCCTTCAGGCGCTCGCTGATGAATCGCAGGAGTTCATATTGTTTGCGCGTGAGCATCTCGACCAGTCCCCAGGTTGCTGCCGTTCGATTCCGAGACGTCCAACTTTGAGACCATGGAGTCTGGCGGACTCCGATTTGTAGTCGCCAAAGTTCAGAAACAAATCATGAACGAACACTATATGTTCCATATGTGTTCCGCAACCACTTAATTTATCGTCAACAAAATTGCTTTTGCGGGAACGAAGGGTTCTGGTTTCAGTCCGGCAGCCGCAGGATGTCGCACACAGTGCCTTCGGCTGCCGCCGGCGCAAACGGGGCGCGGATCACAAGTGCCCGTGCCGCAGCGAGATTCCCCAACAACGAGCTGTCCTGATGGTTGACCGGCGTGGCGATTATCTCACCATCGCCTCGCACCTCGAGGCGGGCACGCAGATAGTCTTCGCGCAGGTCATTGGCGGCGACATTGCGTCCGAGCAACGCGGCTTCGCGGCGGTGATGCACCGCCGATCGGCCCGACAGCGTGCGAATCAGCGGCACCAAAAACAGGAAGCCGCAGACATAGGATGACACGGGATTGCCGGGCAGGCCGATGACCCGCATGGCGCCGAGCCGGCCGTGCATCATCGGTTTGCCTGGGCGCATCGCAATCCGCCAGAATGCCATCGCAACGCCCTCTGCCTCCAGCGACCGCTTGACGAGGTCGTGGTCGCCGACCGAGGCGCCGCCGGTGGTGACGAGGATATCGGCGCCATGGTCGTGGGCGCGGCGGATGCCGGCTGTCGTGGCCTCAAGGGTGTCGGCGGCGATGCCGAGGTCGACGGTCTCGGCGCCTTCATTCCGGGCGAGCGCCCGCAGTGCGTAACCGTTCGAATAGACGATCTGTCCGGGGCCGGGCGACCCGCCCGGCATCACCAGCTCGTCGCCGGTGGCCAGAATGGCTACCTTCGGCCGGCGGCGTACGGCGAGGTGGGGATAGTTCATGCCGGCGGCGAGCGAGAGATCGCGGTCGGTGAGGTGGCTGCCGGCGGCCAACAGCACATCGCCCTCGCGAAAGTCGACACCGGCGGGGCGGATATGTCGGCCGGGGACGGCCGCCTCGGTGAGGGTGATGTCGCCGCCTTCGGTAACGGTATCTTCCTGGATAATGACGGCATCGGCCCCCTCCGGAACCACCCCGCCGGTAAAGATGCGCACCGCTTCGCCCACACCGACTGCCCGCTCGAACGGACGGCCGGCGGCGACCTCGCCGATCACCTTCAGCCGCGCCGCGACGTGCGCTGCATCCGCTGAGCGCACCGCATAGCCGTCCATCGCCGACATCCCCTGCGGGGGCTGGGTGCGCAAGGCCGCGACGTCGCGGGCCAGCACCCGATGGTGGGCTGCGTCCAGGGCGACCATCTCCTCAGGCAGCGGCTCCGCGCCTGCAAGGACGGCGGCCAGCGCCTCTGCGACCGGCATCAATGCCAAGATAGAACTCCCAAAGCCATCCCCTAAATCCCAAGCGCGGCCAGCGCCTCTGCCACGTCGTCAGACGAAGTCACGTGAACCGCGGTCAGTCCGCTTTCACGCGCGCCTTCGATGTTCTCGGCGAGATCGTCGAAGAACACGATGCGTTCAGCCGGTACTCCGATCGCTTTCACCACGTGATCATAGGCCTCCGCGTCCGGTTTTCGAAGCCCGATCGCGGACGACAGAAACAATTCGCGGAAGTGGCCGAGCACGTCGGCGTATTTTCGTGAGAAATATTCGACGTGGGGGCTGTTGGTATTGGAGAAGGCGTAAAGCGGCAGGCGTTGCGCGGCGCGCGCCAGAAGCTGCGCGATCCCGGGCATTTCGCCCGCGAAAACCGCGTTCCAACCCTCGAGAAACTGCGCGTCGGAGAGCTCGACGCCCAGCGAGGCGCGCAATTCCGCAAAGAATTCGGCATCGCCGATCTCGCCCATCTCGTGGCGCCGATAGACTGCGTCGCGCGCAAATCGCCCCGCAAGATGCGCCGGCTCGCATCCGGCGTGACCGGCCCAGCAGACGAGCGTCCGGTTGAAATCCAAATCGAGCACCACGCGGCCGAGATCGAATAAAAGCGCGTCGGCAACGCCGGGAGAGAGGCGAGGGCGGTCTTTCACTTCAAATTCCCCAACGGCGCTTGCGCTCTGCACGAAGCGACGCGCCGACAAATCCAACATCCTTGATGCCGCGGTAAAGCTCCTGCGAATAGAGAAGCAATGTCAATACGCATGCGCATGCTGCTGCGACGTCGATGGCTAATCCGGGATTCGAACACGCCGCGTCCAACAAGTGTTCGATTGGAGCCATCCGGCCAGGAAGAAGCGAAGTGCAGCCTGAAGGTAGTTGAGAGACGAGCATCCGACCTCCGAACAGCACAAGCGCGGCGTTCGCCACCGAAAACATCACGACTACGATCGCAAGTCCCTTCTTCAGGGATAACGTAAAATCGACCAACTTGACGAAGAGCAGGCTGGCGGCGACGTAAGCAAGGACCGGCAATGCTCCTTCTCGGCTTAATGCGAGGGCCGCCGGACGATTGCCCCATAGCAAAATTCCAGACGCACAGAGAATCACAACGACGTTTACTTTGACAAACTCCGGAAACTTGCAACGAAGAACAACAGAACTCGCCTTCGCGACGAGATCGAGTACCGCGCAGGATATCAGACCGGCGGCGAACCCGCCCAGATGAGCGGCCGAGTTGACGTTTTGCGCGCTTGCCGCCAGTGCGATGTTCAGTCCGATATTGACGACGAAAAAATTCGCTGGGAGGTCTACTTTGCCGAGTATCCACAGACCCAGCAGGGCGCCCAAAACTCCCGATACAGCGGCGGAAGCGCCGACCGTCAGGTATGATTGAGAATGCGCGAAATGGCTGACGACAGCGCCGGCCATCAGCGCCAGGACATAAATTATCGAAAAGTATAGCGAGCCGACGCGCTTTTCGAGATGTCCGCCCCACAGCGCCAGGCAAAGCATGTTGGTCGCAAGATGAAAGAGATTCGCTTGCAAAAAGCCGTATGCGATCAATCTCCAATATTGCTGCCTTTCGATCGCAAGCGGATACATCGCACCGTTACGAAACAGCAGTTCAGGCGGTATTGCCGCCGTGCCGGACTGGCTGAGACACAGGAGGTAAACAGCAATATTGCCGGTTATCAGGAGATAAACCGCGGCATGCGGAATCTCGAAAAACCCTGCTCCACTTCGATAGTTGCTCATGCGCGGCAGCCCGGGCTAGGCGAATATCCTCGCCCTCAATAGCGATAGGGCTCGATCTCCAGGAGGGGAAACGCGCTGAAGACATTGGGCAAGTTGGTCGGTGTCGCCGCATGCAGATAGGATTTGTCGAGCTCCGCGAATTTTGTGACACCAAGCAACCCCAGGCTTCGGATCACTTCGTCCTCCAATAATTCCAGCATCCGCACGATCCCGCTTTCACCGGCGGCCGCGAGCGCCCAGCATTGCAAGCGACCGATGCCGACGAGATCGGCGCCCATCGCAATCGCCTTGACGATGTCGCTGCCGCGGCAGAACGAACCGTCGACCATGATCTTCGCGCGTCCGCCAACCGCGGAGACGATTTCAGGCAGCACATGCATGGCGCCGCGGCCGTGGTCGAGCTGGCGTCCGCCATGGTTCGACACGTAAATCCACTCGACCCCGTGATCGAGCGCGATCGCCGCGTCCTCGGCCGTGGCGATGCCCTTGAGGATGAGCGGGATCTTGTACTTGTCCTTGATCAGCTTGACGGTGCGCCACTCCAGCCCTTTCTGGAAGTCGCCGCCGGTGGCGCGCAAACGGCTTTCGCGGACGTAGCGCTTGGCTATATCCCGTTCGCGCCGGCTGTAATGCGCGGTGTCGACCGTCAGGCAGAACGCGGCATAGCCGCTGGCGATGGCGCGGCCGACGCGGTCCTCCACAAAGGCATCGTCGCCGCGGACATAGAGCTGATAGATGCGCAATGCGCCGGGAGCCGCGTCAGCCACTTTTTCGAGGCCCGGCTCCGAGACCGAGCTCAGCATATGGGCGGCGCCGAACCCGCCGACGCCACGGGCGACGCTGGCGGCGGCGCCAACGGGATCGAAGATCTCCAGTGCACCGACCGGCGCCATCATCACCGGCAGGCGCAATTTGCGGCCGAACAGCTCGACGGAGGCATCGACCCTGGCGACGTTGCGCAGCACCCGCGGCCGGAATGCAATTTCGTCAAGTGCCATGCGGTTGCGGCGCATCGTGGTCTCGGTCTCGGCGGCGCCGACGATATAATCCCAAGCATTCTGGTTGAGATTGGCGCGCGCCTTGCGCACGAACTCGTGAAGATTCTGGAATTCTTCCGTGCTGGCGCCGAGTTCGCTGGCTGTTGGGATGCGGGTCGCTTCGTTCATCTTCTTCTCCGGGAAATATCCGACCGCTCTGCCTCAAGGGCCGTCACGCAAATTGCAGCGGACGGCCAGGCAGCTCGTCTGGCGCTCCTATGCGAGAAATGCTCAGCCGGCAACCATAAAGCCGGCTGATGCAGTACGGCAGCCGGCTGGCTATTTGGCTCCGTTACCTGGCTTGGGCGTTTGAAGCGATCACGGACATTGGCCTGGCCTCCCGCTTGGCGACCATATTGGCCGTAGTCGCCGCGTATTTCTTGAAATGGGCGGTCTCGCGGTGCGCCTTTAGGGCGGCCTCGTTGTCGTAGATTTCATAAAGGAAGAAGTGGTTCGGATCGCTCGCGAGGTTGAGGATGTCGAACCGGCGGCAGCCCAGCTCCTTCACCGACGCCATGCCGTTCTCCGTGATCGCCGCCAGAAACTTCTCGCGCTCCGCCGGCACGATATCGAGATCGACCGCGTTGACGAACATCCCCGCCGATTGCGCGGCTGCGCGCTGGCACGGCATTGGCAACACGATCGCCGACGCCGCAAGCAACGCAATGGCCACAGCAGCAATCCAAACTAACTTGAGCATGCGATAATCCTCCCGAAGGCTGCCCCGGAATTATTTCCGGTGGCAAGCGCCGGCTGGTTCTCAACGAGCTGGCGAAGCGCCTTGGGCCTATCCTTAACCGATTGCATTGGGTCAGGTAAGCCTGTCGCCGATCGCTTCCCTGAACTTCCCTCCCTTCCGGAAAGTTGCTAAGGCTGGCTCTACTTTGGGGCTAACCAAAGAGGTTTGGCTCGTTAAAGGGGAGGAACTGCCATGAGGAAACTAGCGATCCGGCTCGCAGCGCTCGGCGTGAGCGCATTGGGCGCGAGCGGTGCGAATGCACAGAGTATGGGCCTGACCAGTTCCGAGATCAAAGAGGGCGGCACCATCGCCAACGAGCAGGTGTTCAAGGGTTTCGGCTGCACCGGAGACAACATCTCGCCATCGCTAAACTGGAGCGGAGCCCCCAGCGGGACCAAGAGCTTCGCCGTCAGTATCTATGATCCGGATGCGCCGACCGGCAGCGGCTGGTGGCACTGGGTGGTGTTCAATATCCCGCCAAGCGTAACGTCATTGCCCAAAGGCGCCGGCGACGTGAAAAAGAAATTGATGCCCAAGGGGGCGATCCAGAGTCGAACCGACTTCGGCTCCGATGGATATGGTGGCCCGTGTCCGCCCCCCGGCGACAAGCCGCATCGTTACCAGATCACGGTTTTTGCGGTCGATGTCGACAAATTGCCGGATGCCAAGAACGACACGGCTTCTGCAGCGTTGGTGGGCTTCGATCTGCACTTCCATACATTGGCCAAGGCGACACTTACCGGCCTCTACGGGCGCTGAGCGCGTAGCGGCCGCGAAGAATGTTGCGACATTGACCGGCCCGCACCCGTCCTGCCATCCTCCCTCTCGGCCGGTGCTGACACCAAGATCAGCCTTCGTCGTCGAGAGGGAGATTGACCATGTTCCGCAGGACAACTTATTCGCTCGCCGCCTTGTTACTGGGTTGCGCAGCCGCACACGCCTCCGACATCCGCCGCGTCGTGACGGGATTGGACGCCAACAACAAGGCGGTGGTGATGTTCGATAGCCGGATGCCGCTGCAGACGGGGCCATACGGTTTGAATTCCACCAATCTCTGGGTCACCAATAGCTATCCGCTCGGCTTCTCATTCAAGGACGACACCTCGGCTATCCCTGTTGGCATATCGCCGCTCGACAACGGCACCAAATTCCGCGTGGTGGAGTTTCCGCCGCTTGATGCCGCGACCGAAGCGAAGATGGAGCACGGGTTTTTGATGAAGGCGGTCGGCGCTGTCGCGCCGGCGCGAGGACTTCCTGTGACGCATCCGCTGATGCATCGCACCCGCAGCATCGATTATGCCGTGGTGCTGTCGGGCGAGATCGACATGATGCTTGATGACACCGTGGTCCATCTCAAGCCCGGCGATACCATAGTGCAGCAAGCGACCAATCACGCCTGGGTCAATCACGGAACAGAGATGTGCCGGATCCTGTTCGTGCTGATGGATTCCAGACAGCCGTAGGACGATGAGGCGCCGTCGCGATGGTCCTGACGGCCGAGGCGCCAATTACAAATTGGACAGGATGGGAAATTCCGGTCTTGTCGCGGCGGTGCAGCGCTTATATTCGTCACTGGTATGGGCGCGCTCCGCAATGTTCCGCGGAGCTCCGGACGTTGGCTCTGCGCCCGGGCGTGGCCTCGGCTTCCGGCCGTTGACCTGGTCGCGCGGCCTCATTGATACCAGAATGATATCGTAGGTTGTTGGCCGGATCGAAATACCAGAATCTTGGTCATGGCCCGTCGCCGGCCGTCACCAACAGCGAGAAGGTTCGCCATCCATGCGCAAGAATTCCCTGTTTCTGCTGGGCACGGCCGCAGGCATCTGCCTGACCCTTCTCTTCACCGGGCCGCAAGCTGCGCAATTGGGGGCGGTGGCCAAGGCTGCAGTCGGTGCCGACACCTATTCGCAACTCAACCTGTTTGGTGAGGTGTTCGAGCGTGTCCGGACCGACTACGTCGAAAAGCCTGACGACTCCAAGCTGATCGAGGGCGCGATCAACGGCATGATCTCCTCGCTCGACCCCCATTCGCGATACATGAACGACAGCGCCTGGCGTGAAATGCGGGAGACCACCAGCGGCGAGTTTGGCGGACTCGGCATCGAGGTCACGATGGAGGATGGCCTGATCAAGGTGGTTGCGCCGATGGATGGCACGCCCGCGGCGAAGGCCGGCGTCATGTCAGGCGATCTGGTCACCCAGATCGATGACGACGCGGTCCAGGGGCTGACCCTGGAGCAGGCGGTGAACAAGATGAAGGGGCCGGTTAATACGAAAACCCGGCTCACCATTCTTCGCAAAGGTGCGGAGGCCCCCATCAAAGTGACGATTATGCGCGAAATCATCCGCGTGCGCCCGGTCAGCTACCATACCGACGGCGGGAACATTGGCTATATCCGGATCAGCTCGTTCAACGAACAGACCACCGATGAGCTGAAGAAGGCGATCGGCGATATATCCAAACAAATCGCGCCGGAGAATCTCGCCGGCTATGTCCTCGACCTTCGCAACAACCCGGGTGGGCTGCTCGATCAGGCGGTTTCCGTGTCGAGCGCGTTTATGGCGCGGGGCGAGGTCGTCTCGACGCGGGGCCGCATGCCGGAGGAAACCCAGCGCTTTACGGCGCGGGGTGGGGATCTTACCAAAGGCAAACCGCTCGTCGTTTTGATCAACGGTGGATCGGCATCCGCGTCCGAGATCGTCGCCGGCGCCTTGCACGACCACAAGCGCGCGACCCTCGTCGGCACCCGCTCCTTTGGCAAGGGCTCGGTGCAGACGATCATCCCGCTCGGCACCGGCAACGGCGCATTGGCGCTCACCACCGCGCGCTATTTTACGCCGTCCGGCAGATCGATCCAGGCGCAAGGTGTCTCGCCCGACATCGAGGTGCTGCAGGATGTGCCCGACGAGTTGAAGGCCCGTTCGGAAATCAAGGGTGAGGCTTCGATGCGCGGACACCTCTCCGCCGAAGGTGCAGAACAGACGGGTTCGCAATCCTACGTCCCGCCCGCGGAGAAGGACGACAAGGCGCTTGCCACGGCCTACAATGTGTTGCGCGGGGTCACGGTGAACGCGGGCGTGCCATCCTCATCGGCGAAGGCGGCGGTTCCAAACTAACCATCGATCGATGCGGCCGGGGCGATATCATGCCGCCCCGAAGAAGCACTGGAAGTTCAGGCCACCGCCGCAGGCCTCGCGCGGTGTGCGAGCAACAATCGTTTGGTTTCCGCGGCGGGCTTCGGCGGGCTGAACAGATATCCCTGCATTTCGGTGCAACCGAGCGTACGCAGCAGTTCCTGCTGGCGCTGCGTTTCAACGCCCTCGGCCGTCGTTGTCATGTGTCGCGCCGCGGCGATGTTCACTACAGCCTGCACGATGGATGACCCGCCGGGTTCGGCGATGTCGTTGACAAAACAGCGATCGATCTTGATTTTGTCGAAAGGAAAACGCTGCAAGTAGCTCAACGAGGAATAGCCGGTACCGAAATCATCCAGGGCGATCCGCACCCCGATGGCGCGAAGCTGGTGCAGAATCTCCAGGGCGATATCGTCATCGCGGATCAGCACCGCCTCGGTGATTTCCAGTTCCAGCCGGCTCGCCGCAAGTCCGGAGGCTGCGAGCGCCGCAACGATCTTCAATGCCAGCGTGCCGCTTCTGAACTGTACCGGTGAGACGTTGACGGCAAGCCTGAGATCGTCGGGCCATGCCGTGGCTTCCGCACAAGCTGTCGCCAGCACCCACTCGCCCAGTTCATTGATCAGACCGGTGTCTTCGGCAATGGGGATGAACTCGGCCGGAGAGATCATGCCCCGCTCGGGGTGCCGCCAGCGCACCAGCGCTTCGCAGCCGGTGATCTGGTTGCTGTTGAGACTGACGCACGGCTGGTAGTAGACCTCCAGCGCCCGGTCCGCGATCGCCTTGCGCAGATCCGTCTCGAGCATTCGGCGTGCCCTTACCTGCGCGTCCATCGCCGGCTGGAAGAAACGCCAGGTTCGCCGGCCCGCCGATTTGGCCGCATACATCGCCAAATCCGCATTTTTCACGATCTGATCGAGGTCGGCTCCATGCTGCGGTGCCAAGGCAATACCGATGCTGGCGTCCGATGTAACCTGGTGGCCGAGACATTCGTAAGGTGCGCGGATCGCATCGTAGGCTCGCGTGACGAGGTCGACGACTTCCGCAGGATCCTTGACCGCGGTCTGAACGATGGCAAATTCGTCGCCTCCGAGCCGTGCGACGAAGTCGGAGACATTGACGCACTGGCCGAGGCGGCTCGCCACGGATTTCAACAACTCGTCGCCGATCATATGGCCGAGCGAATCGTTGACGCTTTTGAACTCGTCGATGTCGATATAGAGCACCGCCACTTGTTCGCCTGGAGCAATTTGATCCAGCTCCTGTCTCAGCCGTTCATGAAACAACGCGCGATTGGGCAGATCGGTCAGCGCATCGTAGTGGGCAAGATGTCGGATCTGCTCCTCGGCGCGGATACGCTCGGTGATGTCCTCGTGAGTGGTCAGCCACCCGCTCTTCAGCGGATGGTTCACGATCTCAATTGAGCGACCGTCCGTGGTCTCGACGATGCTGCGGGTAATTTCCCCCAGAGCTACCTTGCGCATGACACTCGAAACAAAGGCATCAACGTCACCCTTGAAAGAGCCGGTTGCCTTTCGATGCGCGACAAGATCGCGAAAGCCGAGGCCAGGCTTTACTAGGTCGGCTGATAGCCCGTACATCGAAATATAGCGCTGGTTGCAGACGACCAGCCGCTCGGATGAATCATACAGCAGCAAGCCCTGCGTCATGTTGTTGATCGCAGTGTCCAGGCGCTGCTTTTCCATCTGGTGTTGCTGCAACAATTTTCGGACGAAAAGAAACAGCATTGCAGTTATGAGGAGCACGGACAAGGCGGCTACGAGGATCAAGAACCTGGTCTGCTCCCGCCAATCGGCGAGTGCCGCCGCAACCGTTGTGCTGGCGACTATCGCAATCGGGAAGCTTCTCAACGCATGGGCCGATGCCACCCGTTCCTGGGCGTCGATCGGGCTGGTCAGGCGTATCGTCCCGCGGCCGGTTGGCGATGAAATGAACCGATAGATGGGGCTTTTCCTGACATGCGATCCGATCATGCGCTCTACATGCGGATAGCGCGCCAGCAGCGTTCCATCGCGGTGATACATTGAGATGGCCGCGCCCTCGCCAAGGGCCACGGACGCGAAGTATTTCTCGAACGTAGCCGGCGCGATGGCCCGCGAAACGATTCCGATAAACTCGCCCTTCGGCCCAGTCACCTTGTGCGCAACGATGGTGATCCACCCGCCGGCGATGCGGCCTCGCGCCAGTTCGACCAAAACCGGGGTGGCCGCCATGCCTGACTTGAAGGCCCTGAAGGAGGCTCGATCGTCGATTTTGACATCCGGCACCGGCCAGATTTCGGAGGAATTGACCAACGTGCCACTAGCGTCGAACACATTGATGCCAGCGATATCGGCATAGGCCCCGACCTTCGTCCTCAGAATCTCGTGCCATTCCAGGGTGGCCAACTGCCCCCTGAATATTTCGGGCGTCATTCCGTCGGAATGGATTTGCGCGGCAATGTCTTTCAGAACGACCGTGAAATCTTCGAGCTGCTGATCGAAGTGACGGGCCAGCAGCAGCACCGTGTTTTCCAGTTCGCGTTCGTTGCTGTTCAGAGCCCGTTCGCGAAAGTTATCGACCATGATCGTGGTACCGATTGCGATTGCCGCAATCAGGAACACGCCGCCAGCGACAAGCCACCGGATCGGAGCGCTGGACAGAAATGCTTTCAGGTCGAAGGAGGCGGTTGCATCTGCCGTCATAGGTTATGTTGCTGCCATGGCCAAACACCGGAGCAGCCTTTGCATGCACCGGCCCAATACATGGATACCTCACCGGTATGGAGGTGAGGTTAGCAAGTTGGGTTAATCGCCGGTAAATCTGACCGTTCGCTGGAAGCGTTATGCACTCTCCGGCCGGTCAATCTCTGGCGCGATAGTGTCCGGACTTGCCGCCCATCTTCTCGACCAGATGAATGCCTTCGATGCGGACGCCGCGCTCCACGGCCTTGATCATGTCGTAGATCGTCAGGCACGCGACCGAGACCGCAGTCAGCGCCTCCATCTCTACCCCGGTTGGACCGGTTACTTTCACCGTGGCGCGAACAATGCAGCCGGGCAGCGTTTTCTCGGACGTAATGTCCAGTGTGACCTTCGACAAGGCCAGCGGGTGGCACAATGGTATGAGGTCGGAGGCGCGCTTCGCCGCCATGATTCCGGCAACCCGTGCGGTGCCCAGCACATCGCCTTTTTTCGCATTGCCCGAAACGATCAGTGCAAGCGTCGCCTTGCTCATGACAACGCGGCCTTCCGCCACCGCCGTCCGTTCGGTCGCAGCCTTGGATGATACGTCCACCATCCGCGCTTCACCCTTGACGTCGATGTGGGTGAGGGCAGGTACGTTCCTCGATGACCGGCGCGCCATGCTCAGCGCGCCCCGCTCGCGCCGACGGCATCACCCCGCGCCAGTAGCGCGCGTGTCGCCGCCGCCACATCAGCCTGTCGCATCAGGCTTTCGCCGACCAGGAATGTCGACATCCCCAAGCGCGCCAGCCGGGCGAGATCGGCGGGTGCGAAGATGCCGCTCTCGCCGACCATCAGGCGATCTTTCGGAACCAGCGGGGCCAGCGCCTCGCTGGTCGCAAGGGTGGTCTCGAAGGTGCGCAAGTTCCGGTTGTTGACGCCGATCATCGGCGAGTGAAGTTTCAAGGCGCGGTCGAGTTCATCGCGATTGTGGATTTCGATCAGGACGTCCATGCCGTACGCAATGGCTGCCGCCTCGATGTCGCGCGCCGCGGCGTCGTCCAATGCAGCCATGATGATCAGGATGCAGTCGGCGCCGTAGGCACGGGCTTCGACCACCTGATAGGTATCGTAGATGAAATCCTTGCGCAGTACCGGCAGCGCGGTGGCCGTGCGGGCCGCTACCATGAAATCAAGATGGCCCTGGAACGATGGCGCGTCGGTCAGGACCGACAGACAGCTGGCGCCGCCGGCCTCATAGGCCTTCGCAAGCGCGGGCGGGTCGAAATCGGCACGGATCAACCCTTTCGATGGCGAAGCCTTCTTTACTTCAGCGATCAACGCGTAATCACCGTGCGCGAGCTTTTCGCGGATCGCCGTTACAAAGCCGCGTGAGGCCGGCGCCGCCCTGGCCGTGGCTTCGAGACTCTCCAGCGGATGCGCGCGCTTGGCGGCGGCGATCTCCTCGCGCTTGTAGGCCTCGATCCTGGTGAGGATATCGGACATTGTGGACCCGCGCTCAGCTGTTGGAGACCGCGATGAGATGCTTCAGTCGCGCCGCCGCGGCACCGCTGTCGATCGAATTGGTGCCGAGCGCCACGCCTTCGGTCAAGGTTTTCGCGCGGCCGGCCACAATCAGGGCTGCCGCAGCGTTGAGCAAAGCGACGTCGCGAAACGGGCTCGGCCTTCCGTCGAGGACGCCTTGCAGGGCGATCGCGTTGGCATTTGCATCGCCGCCCCTGAGCGCCTCGCCGGCAACGCGTGTCAGACCGGCTTCCTCCGGCGTCACGTCGAAGGTACGGATGGTGCCGTTCTCGAGCGCAGCGACAAAGGTCGGGCCGGTGAGGGTGATTTCGTCGAGACCGTCGGAGCCGTGCACAACCCAAACCGATTCAGCGCCGAGATTCTTCAGCACCTGCGCCAGCGGTTGCACCCATTGCTTCGAAAAGACACCGACCATTTGCCGCTTCACGCCGGCGGGGTTGGAAAGCGGCCCCAGCAGATTGAAGATGGTGCGTGTCGCCAGTTCGACGCGGGTCGGGCCGACGTTCTTCCAGGCGGGGTGGTGCGACGGCGCAAACATGAAGCCTATACCGGTCTCGGCAATGCAGCGGCCGACGTGTTGCGGTGTGATATCGATCCTGACCCCAAGCGAAGACAGAACGTCCGCTGCGCCCGAGCGCGACGACAACGCGCGGTTGCCGTGCTTGGCGACGGGAATGCCGGTGCCTGCAACAATGAAGGAGGCGCAGGTTGACACGTTGACCGACCCGGAGCCGTCGCCGCCGGTGCCGACCACGTCGACCGCATTGGCGGGAGCCGTGACACGCAGCATCTTGGCGCGCACCGCGGACACCGCGCCGGTGATCTCATCGACGGTCTCGCCACGGACGCGAAGCGCCATCAGCAACCCACCCATCTGCGAGGGCGTCGCCTCGCCGGACATCATGGCGTCGAAGGCGGCCGCCGCCTCGTCGCTCGACAGCGTGGCGCCGGTGGCGACCCTTCCAATGATCGATTTGAGATTGTCCATCACGTGCTTTCAGGAAACCGCAAAAACCAGACCCTCACGATGAGCAAGTGAGGGGAATTCATATCTCGGCCGCGGCACCCCGCACTTTCACTCATGTTAGTTGTTCGCGCCAGTTACCTGCGCGAAGGCAGTCTGATTCACGTTGGTGCCAATCTCGGCCTCAAGCTTGGTGATGTATTCCGCAATCTGCTCATCGGTCAGTCCGCGCTGAACGGTTTCCTTGAGTTTCTTGATATCGTCCGAAGCCGGGTCTATCGGCGGCACACTGATGTCGGTGACGCGGAAGACGAGCCAGGCGTTGGCTCCGACGCCGGGGGTTTGTCCGACCCCATCCTTGGCGGCGCGAAACGCCGCGGCGATGGCGCCGGCGGGCAGGCCGGGCAGGGATGCATCGCGCTTGAATCCACCGGCGGTCTCGACGTTCAATCCGGCCTGGGCGGCCTCGTCGGCAAGTTTGCCACCTTGTTCCAGCCGCTGAACCATGTCGGTGGCCTTGGCGCGCAGCCGGCTCGTGATTTGGTCGTCGCGCCATTTCGCCTCGACCTGGTCTCTGACTTCGTCAAGGTTGCGTTCGCGTGACGGCGTAATGGCCAAAACATCGTACCAGACATAACCGCCGTTGAACTGGATGGGATCGTTGTCGACGCCGACATCGCTATTGAAGGCCTGCGAGACGACATCGAGGCCGCGCGGGATGTTCGGCGCGGGCTGGCCGTTGGGAAGGCGGCCCGCGCGGTCCACGGCATCGACGGTGACAGCGGTAAGGCCCAGTTTCTGGGCGGCCTCGATCACGCTCGCGCCGCCACCGCGCTCGTCTTCCATCTTGTCGCGCAACTCGGCGACCTTGTTGCGCGCACGCTCGCTCGCAATCTCCTTTTTAAGCCCTGCAGCGGCGCTCTCATAAGTTGGCGTCACCGCCGGTTCGATCTTGCCGACCTTGACCAGGGCAACGCCGAACTTGCCTTGTGCCGGCTGACTCACCTCGCCGGACTGCAGCGTGAAGGCGGCGTCCGCAATGGCTGGGTCCATTGCCGACTTTGAGATGAGGCCAAGGTCGACATCGGACGGATTGAGGCCGCGCTCCTTGGCCAGATCCTCGAATGACAATCCCGATGCGATCCGGTTGCGGGCCGACATCGCCTCCTCCGCGTTCGGGAAGACGATCTGCGAGACCTGACGCTGTTCCGGCGTTCCAAGCTTGTCGCGGCGTTGCTCGAATACTTTCCTCGCATCCTCGTCGGAGACCTCGGTCCACTTGCCGATGTCTTCCGGCGTTACCGCGACAAAGGATATCTTGCGATATTCGGGAGCCCGGAACTGGGTTTTGTGATCGTCGAAATAGGCCGCCAGCGCCTCGGGCGACGGCGGATCGATTGTTCCGGCCTGGGCAGCGTCGAGTTTGACGTATTCCATGCTGCGCTGCTCGTTCTGAAACCGCGCCAGCGCTTCGATCAGGACTTTTGGCGGTTCAAGGCCGGCCGCAATGGTGCCGGCGATTTGACGCCGCAGCGACACCCGCCGTTGCTCGGCGACAAACCGCTGCTCGCTGTAGCCCAATTGCCGGATCACCGTCTGGAAGCGCGCCGGGTCGAATGCGCCGTTGACCCCCTTGAAATTGGGATCGTTGAAGATCAAGCGCATGGTTTCGTCGTTGGACTGTCCAAGTCCAAGCCGCCGGGCCTCCTCATCCAGTGCTGCTTCCGCAATGGTTTGCTGGAGCACCTGGCGATCGAGCCCGAAGGCGCGAGCCTGATCCATGGTCAACGGGCGGCCGAACTGCCGGCCGATCTGCTGCAGTTTCTCCGTATAAATCTGGCGGAATTGCTCGGTCGAGATCTCGGTGTGGCCAACCTTGGCCAGCGTCGACTGTCCAAAACCCCTGAAAATGTCGGCGATGCCCCAAACGCCGAAACTGACGATCAAGACGCCCATCACCGTGGCCATAACGATTTTGCCGAGCCAGTTTGATGAGGCTTTGCGCATTCCTCGAAGCATGGGTCC
>Ga0210405_10000563_pt1 | contig 48622 bp, 51 predicted proteins | sample IncBWH11MmetaG_FD_155492 | JGI IMG/M metagenome (GOLD analysis project Ga0210405, IMG submission 155492) | Forest soil microbial communities from Barre Woods Harvard Forest LTER site, Petersham, Massachusetts, United States - Inc-BW-H-11-M | ecosystem: Environmental > Terrestrial > Soil >...
GCGTAGATTGTAGCATCTTGCAAGAAAGCCCAGTCAGGATGTTCTTTGCGCCGTAAGAATTCTTGGGCAAAGGCAGGCGCGAATGCCTTGACGATTTCGGTGTATTCGTCGTTGTGATGCGGAATAAACCACCGGAAGTTGGACCTCCAGTCTTTTCCGCTCGTGAACACGGTACCGCCGAACGCCACGGCGATCGAAGAATGCGAGCGGTCCGTCCACACTTGCAGTCGCAGGTGAGACTTTGCGATTTCTTGTTCGAGCCCATCATCGGGGAAATCCGGCCATGGCACCCATCCTGCCTCACGAAGGGCTGTATCTACCTGTGGAGCGCCCGAGACGTCGAGCGATTTTTGCTCCGGTCGTATCTTTTCATAAGCAGATTGACTCAACCGAGCGAATGCCAGGTCCTTTCGTGCCTCCGGTGCAACAGGTTGCGGGGCTCCGAGAAAGCGCTTTCCCGGTTCCCGGACGACAACTTCTTTGGTGCTCTGACGGAAAGCTGGACGTCGGGATACCCGCAAATAGATGAGTAAAGCCGGGCTAGCAACTACGACGAGAAATAGAAATGCCGCGAAGGGCCATGTCATCTCGAGATCCTTGCACCGCTGAAGCGACGAGATCGGAAAATTTCTGTCGCATCGTTCTCTTAGAGTCGTCGCTCTCTCGACAAGGAGAGGCGAGCAATGCGAAGCGAGTCGATGCCGTTGTGGCATTTCTCTTGAAAGTGGCTTCGTACCTCGGATCTTCGTCGATCTGGGTCGCCCGCTGATTCAACGGCTTGAGGATGCAGACGACAGCTTTTCCTTTCGGCATTGAACGGCCGGGAGTATAGTGGCCGATGACGTCCTAGTCAAGTTACTTGAAATTGACTGGAAATAGCCTCCCTTAAACAACTCGGTACGGCAGCTGGTTCGGCACGCGTTTCGTCCTGATTGGGTTCCGGTACCTTAGAGTGTCGAGGGGCATTCTAAATGAATCGTAAAACGATGATTCGCGCGGCAACCCTGTGTCAGTCCAGCTACGGGCCGGAATGGGAGCCGATTTCCGGCAAATTCTATCGCGTGAACCAATTCTGGCTACCGGGAGAAATCTTCGGATTCGTTGAGTTTTGCGCTGACGAAGCGTTTGTTGTGTTCCGGGGAACTGACTCGCAAAATAATCCGGGAAATTGGATCTTCACGAATCTTCAGGCACATCGTAGGTCATTCGCGGTTCTCGATGCAGACCTCGAGAGTTCGGCGCGTTCAGACGTTCAAGGCGGGTCATACTCTCTGCCATTGCGAGGGAAAGTTCATCAAGGCTTCTACCGCGCAGCGTCTTGGCTATGGTACGGAACCGAACCGGTGTTGGATCTAAGTAGTACAAGTGCAACTGCCGGTCGAAGCCGGCTCTTGAGAGCATTACTACTCTTTTTGGTACCTTTTGTGATCGGAATATTTTTCGGCCTTCGTAGCGGGCGTGGGGACTTCATCGACTTGGGAGCGATTGCGGGATTGTCATTGCTTCTGGGCGTAATCGGTCTCGAGAGAGGAACGTGGGTGGCGTTGTTAATGCGAACTAAACCGTCGCCTCCTCGCGGAACACCGCTTGTTGCCCTCAAACAAGATTTGTCGAAATGCTCGAACGTCTGGTTTGCAGGCCATTCGCTTGGGGGAGCTACGGCGCTTCTGAGCTTTGTACTTTATCGAAATTGGTGTCGCAACGATAGCTCTCGACCTGACAATGCGAGTCTGATTACGTTCGGAGCTCCTAGGGTCGGAGATAGCACCTTTCACGCCGAATTCGAGACGCAAAACCTCGATCGTTTTTGGAACGTGATCGATGCAAATGACCCTGTGCCCGAAACTCCACCGTGCCTGCGGCAGGGTGCGAGTGACGGCAGTATCAGTTCTCGGGGGGCGATAGGGGTAATCCTGGCGTCCCTCTCGATCGCTTGGCGAGCTTACGAATGGCTGTATCAGCAAGGAGACACCGGTGAGTGGAATTCAAAGGTTCTGCTTGTTAGTGAGCGCGGGCCATTTCGCTTCTGCGCGCACCGCATTGAAAATTACATCGCGCTGTTGGAGAAGAGTGCGGACGATGGCGCTCTTATTCCTTGTGTTCGCTGAAATAGGATGGCTTACTGCCAGCTGGTTTGGATACGGAACGGAGGATGTATGGCTTCAGGTTCCTTGACGACGGCGCAAGCCACCACGCAAAATCGACTCAGCGTTTTCGCGAACGCCTTCAAGAGTTACATGGGGGTGATGCCGCTAGTTACCGCGGCGCTCGCCCCACTCTTGACGTTTCTGAACGCTATCCCGACATATGAAAGTCAGAGGGCGACTCTCGCTACGCTGTCTGGCATCCTCGGGTTTCTGTTACTAGCGTGGCTCTTCTATGTTCGGAGAACCATCGCACTCGGGAGCATGACTCGGGGATTTCGATCGCTGATAAACGTCACTCCGTTTCTACTCATCGTTGGAACGCTGGTTTCTTTCATTTGCTACGTCTCGATTCTCGGAAAGTCAACGGATGCTGCCTTGCAATTGGCCCGGGAAAATCCGGGAAAGTACGTTGAACAAGATAAGTCGTTGCGGTTTGAGACCAGAAATGACGTGTTGAAGTACTGGGACGATCGCCCGATCCCAGACTCTACATCGCTGCAGCTCGTCTTCCTGGCGATCTTTATCTCCGCGGAATGCGCGTTCGTAATGATGGCGCTGCGGGAATACATAAACGACACCCGCGGGATACCAGAAATCATATGGATGTTCGGGAAACAGGACGCCCAGACGTTAGCGGATTTTCAAGAGAGCCTCTCAAACCGCGTTTAGCGCGAAGCAGCCGCGTATTTGGAAATGCCAGCGGCAAGAGCGACGCACCAAACGATGTGTGTTTGTTTGTTGAACCTGCCGTGGTTCCTGAGTCAACGAGTGCCGAAAAGTATTCTTCGCTAACGGTAATCGCAATTTCAACCCAAAACACGAAGGCTTCCGTCTCGACGCTTCTTCTGAGTACGACCCCGATCACATCCATGAGTTTTCTCTTTGGTCGCAAGGTAAGGAGGCTATCAATCTCGTATGCATGCGACCATGCGACTGCCCACAAACGTTTCTTTTTGAGGTGGGGCCCAACGCACTTTTGGGCAAGCGAATTTTCAACAATTTCGAGAATGCGAAAGCATGGGGATTTTGGGCAAGGACGGGTTTTGGGCAGATGTCCGGTAACGCGACTCGGTTTTGGAAGGCCCCGGCTCCCAGACGTCTTCGCCACGCGGGTCTGTATCACGCGAGTGCGGCCGGCGCGCGGCCGATCTGTTCAGCCGTTATGATGCAGCAACTTCGGGACCTCATGTAACCGCAAGCCACGCCAGCAAGTCTTATCAAATGGAGAGTCAACATCACGATTCGCATCGGAATCCATCAGCTGGGATGGCGATGCGATTTGGTTTTATACTATAGATGTCAGCGGAGGTGCCCCTGCCATGAGCGAAATCGCCGATGACAAAATAATTGGCAACACTCCAGAGGCAATCTCCCGGCGCGACTTCATCAAAGGCGTGATCGCCGGCGGCGTGGCGGTCTCCTCGGCCAGTTATCTTTTCCGCGCATCTACGCTGCTAGGTCAGTCCAGCGGTAACGCAGAACGACTGATCACCATCAACGTCAATGGGCAACAACGGCGGGCCGACGTGATGAAACAAGAGACACTCGCCTGGACGCTGCGCCACAAGCTTGGTCTTACTGGCACGAAACTGGGATGCGACCGGGCGGAGTGCGGCTCCTGCACTGTGCTCATAGATGATGTTCCCCATTACGCTTGTTCCGTGCTCACGCACACCGTGCGCGACCGGAAAGTCCTCACCATCGAAGGGCTCGCGAGCGCTGACGGAAAACTGCATCCCGTGCAGCAGGGTGTGGTTGACGAGCAAGGATTCCAGTGCGCCTTCTGCATGCCAGGCTTCATTATGGCTTCCGTGGGATTTCTGAAGACAAATGCCAACCCGACCCGGACGCAATTGGCACACGGCGTCTCGGGCAACCTCTGCCGCTGCCAAGACTACGACAAGATCCTGACGGCACTCATGCGCGGCGCCGAAAATATGCGGAGGGCTAGCCATGCCTGAGGAATCCGAGAAAAAAGTTAAGGAGCCTGCCGGCGTTCCGAAGCGCGAGTACGGCGTGGGGCATAAATTAATCGGTAAGGACTATCAAACTCCAGATCTCTACGCGAAAGTCACGGGACAAGCAAAGTACGCCGAAGACTATCACGCAGATGGCATGCTTTTCTGTAAGCTGCTGCTCAGCCCGCTGCCGCATGCGCGAGTAAAGCACATTGATACGCGCGAAGCGCTGGCGATGCCGGGCGTGAAAGCGATTCTGTTGGCCGATGAGCTACCTCCGCCGGCCGATAGTCTTACCGACAACGGCACTGTGATTCGCGCCAACCCGAAAAGCGAGCGCGCGCTGACCATGGAGCCGCTCTATCAGGGCGAGCCGATCCTCGCTGTAGCTGCGGTGGACGAACTGGCCGCCGCGGACGCCATCGAAAAGATCCGCATTGATTTCGAGCCACTGGCATTCGTCCTTGATCCTCTTGAGACGCTGCGACCCGGCGGTCCGAACCCCAGAACGGACGGAAATATTTGGGTTCAGTCTCCCGCGCCCACCGCGCAAGCGGGAGCGCCACCGCCAAGTCCACCCCCGCCAAGCATCGGTGAACTCAAGTGGACGAAAGCCGATTTCGCGGATGCGAAAGAGGGTCAATTGCCTTTGGGTAAGACTCCCAGCGAATGGTCGTACGGTGACGTCGAGGCAGGATTCCAGAATGCCGAACTGGTTTTGGACGAGACATTCGTCACGCCGGACACCAGCCACCAAACGCTGGAAACGCGCAGCGCGATGGCCTACTGGCAGAACGGGAAAGTTCACGTCTATACCGGTACGCAGAGCACGGCGCAGACCGTGCCGGCCATCGCGCGATGGCTGAATATCGATCCGAGCAACGTCGTGCTCATCAGCGAATACACCGGAGGCGGGTTCGGCAGCAAAGTCACAGCCGGCGTTTCATTGGTTATCCCGGCGCTGCTATCGAAGAAAACCAGCGCGCCGGTGATGATGCGCATCAGCCGTGAAGAAGAGACGTTCATCGGGCGCGCGCGGCCTAGTCTGATGGGCCGGATGAAAGTCGGGTTCAGCAAGGACGGGCGGATCACGGCTCTGGACATGTTTGTTATTTCCAACAACGGCCCTTACGATGCGAACGGCGATGTCCCGTCGTCGGGCCGCATCGTTTCTCTGCTGTACCAGCCGCAGGCCATGCGCTGGCGCGGCGCGACCATGCTGACCAACACGCCGCCGCGCAGCGCGCAAAGTTCGCCCGGTGGAATGCAGGGAATCACGATCATCGAACCGATTATCGCCAAGGCCGCGCGCAAGCTTGGGCTCGATCAAGTAGCTATCCGGAGGATCAATTGCCCGGAAGGCAAAGCGCAGCTTGGTCCAGAGGTGCATGGCAAACGGGCCTATGCCACAAGCGCATTCATCAAGGAAGCGCTCGACCGTGGGGCGGAGCAATTTAAGTGGCAAGAGAGAGTCGCGCGTACCCCGAAGCGCATTGGCACGAAGGTCCGCGGAGTGGGAGTGGCGGTCAGTTGTTACGTGGGCGGCACAACCGGCTTCGATGGGCTGCTTGTCATCACGCCCGATGGCCGGATCCGTTTTCAGTCCGGCATCGGTAACCTGGGAACCGAGTCAGTGATGGATGTGCATCGCGCCGGTGCCGAGGTTCTCGGCGTACCGTGGGAGAAGTGCGACATCACCTGGGGCGATACGGCGAAGAACCTTCCCTTTACTTGTGTGTCCGGCGGCAGCCAGACGACGCACGCGATGACGCGCGCCGCATACGCAACGGCGATGGATGCCAAGAAAAAACTGCAGGAGATCGCTGCGAAGAATCTCGGCGGAAGACCAGAACAATACGAAGTCGCGAACGAGCGCGTGTTCCGCAAAGGTAGCGGCGCGGGCATGACTTTAGGGCAGGCAGCGCAACACGCGATTAAGCTAGGCGGTATCTACGATGGCCATGGAACAGCGGATGACCTGAACAAAGTAACCAAGGCCTCGATCGCAGCGCTCGCCGGCCAGGGTCTGGTGGCCGCGGCCAAGGACAATTACCCACGCGACGGATCAACTTACTCTTACGTGGCTTGCTTTGCCGAAGTTGAAGTGGACATCGAGACTGGCAAATACTACGTCATCGATTATCTCGCCTACGCCGATGTCGGCTCGGTGATTCATCCGCGCGCGCTTGGCGGACAGGTGCTGGGCCGCTCGATTCTGGGGATGGGTCATGCGCTCGGCCAAAAGTGGGTGTACGACCCGCACTACGGCGCCATGCTTTCCACACGGTTCTACCAGAACAAGCCCCCGACAATTTTGGATGTGCCGGTAGATATGCAATGGGCGGCACTCGATATTCCAGATCCCGAAACGCCGGTAGGGGCGAGGGGCGTCGGCGAGCCGCCGGTCGGCGGCGGATGCGCGGTTATCTTGAACGCGCTTTCGGATGCGTTGGGTGACGATATTTTTCGGCGCGCGCCGGTGAATGCTGACACCATCCTGACCGCACTAGAATCCGGGCGCCCGATGCAACATCCGCTGATGGCGCATATTTAGCACCGAAGTTACGGAGAGCAAGTCATGGCAGTTATTCGCGATGTGATGCCGTCCTTTGAGCTGCTGCAGCCGAATTCCATCGCTGATGCGCAGAAATTGCTGGAACAGCACGGAAGCGACGCATGGGTGCTGGCCGGCGGCCTCGACAGCTTCGACTGGCTCAAGGACCGCATCAAAAAGCCGAAAGTTGTGGTGGACCTCAGCGGGATCGCGGAACTCAGAGGAGTCCGCACGGCAGCGGACGGTATAGAGATCGGAGCGATGACCACGCTGACGGAAATCGTGCAACATCCGGTCATCAAAGAAAAATACGGACTGCTGGCGGAGAGCGCGGAATTGGTAGCCTCTCCGCAGATTCGCAACCAAGGCACGATCGGCGGCAATGTGTCGCAGGATGCTCGCTGCTGGTATTACCGCGCCGGTTGGCCTTGCTATCGCGCGAGCGGAAACATTTGTTATGCGGACACTCCGGAAGGTCGCAATCGCGAGCATGCCATTCTGCACGCCGATCGCTGCGTGGCCGTGAATCCGTCCGACTCTGCGCCGGCGTTGATAGCCCTCGACGCAAAATTCTTGATACGCACTCCCAAGGGTGAACGCGTTGTGGACGCCGAAGACTACTTTATCGGTCCGGACATTGACATTACGCGGCTACACATCCTGCGGCCTGGCGATCTACTGACTGCCATTCGGATTCCATCTGCGTGGGCAGGCGCGCAATTTTACTTTGAAAAAGTACGAGACCGTAATGTTTGGGACTTTCCGCTATTGAACGTGGCGTCCGCGATGGTGGTTTCAAGTGGCCAGATCGAGCGAATCCGTATCGCGGTGAATGGCGCGGCTGCGCGGCCTCTGCGATTGAAGTTGGTCGAAAACGCCGTGGTGGGCAAGCCGCCGAACGCAACGACCGGTGAATTCGCCGGGAAAATGGCGGTCCAAGGGGCGCTCCCGCTGCAATTCAATGCTTACAAAATCCCGCTGATGCGCAATTTGGTGAAGCGCTCGATCGGCGGAGTGGAGCAAGCAACATGGGCTTCCTAGAATGGGCTAGAGATCCGTGGGGCAAGCTTGTCCCCATTCACATCGCATGGTTTCTAATCTGGGTCGCCGTGATTGCAGGGCTGCTTTTTTTCATCGTGCATGCCACCTATTTGCGATGCTTCGCCAGACCTCGCCAGTTTGCGGCCGAAGTTCCTACGCCCGTCGCGTCCGAAATTCCTGCGCGCGTACCAAGACATTCTCTGGTAGCGCGCGCGTTTCATTGGATCATGGCCGTTTCCATGTTCACGCTGTTGTTCACCGCGTTTCTGCCTCGCGTGGCCGTACAGTTTCCCTGGGTGACCTGGCACTGGGTCGCGGGTGCGGTGCTCACTGCCTCGGTCATCTTCCACATCTTGCACGCATCCTTCTGGCTGGATTTCTGGTCTATCTGGCCCGATAGAATTGACATCACGGATGCGCGCAATAGAATCCTGCGATTTATCGGCCGCCCGGCGCCACCGCCGCGCAAATTTGCCAAGTATCCGCTTGAAAACAAGCTGTACCATGGCGCCATCATCGCCGCCGGCCTCTCCGCGATCGTCACAGGCGTAGTCATGATGTCGCGTGTGCGCACGATTTTCTTTCAACGCAATCCATATCTGTTCAGCGATATGACCTGGGGAATGATCTACGTGCTGCACGGCCTCGCTGGGGTCGGACTGATTGCACTGATTATGGTGCATGTCTATTTCGGAATTCGCCCGGAGAAGCGCCCGATCACGAAATCCATGATCTTCGGCTGGATGAGCCGCGATTTTTATCTGGAAGAACACGATCCAAAGCGGTGGGTCGTTCCCGGTGCGGCTTCATCGCCGGAATCGACCGGAACCAAGGGCTAGGTCTAGCAAATGCCGCATGCAGTGTTAGAGCGCTGCGATACCATCGAAGAGTGCTACGAGTTCATGCTGGCCTACGCCGCCAAGGGACTGCCAAGCGACGCAGCCGGCAATCCCGGCACAGAAATTCGCGAATTCTTGCAACGCGCGGCCGACGCAATGGCTGGACTTGCGGAAGCCTGTACAGTAGCGGTGAAAGATGAGGGCTTGGCACCGGCTGAAAAATATCATGCATTCCTCACCGTGCTCGACCGCGACGCTCGGGATTCTCTGGCGGCCATTGAATTGGTTTTGGCGCAGCCGTCGATCAGCTCGCAGTTGGTTGACAACCTCAATGCCTCGATCCACCTCCGTGCATTGCTCACCGATTTGTTTCTCGTCGGCGAAATAATAAGGTCGCGGCTTACCTCCAAATCAATTCGTTGAGACCCAACAGCTCCAAAGCGACTTGCTAGGGGTGTACGAAGGGAGCAATTCAATTGTGGTGGGTACCCGTTGAATGTCGCGGTGCAATCAACTACGTACGGAACGGCCCTCGTCCAAATCAATTCATTATTTGAGGAGCTTCTCCATTAGTCTCTCGTGCACATCTTCGATCTGTATCGGGTCCGAATTCTCACCAGTCAGCTCTACCCGCTGCCTCGCCGTACCCTCGACCCGATTTGCAATTTCGACTGCGGCAGCTATTTTCCCTCTTAGAGCTTCTCTCGCCACGGCCTTGGCTATACCAACCGCGATGGAATCCGACGCCTTAATTTTAAGGTCCTTTACTGATGCTTCGGCAATTTCTCGATGCGCATCAGTATAAGGAGTTCTTTTCGGGCGGCCTCCGGGGTTCGGTGAAGGACATCCCTTCTTCCATCGGTAGGGTCTCGTCTTGTCAGGATTTCCGCGCACTGTTTTCCACACTGTTCTCAGAGCGAGATGAGTTTAGGCGTCAGCGCCATTTCTGACAAGCGTTCAAGCGCAACAGCAACAAAGCCGGGGTCAATTTCCATCGCGTAACACCGTCTCTCAGTGTTCTCGGCGGCACAAAGATGTGTGCCTGAGCCAGAGAAGGGCGCGTAGCATACGTCCCCTGGCTGAGTGTGCAACAGGATGGGAGTTTCGAACAGCTCTAGGGGTTTCTCGGTCGGGTGGCGAGACTCCACTCCGGGAAGTATTGGAACGTCTACCTGCCAAACCGTCGTCGGGAAATCCCCAGGGTTACGTTTCGGTTTGTTACCTTGTTTCCATCCGAAAAAGCAGGGTTCATGTTGCCACATATAGAAAGAGTGGGTCAGCACCGGCCTGTTTTTGACCCAAATGATCTGCTGGTGCACAAGAATGCCACAATCGCGCATCGCCTTTTCGACCTCAATTTGGCGCTGCGAGGCGTGCCAAACGTAGATCGCAGCATTTGCCTCGCAAATGGCGAGAGCTTGCCGAAGGAACGCTTCATAGAAGGGGCCAAGCGGCTCGTTCTTTTGCTTATCGGCATAGCGTCCGTTCCAATCCTTATTCTTCCCGTCGGAGAAATTCTTCGAGGGATGGTTCTTCGCGTCATAGGAGACCAGATACGGCGGGTCGGTAGCGCAAAGCCTTGCAGTCTTACCGTCCATGAGCGCGGCGACATCAGAACCTTCCGCGCTGTTGCCGCACATCAGGCGGTGCTCGCCGATTTTCCAGATCTGGCCTCGCTTAGTGTTCCACTTTTTCTGCAGCTTGGCCGCTTGGTCCAGCTTCGGCTCGGGCGCGGCCAGCTCATTACTGCGAAAATCCTGAAGCAGCGCATTTAGCTCGTTCTCATTCCAGAATTGCTTGAGATCTACGTCGAGCGACGCAAGAACCTCGGGATTCCATTCGAGGTCGATTTCCCCAACGCGATTATCAGCGATCGCAAGTTCTCTCGCCTTTTTATCTCTCTTTAGGCCCAAATCACCGCGCTGGACGGCGACAAGCGAAGAACCGTCCGTTTCAATGACCGAAATAAATTTCATACCCGAGGCCCGCGCGGCCTCAACTGTCTTATTTCCGGCGATGACTCGATTATTTCGATCCACAACGACTGATCGGGCCGCACCGTACTTCTCAAGAGACTTCCCAAGGAGCTGGCGACCGCGCTTGGTCCCTTTGTTCGCGTTATTCTCGTCAAGTACCAGCTGAGCGATTGGAACGACACGAACATTCGGCTTCACGTGGTCGCTCCCGTCAAAAGGATCAAGGACTGTAGTGACTTTTGTAGTGACCATACGTGCAAACTGATACATTTGCGCACATACAGCCACACTCCCGATGAGGAATTAAGTTTTGGGTTTTCTTTCGATTGACCGAAATAGCATGGGTTACAGGAGGTAGTTGGACTGTTTTGCAAGCAGGGGGTCACCGGTTCGATCCCGGTCACGTCCACCAAATTTTCTTGACGGCGAAGTACTTGCCGAATTCACCTCGCTCCAATCTCAACGTTTTAGCGCCGACTGTGCGCGAACTGTGCAAAATAGAGCCGATTTGAGCCATTGCGTACAATCGTCCCGGCCTAGTGGATATAGACGGCAGAGATTTTCGGGCGCTAGCCAATTCAATGCGCCAGATAATTCTTGCGCGTTCGGGGAGCCGAGTAGTCAGCGCTGAACCTGCTTCAAAAGCGATAACTTCGTACGACCCAGTAGTGCCAGTCACCGATGGCTTCGATGGTCGATTCCCCCGCGTCAAGGGGAACCAATTGTGGCAAGGGAAGTGCTACGTTGCGACCCTGCCAGCGGATTATCGCGAGCATGTCAGCTGAGCACGCATTTTCAAGCGCCATGCGAGATACTTCGCCGACTTCTCCCTTTCTGAGCGGTGACACGACCTTGGAAGTGACACACTTCGCCCGGAAAGGAAATCTCAGTTTGCCTTCCAGATAGTAGTGCCATCCCATGACTTGCTCTTCCGCATTGTAAGTGTCGACGATAACTTCGTTACGGACTCGGTCCTCGCGTTTGGAAACTCTTCTCGGTTTTGCCATTGCTTCAGCGAGTCCGCCGATGGACCGTTCACGAGGGACCGTCAGATGACATTCTCGGCATGAGTTTCAGCAGCTTACGGACGGAATTGAAGTCAGGCCGTATTCCCGGTTGATACACGCCCTCGTCGGCCCGCCGCTCCCAATCCAAGAGCAGCGACTCAACGATCTCTCTTCCGTCAGGATCGCGAACCGCTTCCATCGGTGTCCGGCCACCAAGAATGGGAATCTTCTGACAAGCCCAGGCGTCGGTTTGCTTCTGAACCTCTTCCTGGATTTTTTTTCTCACCTCCGGATCATGAAGGATGTCGTCTACGGTCTGTTCATCCTTTTCCCACATTTTGTCCTGTCTCGGGGATTTGGCAAGCATCTCGTCGGCCGCCCGAGCGACAGTCCTCTGGTGAGTCGCATTAGCACCGAGTCGCTTTTCGATTTTGTCTCGAAGCTGCTTGGCGCGCTTCTTGGAATTCACTTCAGCAATCAGAGTACCCCTCGTTATGTTGATACTGCCGAGAATCGTGTTGTCCCAGGTCGGGATTTTCTTGTTCCCCTGCTTGAGCCAATCGAAGTTCACGGCACGGAGTCTTCCGGTCTCGTCGAATTCCGCTTCGGCCAAGAGGTCTTCCTTGGATCGACCCATGGCCAGAGACGCCAAAGCTTCGAACGCCGCTTCCGGCGACTCAATTCGGAACTTTAGGGTGTGGAACACGAGCGGATCGCCGTCCGTGTTCGCGAGGCGGGGTGGAAGATTCAGAGCATCCCGAATGATCAGGTAAGTAAGCCGAATTCTGTCCGCGTACCGAACAAGGTCCTCCGCGTCCAAATCCCGATTCTGCTTGGCGATCATCCTCCGCAGTTTCTTCCGAAGCTCGAACACCTCGGCCTTCCAGGAAGGCGGGATGCCGATAGGGGCAAGACTACCCAGGATGGAAAGCCCTTGCAGTTTCCAAACTTGTCCATAAACGATATCTCCGTTCCGCAATGACCGGGACGCTGAACGTTCGAAAACCTCGGTCTCCGTGCCGAGTAGAATGTCCTTCAGCCCAAGTCGTTCATTGGGATCCGTCCAAAGAACCTCGAAGAAGGTAACCGGCTGCATCGTGGCTTGTACAAGAAACAAACGCTCCAGCTCCGATAGCTTTCCGGCTCTTTCCTGCATGAACCATCGCGCGACGATCCCTCCCTTTGTGGCTGCTCCCTTCCCGCTGCGGCGCCTCTGTGGATCCCAATGGAAGAGGAAGTACGGCATGAAGATCTGGTTTTCATGGGAGCGCTCATCAAACGGCAGAGGGAGATCGGTCGCATGGAAGTCCTGCCAGGCTTCGCCAATCTGGTGGCCAAACTTGAGCGCGGCAAATCTCATCATCTCCCGGGTGAGCTCGTCGGATGCGTCACGCTGTCGAGCCCAAAGGCCGTAGGACGCATTTCGCTGCTCCAGACAGCACCGTTTGTACTTCTTTCCGCTGCCGCAGGGGCAAGGGTCATTCCTGCCGACCTGCACGTTGACATGAACGGCCATGATCGTGTGACATTACCTCGCGAAATTCGCGAAGACAAGCCCCTGAGGAAATCTCCAGCAGAAGCGCACGTTCCTACTCGGTGGACGTGCCTTCCGCCACTGGGCTAAGAATTTCTGAAAAGGAGCTATCCCCTCAAGACGGCGAAGCGTGTCTTGGATCGCAAGTCAAGCATGGTACGTTCGGCGATAACGGCACAGTCAAAAATCAGTCGTTGCGCGGTAAAATCGCCTTCGGCGCGCGCCAACAATACCCGAACGACAAGTGGACGAAGGTTCTCGGCGTGTCGGCTCACCGACCTCGGCCAGCGTTTGGCCTTGCCAGCCAGTCTAAAGTAAGGGATAATCGCCATGTAAGGAATCGGCGACTAAGTAAGGATACCATGATGCAGCATTCCACGGTAACGAGAAAGGGGCAGACGACGATTCCAGGAAAGATTCGCCAGGCTTTGCGAATCAACCCGGGCGACACGCTGGAGTACGTAGTGGAGGGAGACCATGCGACTATTCGCGTGAATCCGGGTGCGCGGTCACTTAAGGGTGTGCTCGCCAGCAAGAAAGGAAAGGGGATGTCCTTCACCCAAATCCGCGAGGCTGCAGCCTCGGCTGCCCGCAATCGCGAGGGCAGCCGGTGAGCAAGCGGAGGCTTGTCGATACCAATCTGATCGTTCGCCATTTAGTTCAAGACCATGCAAGACATGCCAAGGTCGCTGGAAGGCTCTTCGATGCCTGCGACCGCGGCGAGGTAGTGATCGTGGTGTTGCCTGCTGTTCTGGCTGAGTGCGTGTTTGTATTGGATTCCTTTTACCAGCATCCACGTGGAGATATCGCTTCGGCGTTAGGCACCCTCATCTCTAGCCCTGGTGTTGAGATCAACGAGGAGGCAATTCATCTCGACGCCCTGGACCGCTATCGAAAATCGAACGTTCATTTCGTGGACTGCCTAATCGCGGCAACCGCTTCGGCCGAAAACGCGCCAGTCGCCACCTGCGATCAGGATTTTCGAAAATTCGCCGACGTGCGCGTAGAAACTCAATAGCTTCTCTTTGGGTACCGTTCTCAATCCTCGCACGGTCCGCCGCCAGGTCTGTGCACGAACTGTGCACGAATCCAACGTATTCATCTCATTGAGGATAGCTATGAGCGAAAAGCAGGTTCCCCAATTTGTTGGAAACGTTAGTAGTTGTCAGTAATGGATGGAGCAGATGGAATCAAGTCGCGTGCTTTGCAAGCAGGGGGGCACCGGTTCGATCCCGGTCAGGTCCACCATTTTATTCCTGATTGCAAAAGACTTAGAAAAGTCACCTCAGTCCGAACGCTCCGTTATTCGTGCACACTGTGAACGAACTGTGCAGGCATGCGTAATTGGAGCGCCTCTGTGCACAATGGAGCGGCCGAAAAAGCATCGGCCTCCCCCACCGGTGCCATGTGAAAGATAAGAGCCTGATCTTAGCGACAAGGCGAGTTCGTACGGTGAGAATGGGCCTAGGTGATACCTATTTGACTCGAAGGGATAGGTAGCGGTAAACAGGATTTCCCGCACGATTCCGTTTTCTATAAGTGAGCGTTGAAATTTGGCCACGGAAACGGATTGAGCGGCACGGTAAGTTCGCTTAAAGACTTGGACAGCCATTTTAATTCCCAGCTCAGTCCCCATGCGCGGCTTTACGTGCGACTTAAGGGCGAATTGCGGTCAAGGCAGAAGCAAAATCGATGAGAATGGGCTTACCCCGTGCGCGACCCGTTCTCGGAGCACAATGCTCGTTCGCCGCTCAATCCGAGTAGAGCCCAATTCCCGGTTTGAGAATTCAAGCGCCGGGGGAACTGTACGGAAGCAATTGAAGCGTGGGAAGCATGGCGTATCTGCGGTGACTCTGAGGGCACCTGCCTGGTGAGCAGGTGCTTCATCGGCGGCGATTCAGGGGCATTAGCCCAATAGGATCGGCAATAAGACTCCGAGCCCAAGTGCGAAGAGCCACAAGGCGGGTGCGGGTGTTCCCACGGGACGGGTCCGGCGCAATTCGGGACCCGCGGCACGGGGATCGGAGAACAGCAGGCGCGTATAGCGTCGTTCGAGCGAGAGAAAGACTAGGGCCGTGGTCGCGCCAAAGAGTAAGTGGCCAGTCAGAGCCGGCAGCAGCGCCGAAGCAGCGCTGGCTCGCCAATCGCACTCGCCAGTCAGAAGCAGCGGCAGAAGGGTCATTGGCCCGACGTACCACCAGATCAGTCCGAAGAGCCATCCCCACATAACTCCAAGTCCCAGATCGGGAGCTTCGTGTCGAAATAACAGACCATACGTCATTCCGATGACAGAGCTTACGAAAATGTGTACCAAGAAGCCGTTAAAGCCGGAAAGGTGCGTGTTGAAGCCTACCGCTGATGATAGAACACCGGTGGCGATCAGGATTGGGCTCGCCACGAGTCCTCCCACTAAGCCTGCGAAAGCCCCCCAGCGCAGAGATCGAAAAAGACGCAGGCCCGGGCCTTCGGGTTCACGATTCAGAGGATCCGATTGAATAAACAAGCGCACCCAAAGCCGATCGACAGTGGCATAGGCCACTCCGACGATCAGGCCATAGAGAATGTGGCCAACCAGGGAGCCAAAAAGTGCGGTGCCTCGGTCTGAAGACCAATCGAGACCTGCTCTCTTGATCAGCGGCAGCATCGTCAGCGGGCCAAAAAACCACCAGAAAATTCCATAGCCAAGGCCCCAACCCATCGACGAGCCGAATCCGCGAACGTCCCGCTGGAAGAGCAGTCCGTACGTTGCACCGATCAGGATGGCAATCCCGAAATGCAGTGCGACCGTCGTGTCGTGTGAATGAATCACTCCCGATCCGCCAAGCAACGGGAAGAAATCTCCCGAAGACATCCAGCGCCCGAATATCGTTCCACCGAGCAGACCTGAGAAGCCGCCGACAATAATGGCTCGCCCCCAACTAAACGCCGACTGGTTCGTCTTGCCGCGGATGGCGCCAGAAATGCCTAGAATAAGTCCGACCGGCATTCCAAGACAGACAAGGTAAGCCACCAACTCCGGAAAGTGTTCCTGCGCGTCTCCGAACATACTCTCGACGTGGCGAGTACCGGAAAGCAGATGGCCGAGCCCTGCCGGAACTGCGATCCACAGGAAAAATACAAAGGCAAGACTCCAGATCAGACCGGCCCCCGGGCTCGTAGCTCTTTTCGAAAAGAAAAAGCCGAAAACCACTCCGAATAGGGACGCGAGGACAAGATAGCGGTTCATCCACGAACCGAGCGCGGCCATGCAGAGCAAGCCGCCGACAAAACCGGCGAGCAAGCCCAACAGGGGATCCATCCAAAGCGCGGAACGTTTCGCCACTGCGGCGATTTCAGGTGCGATTGTCTTCGAATCTTTGCTCATGGTGCCGACTCTATTTCAGATCGATGGTCTGAACGATGTCGCGCGGAAAGAAAAGCTCGACCGTCCAGTCCATCAGGACGCGAATCTTACGTTCCGACCCTGGCAGCTTTGAGAGATAGATTCCCCGCCACAGAGCCCACGCCAGCAAGCCGGAAAAACGCATGGACTTCGTGCGCGCAAAGGGAACTGACAACTCAGCGCAAGCAGTCTGGTGGCCGACGACGCAAAGGGCGCCAAGAGAATTGAAATGGAATGCCTGTAAGGGCGCCCCTTCGAGAGACGCGCGGATGTTCTTCGCTAGTACGGGAGCTTCGCGAATTGCAAATTGCGCGGTTGGCGGGCAAGCCTTGCCAGTGACGCCGTCCACCACCGCTGCGCAATCGCCCAATGCCCAGACGCCCGGATGATCCTTGATCGCAAGTGTGGTCTCCACGATCACGGCGCCACGCTTGTCCCGTTCAACGGGAAGATTGCGCAGGAGAGGATTCGGAGAAGTGCCGGCTGTCCAGACCAGCGTTTCCGCCGGGATTTCTCCGTCGCTCAACAGTACGAGGCCGGGCTGGAAATTCGTGAGGCGTGCGTTGAGGCGGAAGATCACGCCGCGAGCGGCCATTTTTTCCTGCGCATACCGCCCGAGCGATTCGCTAAGCTCCGGAAGAATGTGATCTCTTGAGTGCACCAGTATGACTTTGAAATCCTCGGGGCGCAGGTTCGGATAATCGGCCAGAATCCCACGGCCGAAATCGTTGAGTGCCCCAGCCAGCTCGACACCAGCGAAGCCTCCTCCGGCGATTACAAATGTCAGCAGCCGACGCCGCACCTGGGAGTTCGCCTCGCTATCTGCCCGCTCGAACATTTCAATCACGCGATTGCGGACTCGGATCGCATCCAACAGGCTCTTGAAGTCGAGCGCGTGTTTCTGCACGTCCGCCATGCCCAGGTAATTCGAGACAGCGCCAAGCGCGAGCACGAGTTGATCGTAAGGAATTTCGCGGGGCGCGCCTTCGCTGGAGCTTGGAGTCGCTGTCAATTTCACTCTCTGCTTTTCCAGGTCCACGCTCTCAACGGTCGCGCGAACGAAGTTCGTGCGCCGGAGACTTGAACGCAGTGGCGTACTGATATGACTCGGCTCCAGGCTGCTGCCGGCAACTTCCGCCAGCATTGGTGTAAACAGAAGCGCGTTCGTTTCGCTGATGAGGGTGATGCTCACAGAACGGTCGCGCAAGAACTGATGCTCGAGGCTTTCGGCAGTCTTCATACCCGCAAATCCTCCGCCGATGATCACGATGCGCTTCACCTCCTTCGGCAATCTATTTGCGCGCTCAGGTTCGGGGCCGAAGATCCGGTCGGCGAGATCCTTGAATCCTTGCGTGAGCAAACCGAGGAACGCGCCATAGAGAACCCAGCCCACAAGAGCTGGAAAGTGCGTACGCATTTGCTCAGCACTCCAATCCGGGGCGCTGTGGGCGATCAGCGGCATCGCAACGACGCTGATCAAGGCCCATAGCGGCACGCCCAGTGCCGCCGCGGTCATCATGTTGTCGACATAGGCGCCGCGAGTGTTAGACACGCTCGCGGAATAGGCCGCACCGACCAGGATCGCCAGCAGCGCTCCGGCGAAAGGGGGAGAGATCGTGTAAATGAGCACAGCGCTGGCGATGCCGCCGGCCAAAATTCCGAGCACGACTCTTCTAGAATTTCGGTTCATGTCCTTTGCCCGTACGGGAGCGCAGTAGAACCTTTTTGCCGCCTATCCAATTTCGTTCGTGAGGCTGGAGGATACTACAGCCCAGTCGATAACGAACGGGAGGTTACCGGTCGCGATTTATCAAGCTTCCCGGCCCAGCCCTGTTTCCTATTCTAGCCCCGACACTTGGGCTGGCTTCAGTGCGGCAGCGCCGAAATTCACGCTGAATCGTTTGCACCAAATGGACACCGCGCGATATTTCGCGACGTCCAAATCACCCGGAAGTATGTAGTTTTGGTCGCCGACGTTTCCTTTGATCACGCCCAAGTCGACGAATCCTGCGCGCTCGACGGTCGCCGCATCCTTCGCATCGTCCGCAGCGACCATATAAACGTGTACATCCGGCCCGTTTGACGTGTCGAAATTCGTGAACCGCAGCATGTGCGTTCCGTCCGCCATCTTGTAGATCGTCGCCTTGCCCGAGGTCGGATGCAGAATCGTGTAGAACGTTCCTGACTCGAGCGGCTGGGCGACTGCCGCGGCGCCTCCTGCCGCAGGCATCGCTTCGTCCACTCGTACATTGCTAAAAAGCCGATCCGGCCGGAACCAGTACCACAATCCGACGACCAACACCGCGACCACCGCAATCGCAATTTTCGTCCGCGTCTTCATCTCTCTGTCTCCTTGCTTTCAAGCTCCAGGAACATACCCAGCCGAACAATCCCGTTCGCAACGGCCGCCTATGCAGTGAGAAACTGTTTGATAAGCTCCGCCGTGTCGTTCGGGTTTTCTTCCGGGAAGAAGTGCCCGCCCTTCATTGCTTGGCCGTGAGCGCGCGGAGCCCACTCGCGCCAGATTCCCAACGGCCCGCCCTCTTTCGCGTAAAACGTATCGAGCGGACCGCCTTGAGCCCACAGGTGCAGCATGGGGCATTCGATTTTTCGCGACGCGTCTTTGTCCGCACGGTCGTGCTCCACGTCGATCGTCGCAGCGGCTCGATATTCTTCGCAGATTCCGTGCACGCGCTCCGGATCTCGGTAATTCGAAACGTACTCTTCGAGAATTTCCGCCCCGAACGAGCCTTGCCCGAAAGGGTTGTGATAAACAGCATCGGGCGCGCCGAGCAAATAACTTTCCGGCAACGACTGCTTCTGGCTCAACAGGATCCACGGCCAGTAGGTTTGAGCGAATCGCGCATCGGTCCGGCTCCACGCTTCGTATATCGGAATCACGTCGAAGACGGCGAGGCGTTCAACGCTCTTTGGGTGATCGAGTGCCATGCGATAAGAAACGCGTCCTCCGCGATCGTGGCCGATGAGCGTAAAAGTCGGGAAGCCGAGCCTCGTCATCACGTCCACCAGTTCTTTCGCCATCGCGCGCTTCGAGTACGGAATGTGATCGACTGTAGACGCCGGCGTTCCGCTGCGGCCGTACGCACGAAGGTCCGCGCAAATCACCGTGTGATTTTCCGCAAGCTGCGGAGCAAGATGTCGCCACATCAAGCTCGTTCGCGGGAAGCCGTGAACCATTAGAATCGCCGGCCCTTTTCCGTATCGCCGGACGTAAATCGTGTTGCCCGCGACCGCAACTTGCGAACCTGCGAACGATCCTGTGTCGCTCGCTTTGCCGCCCGCCGGTGCGGAATCCTGCGCCCGCCCGAAATCCGCGAGCGAGCAGCCCAGCGTCGCCGCAAACGATGCCGATGAAATCGCATTCAAAAACTCACGACGTTCCACAGCGTCCTCCCCTTTTTTCGCAAACTTAGCTGGGAAAAAGGCGCTCAAGTCAACGCCGGGCCGGTCGGCGTTCATTCGTTTCAAATTGCCCGCATCCATTGGCCCCTCCTCCACCACACCGGCCCGCTCACACGCCCTTTGTCTCTCCACCGTCCATTCGGACCGCTGCGCCCGTCATCCATTTCGCGGCCGGTGAGACCAGATACGCCACGAGGTCAGCGATTTCTTCCGGCTTTCCGAATCGCGTTATGCCGGCTTGTTGCGGGAATCGCGCCATGGCCTCTTCCACAGTCATGTGGTGCGCAGGCGCCCATTTTTCGAAGAACGCGCGGCGTCTTCCGGTCATCACCGCACCCGGCGAGACGCTATTTACCTGCACTCCGTCCTTGACTCCCTGGTCCGCGAACGACTTCGCGAGCGCATTGATGGCCGCGTTAATCACAGCCACCGCCGCGAACGCCGGTTTGGGATCCAATGCCGCGATTCCGGACATGAATACGACCGATCCGTTCGTCTTTTTCAACGCATCCCAGGCCCGCATCGTCAATCGCCGCGCACCGTGCAGCTTCAGCGCCGCGCCGTCGTCCCACTGCGCATCGGTCATCTCGAAGAGATCGATCTGCGGCACGGCGCCGGCGATGTTGAGCAGCGCGTCGATTCTTCCGAAGCGATCGAGAACTGTCTTCACCACTGTTTCCGCTGCTTGCGGCTCGCGAAGATCCGCGGCGAGGATCTCCGTTTCCGCGCCGACTGAGAGCACCTCTTTCGCTACTGCCTCCAGGTTCTCTTTGTCTCGTGCCACCAGCAGGACGGCGGCGAAGTCACGCGCCAGCCTCAGCGCCGTGGCCTTCCCGATTCCCAGGCTCGCACCGGTTACGACGGCGACAGATTTCACGTCCATGGAGTCCGTCCCTATTGCGAAAGTGTCTTGCGCGCAGCTTCCAGAATCACCTCAACCACCACGGCCGGTGATGCATACATGGGCGTGTGATCCACAGGATGTGGCCGAACCGTCGCGTGCATCCGGTCCGCCATGAAACGCTGCGTCTTCGGGTTGATCATCAGGTCGTCTTCCGCGACCAGATACCACGAAGGCTTTGATCTCCACAGCGGCGCGGGCGCGGGCTCCTGAATGCACTGAACGGAAATCGGACGCTGCACGGCAGCCGCTATCTTGGCTTGATCCGCCGACGCCTTCTGCGCGAGCGCCTCGCGAAATGCGTCGTCTGGCATCCACACGAAGCCGTGTGCATCGGGAACCATCTTTGGCTGTTGAGGACTCGGCGTATCCCGATAGAACACCTTCGCAACCGTCTCGCCTTCATCCGGCGCGAGTGCCGTCACATAAACGAGCGATTTCACTCGCTCCTCCTTCACCGCGGCGATCACCGCACCGGAGTAAGCATGTCCCACCAGCACAATAGGACCAGCAGTCCGTTCTAAAGCCCAGCTCAATGCCGTTGCGTCGTTGCTGAGTGACGTTAGCGGGATCGGCGCGCACACCACTTTCAGCCCGTGCCGCTCGAGAGGCAGAATCACGTTGCTCCAGCACGATCCGTCGGCCCACGCCGCATGTACCAGCACGATTGTAGGGTTCTCAGGAAACCCACTGCCTTTTACTGCCTGCGCCGTCGGACTCGCGCTGGCTTGCGCGTTTTTCGCTCGCGCGAGCTTGCCTCCCAACGCGACACCTAGCGATGCCGCTGTGAGTGTTCCCAGAAACTTCCGACGTTCCATCGGTTTTTCCTCGTTCGAATGGTTACTCTCTCGACCAACAACTGCTTTTGGCTACGCGCTCGTCATCGCGCGGCACCCGCCCGGTCAGCCTTCAGCGCGTTGTCGAGGAACTCCTTCATCGCGGCGGCGATCTCGATCACGTGCGTTTCCAGTGCGAAATGTCCCGTGTCGAGAAATTGAACCTGCGCTTTCGGAATGTCCTTGCGAAACGCCTCCGCCCCGGCCGGAATGAAAAACGGATCATTCTTCCCCCAGATCGCAAGCAGCGGCGGGTTCGAGCGTCGAAAATACTCCTGAAATTTCGGATAGAGCTTCACGTTCGACGCGTAATTCAGGAACAGATCCAGCTGAATGTCTTTGTTGCCCGGACGTTCGAGCAGCGCCGCATCCAACGTGTACGACTCAGGCGGCACGCTGTCCGGATTCGCCACGCCGTGCGTGTACTGCCAGCGCGTTCCTTCCAGATTCAGAATTGCCTTTCGGATCGTTTCGCGGTTCGGAGCGGTCGGCTCGGCCCAATATTTGCGGATCGGCCCCCACGCGTCGCCAAGCCCTTCCTCATATGCGTTGCCGTTCTGCGAAACGATCGCTGTAATCCGCTCCGGATGCGCAGTCGCCAAACGAAATCCGGTCGGCGCGCCATAGTCAAACACGTAAATCGCGTACCGCTTGAGCTTCAGAGCGTCGGTGAACGCGTCGATTGTCTTCGCCAGCGCGTCGAACGTGTAGACGTAGTTTCGCTCTGCAGGAACTCTTGTAAATCCAAAGCCCGGCAAATCCGGCGCGACCACGCGGTAGTCGTCCGCGAGCCTGGGGATCAATTCACGGAACATGAACGACGACGCGGGGAACCCGTGTAGCAACAGCACCACTGGCGCGGACGTATCGCCCGCAGCCCGGTAGAAAACATTCACGCCGTCGGCGTCGACGTTGTGTATGGTCGTCGGTGTGCAGCAGCCTTGCCCGTTCGTTGCGTTGGTTTTCGTCATATTCGCTCCTGGGCTTCCAAATCTCTGACTGCAGTGCATCCACCACGCCAAAAGCCACAACTTCCTCGGTGGTGGCGCGGTCTTGTTTAAGTCAATTGAAAAAGAAGAGATGGCGACGAAGCAGGAAGAACGCTTATCTTTGGAAGACTGACGAACCCGCGACGAAAATTCGTCACCGTCGGATTTTCGTCACGACGTATCTCAGATTTACCCGAACTGGTGGGAACGATTCAATGCCGTGAAAAAGTCGAATTACTCTGACGGATTGCGCTTGATGCCCAGCTTCTTAATTCTGTAAACGAGCGACGTCCGTTTCGTCCCCAGCCGCTCCGCGGCACCGTTCCTGCCGCCGATCACCCAGTTGCTTGCTTCGAGTGCGCGAACGATCTGGTCGCGCTCCATCTGCGCAAGGTCCGTTAGCGGCGGCTCAACCGTCCGGTGCGGTGAGTAAGACTCCAGCTCCGAAATCGGCACACGGAGCACCGAGTGCGGCGAGAGAATTACCGCGCGCTCGATGAGATTCTGGAGCTCGCGGACGTTCCCGGGCCAGCGGTAGCGCACGAGCGCCTCCAGCGTTTCTGCCGGGATTTCCTCGATCGTCTTGTTCATCCGCCGCGCGTAGAGCGCCGCAAAATGCCGCACCAGTGTCGGAATGTCAGCCGCTCGCTGCCGTAGCGCAGGCAGATTTACCGGGAACACCTTCAGCCGGTAATAAAGGTCCTCGCGAAACGTTCCCTGCTTCACCATCGACGCCAAATTCCGGTGCGTCGCCGCGATGAGCCGCACATCGACCTTGTGTGTTCGGTTGCTGCCCAGTCGTTCGAATTCGTGCTCCTGCAGAACGCGAAGAAGTTTTGCCTGCAGCTCCAGCGGAATGTCTCCCACTTCGTCGAGAAACAGTGTGCCCTTGTCTGCGAGTTCGAAGCGTCCCGCTTTTTGAGCAATCGCTCCAGTGAACGCTCCCTTTTCGTGCCCAAATAACTCGCTCTCGAGAAGCCCCAGCGGTATCGCGGCGCAATTCAGCTTCACAAACGCGCGGTCCCTCCGTCTGCTCGATTCGTGAATCGCCCTCGCGATCAACTCCTTGCCGGTTCCCGTTTCGCCCTGAATCAGCACGGTCGAATCGGTTGGCGCCACCACCGACGCGAGAGTCAACGTTTCCTTCAGCACTGCGCTCTCACCGACGATTGATCCAAACTCCGAACGAATCTCCTGCTCGAGATACAGTCTTTGCTTCGCCTCGTTGTCACGGTCCTGCGTGGCTCTCTCGTAATTCAACGCGTTCTCAACCGCGATCGCCACCTGCCGCGCCACTTGTTCGAGAAAAGCAAAATCGTCATCGTCAAACGCCTTCTCCGTCCGGCTCAGCGCCGCGAGCACACCCACGATTCCCGCGCGCCCCACGAGCGCCAAGTCGCTGCCGGACATCAGTCCCTCGGCCTTCATCCGCTCGTAGAACGGGTGTCCGGCGGAGCTGCCGAAGGTCTCGGGATCGTCGCGAAGATCTTCGAACCGGTCTATGCGTTCGTTGCGTCCCGTGCGGAAGGTCCTACCGCACGTTGTTCCGCCCACTGGCACCAGCGTTTCGTCCGTCAAGAATCCACGACTCTGGGGGTTGTAGAGGATCGTTGCGCGAAGTTCATCGTTCGACGCAGGAAGAAGCAGCGCACAGAAATCGCACCGAGTCACGCTCAGCAGATTGGTCGACAGCGCCTGAACCAAGTGCGAAAGGTCCAGTTTCGAACTCATGCTGTTCGTGATTTCCAGCAGTAAGCTCAGCCGGTCGCGCTCGTGGCGCAGCTTTTCTTCGTTCAGGTGCCGCTCGATTGCGATTCCAGTGATGTGGCTTGCGTTCTCGATCAGCTGAACGTCGATCGGCTGCGGGCTCTTAACTTCGCGATAGTGCATCGCAAAAGTGCCGAGCGCCTTGCCGTCGCGCCCAAAGAGTGGACGCGACCACACCGCGCGAATCCCGAACGGAATCACCATGTGCCGGTAATCGTCCCAAATGGGATCCGTCAGAATGTCGTCCACGAAGACCGGCTGCTTTCGGTAAATCGCCGTGCCGCACGACGCGCCCTTCGGCCCGATCGCCATCACTCCAACCTGGTCGCGAAAATTCGGAATGCTCGGCGCCGCCGCGCACCGAACGTGCTTGCCGTCCTCGTCAGGCAACCAGATCGTGCACAGAATCCCTTCGACTTGCGATTCGACGAGGCGCGCAATCGACGCCAGCACGTCCTGAAGTGGCGCACCGGCGAAAATCAGTTCCAGAATGTCGAGCAGCGGCTCAGAAGAAAGCGCCGCGCCGGCGCTCTTTGCTAGCTGTCCGTTCATAGCAGCCTGCGAGGCAGATGGCGATGATTTGTTCATTAGCGACTCGTTCGAACCGTCTCGACGTCCAAAAGCTTGTCTCCGGCAGGATCAGTTTACTCATGAACGCCCCGCGTTTGGAGAAGCGTCCATCCGGTCTCACGTGTCCCAGCTGCGTTTCGCTAAGCTTACTTCAACCAGGCAATTCAAGCTACGCGGCAACCGCTAAGGTGAAAGCTGTGTTAGCTCCGGCCACGCTCATCGCGGCACTTTCGTAGTTCGAGTGTGAAGCAGACGCCCCGAAATTGTTGAACACACTGAAAACGTAAAACAAAGGAAGGGGTCTGTGAAGTGCCCGAACGCGTTGGCAAAGCAGGAGCACGGGATGGAATTGATGGAACGGTAGGAATTGTCCGATGTCCCCAGCACCGTGAGAGCACAAGCCGGGCGATCGGGTGCGCGAAATAAAGTGCCGAAGGTCGTCAGTTCAGGCCGCCGCATGGAGAATTTCATTGCTCCGCAATGACTTCCGAGTACCCGCAACGATGCGAATTGACAAGGGGTGAGGAGGAGCACGGCGAGGCTAGAATCTCAGCGGATTGAAATTCGTTGCGCTGTCGAAGTAATCGACCTTCTCCATCCTTTTGAGCCACCAGGATATTCTGAGTGTTGCCGGCAATAAGATGAGTTCCACGCTGACTTTTGTAAGGCTTGCGACGACGATACTTTTTGTTAATACGTGTGTCGGTATCATCCCCCAAAGACCGCAGATATAGAAGACGGTGGTATTCACGATTTGTCCGCATAAAGTCGAAGTCACGAAACGCGCCGATATATAACGCCCGTCAGTCCACACCTTCATTCTTGCCAGGACGTAATTATTGGCGATGTCGCCAGCGAACATCGCGAGAGTACCAAATAAAACCAGGCGCGGAGCCGCAGACAGCACATCAACGTACGATCGATTGTTTGTCATAAGCGCAGAAGGCGGATAGAGAATCACAAATTCACAAATTGCGATCGCCAGAAGCTGAGCGAAGATGCAGTACCACAAGACTCGCCGGGCGATTGCATAACCATAAACTTCGGTCAGGATATCGCCAAGAATATAGACAAAAGGAAAGTAGTAGATGGAAATCGACAGGGGGACGCCCATGATATCAATCAGCTTGCCGGCCGTGGGAATGCAAATGATGGCAAAGAACACATTCCAAAGAACAATTTGGTTCAGGAATTTGTAGTTCTGCATCCGCTGACCCTTCGTTCGCCTCTCTCATCGAAATTATTGCAAATTTGGAAATCTAATTTCAGCTTTGCCATCTAGTGCGAATCCGGCTGTTCCGATAATGTGCGCTCGGCGTCACAAGAGGAGCACCAGAAATGAGAAAGTTGGCACTTCTGTTCATGCTCGCTGTCGCGCTGGGAAGTCAAGTCTCATTCGCACAAGAGTCACAGCCTACCCCGAAACAACCTTCAGCATTGGCTGGGACAGATTCACCGGAAGCTTTGCGCGAACACGTTCCCGTGCTACCGGCGGTGAGGGCTAAGTACTGGAACATCGATCCTGCAGTCGGATACGGGATGAAGGATTTCGGAAATGGTGTTTACGCACTTTCTGACAACGGTTGGCAATCCGCTTTCCTTGTCACCGAGGCGGGCGTCATCGTTTTCGATGCGCCGGCCAGTTATGGCAAACACATTCCAGAAGCCGTCGCTAAAGTCACGAACAAGCCCATCAAGATGCTGGTCTATTCGCACATTCACAAAGATCATATTGGTGGCTCGGTCGCGTTTAAAAACATCCCGGGATTGCAAATTATCGCCCTCGATACCGTCAGCGACTTTCTGAAGGAAATGAACGACCCGAATCGCCTGATTCCCACGGAGACGTTCAAGACCTCGAAGACGATTAAGCTTGGCGGCAAGACCGTGGAACTCACTCGGCATAACTACCATTCCAACGAAGGCGACCTTTTCATTTATGTCCCTGAGGCGAAATTCTTGATGGCCGTAGACTCGGTGACGTCGGGATACGTACCGTTTCAGGACTTCGACCTATCGACCAACTTCCACGAATATCTGAAGATGTTCGACGAGATCCTCGCCTACAGATTCGACAACTTCATCGGTGGCCACCTGACCGATACAGGAACGCGGAAGGATGTCGAGATTACCAAGGAATACACGAACGACGTCTACCAGACCGTCAAGCGAATTCACAACGGCTTGAATGAAAGAGCCTTCGATGCTGAGATTGCCAAGACGATTGGTCCCGACAATGAGTTCCTAATATTTGAGGCTTTGCTGGATAGGGTCACAAGAGATTCTGTTGCTGAACTTGAGCCTCGGTGGATCAATCGCCTGGCCGGCGTCGATGTTTGGCTGCCGAGCCATGTGCGCGCTGCTCTAATCTACGTCCGGTGGGACGATAAGGAATGAGCGATCAGCAAACTGGGCGGGCGGACATCCTTCACCGCCTTATCGCATTTCCCGTGCAGGGCCAAGATTACTGCGGCAGTTGACGCGCTCGAAATCGCCGATAGCTGGATATCGGTCCCTCAGGCGGGAAGTGAGGGGAAGAGAGTCGGCGCCATCTGGGCCGCGAATTCCTTGAACACGCGGACGGGCCGTGTAAGGTAACGATTGCCCACATGGACCACCCAGAGATGAAAGACGGTGAAGTGCCATTTCTGCATGACCTCGACGAGCCGTCCCTCGCGCAACAACTCAGGCTGCACCAACGGCGGAAGGTCGCCGATGCCAGTACCAGCCAGCAATGCAGTCGCAAGGCCAGCATAGTCGTTCATCGCAAGGAAAGGCTGGAACGTCAGCGTTTCCTTCTTTTTCCCGTTCGTGTGGACGAAGTTCCACGCCTTTGTCGGAGTCCAAAACGAGAAGGCCAGGAGGCGATGTTTAAGTAGGTCTTGAGGTTTTTGTGGCCGCTTGCAGTTTGACAGATAGCTTGGACTCGCTACGAGTTGGTGACGGTAGGTCAGGATTCTGCGCGCGACGAGCGACGAATCTTTGAGTTGTTCCCCGACCTTGAACGCCAAATCGACGCCCTCGGCGATTTGATCGACAATCCGGTCCGTGATGAAGACCTGTACTCGGACGTTCGGATACGAGGCTTGGAACGCACCGATCAGCGGCGCAAGCAACGAGTCGGAGATGCTGGGTGGCGCAGAAAGCCGCAGTTCACCCGAGACGTTCGACAGGTGGTTGGAAGCGACGTTGCCGACCGCTTCGTTGAGCTCGACGGTGTGGCGAGCGTGTTCGAGAACTTCGGAACCAACATCAGTTAGCCGCAGGCTGCGCGTTGAACGTTCGAGCAAGCGCACACCGAGCTGCTCCTCAAGATCTGTAATGCGACGGCTGACGGTTGAGGTGGGCATTTTCAAGAGGCGCGCCGCTTTCGAAAAGCTTTTCGCTTCAACCACTTTGGCGAAAATCATGAGGGAATTCAGGTCCGTCATCACGATACTCCAACTCCGATGATCTCCAATTAGGGAGGGCACGTCTCATGTGACGATGCGATGGTCCTATTTGTGGTCACTTGACCTTCCGACGCGTAAACCGAACTCCCGAAGGACTTCACCGCACATAGTAAGACCACTCAGCGGCGCGGCTCGCTAAAGATTATCCCAAATTCGGAAAACACATTTGCTGTTTCACCCGCTAGTCAACCAGACATGGCCCGCCTACATTCCGGCTGGAGACGCCGTCAAAGGCGAAGGACCGCTATCACGAACGCAAAGAAAAAGGCTGTTGCCGCAGTACTTGCCCAGTATTAAGAGGCGTTGCATCGATACCGATGCAGCGATGAAGCTCTGTGCATCCGACGGAGTGTTCATGCCCCAAACACTTCTTTCCACGCAATCAGAAAGGGAGGTGGCATGTCGCTATCCCGACCGGATCGGGGTGCTGAACTGAAGTTTGTGGTGACGAATACCCTTATCGTTGCAAACACGCAGCGCTCCGTCGCATTCTATCGCGATGTCCTCGGAGCTACCGTACTGCGCGAGGGCGAGCCGACGTTTCTGCGCCTCGGGAACATTTGGCTCACTATCAACGGCGGCGGCGGTCCGACCGACGACAAGCCTGAAGTGGTCGCGTCGCCGCCGCGCGATCAAAACGTTCTAAGCGTATTTTTGAACCTTCGCGTGACTGATATCCGGCGCTACTACGACCTTTGGTCTTCGCGGGGCGCGAAATTCATCACTGAGCCTAAAGCCCATGCAACGGAGTTCGGATGCTACATGCGCGACCCGGACGGGTACCTCATCGAAGTCGGACAAACGACCATGACCACGGGTCCGCTGGATTTGTACGCATAGCTATTTGAGACATTAAGGACTGCAATGAAAGCAGCATGGTACGAAAAGCAGGGGGCAGCTCGCGAAGTGCTGATGGTTGGCGAGATGCCGGACCCCACTCCGGCGGCCGGGGAGGTTCGCATTCGCATTGCTGCCTCTGGAATCAATCCGGGCGATGTCAAGAAGCGCCAAGACACCTTTGGCGTCGGCATGCCGTATCCTCGTGTGATTCCGCATAGCGATGGCGCTGGCCGCGTGGACCAGCTTGGCGCGGGCGTTCCTTCAGAATGGATGGGCCGCTCGGTGTGGTGTTACGGAGCGCAGTCGTATCGTCCGTTTGGCACCGCTGCGGAATTTACGGTGGTCCCCGTAGATAAGGTTGCTCCTCTGCCGGGAGGCGTGGCGATGGAGCAAGGCGCTTGTCTCGGCATAGCTGGTATCACGGCGCACCGAGCCGTTCATGTCGCTGGTCCGGTGCATGGGCGGAGCGTGTTAGTGCAAGGAGCGGCAGGTTCCGTGGGTGCATCCGCAGTTCAGCTCGCGCGTTTCGCAGGAGCGCGGGTGATCGGAACGGTGAGGTCCTCATCGGACGAAGCGACTGCAAAGAACGCCGGCGCCCATGAAGTGATTGTCGGCGATAAGGAACTGATGTCGCGCGTAAGAGCACTGGCTCCCGACGGCATCGATCATATCGTCGAAGTGGCGTTGGGGGCCAACATCGAAGCCGACGTCGAACTCCTGAAGCAGGGCGGTTCGATCGCGAGCTATGCCACCGATAACGCCGCTCCGAAGATTCCTTTCTGGCAAATGGTATTTAAGAACATTCGTGTGTTCTTTCTGGGGAGCGATGATTTCCCGAAGGAAGCGAAATCGCGAGCAACGCGGGATTTGAATGCTGCGCTTGAGGCCGGATGGCCAGACTTCGATATTGGCGAACGAATCCCGCTAGCCGATATCGCGCGCGCGCACGAGCTTGTGGAACATCCGGTGGGGCGCGGTCGAGTTGTCGTCGTGGTGTGAGTATCTGGAGAGTTCCTCGGCGTATCCGGCCAGGTGACACGTGTCGAGTTCTCACCCACAGTTCCCAGGGGCAGATCAGTCGCAGGATTTCTTTGGACTTGGTTTCGACCCACTCTCGGACCCGGTTGCCTATCCTCGCCTCAATGCGACCGAGCTGGCTGAGGTTGAACCTTTTGGGGAACGATGTGCCATTGCTGAAAATGATCCACTCGTCTCTGCCGGAGATTATCCGTTCAACAGCTACGTAATTCTTTCCGGCACGGTACGAGCCGTCGACATCTCGACCGGCGAGCGCGTGGTGTTCGTACGCTACGGCGCCGGATATTTCAGCGGCGATATCGATCTGCTCACGCGCCGACCCTCGATCATCTCGGTCGAAGCCGAGACCTCTGTCGAGGCAGTTCGACTTACGCCGAAACAACTTCGGAATTTGTTCAGCAGAAGACCACAGTTGGGTGAAAGGTTCTGGAAATCGTACCAGCGCCGGCGGGAATTACTCCTCAAATCGAAATTTCGCGGCTTGAGCATCTATGGACGGAAAGGCGATAAGACAACGCTCGAAGCCGTGGAACTGCTTTTCCGGAACAGCGTGCCGCACGAATGGTTGGATACGTCTCTCGACGACAACAGAATTAAACTCGAGCAGATCCGCGAAGATGTTCAGTCCTATCCGGTCGTGACTCACGGCAGTCGAGTCCTTTTTGAAGGGCCAACGCGCGCTCAGTTGGCCGACCACCTTCGCCTTCGCGGCCAGCTGCCGAATTCAGTTTGTGACGTTCTGATTCTGGGCGCGGGCCCGGCGGGTCTGGGAGCTGCAGTTTACGCAGCCTCGGAAGGTCTGTCCTGTCTCGTTCTGGACGGCCTCGGGCCAGGAGGCCAGGCCAGTTCGACATCCCGGATTGAGAATTATGCCGGTTTTCCGAACGGCATCGGAGGCCGCGATCTCGCTCATCTGATCTATCTTCAGGCTTTGAAGTTCGGAGCAAACTTCCACGTCCCGAGCACGGTGTCCAACTTGGAGCGACGCAGTAATGGGCTCTACAGAGTGAGAACCGTCGAAAGCGATTACGTGCTGGGGAAATCGGTGATCGTCGCTGCGGGTGTGTCCTACGGACTCCTGGACGTCGAAGGCTTCGATACCCTGCAGGGCGCTGGCGTGTATTACAGCGCGACCAATATTGAGGCTCGACTCTGTCGAAGTTCCGTAGCCCATATAGTTGGCGGCGGTAATTCTGCTGGCCAAGCCGCAATGTTTCTGTCCCAATCCGCCGACGAAGTCTCTCTGCTGGTGCGTGGCCCTGATCTGCGAAAGATGTCTTCCTATCTGTCGGAAAGAGTCTTGGCGAACAAGAAAGTCAGAATTCGCTACAACTCGGAAGTCGTTGGAATCGAAGGCATCGAACATATTAAGGGCGTACGTGTGCGCGAACCAAACGGGGAAAAAGAAGAGGAATTTACTTCCGGTCTGTTCGTTTTCATCGGAGCAAAGCCGAGAACCGACTTTCTCCCCACGTCCATTGTGCGAAACGATCAGGGCTTCGTGCTAACCGGCCAGGAGGTTGCAGTTCTCCCCGTTTGGAAAGAACCCAGGCCGCCATGCTCTGTGGAGACCAGCCTGCCCGGCGTGTTCGCCGCCGGTGACTGCCGTAGCGGCAGTCCCAAGCGCGTGGCTTTTGCGATCGGCGACGGCGCGACGGCCGTAACGTCGGTCCACAAGTTCCTCGAGGGTACGCATCCTGAACGAAGGAGCGGAGAGTTAATCTCATGATGGGAACACGGGTCTGTTACCTTGACGAGGAGCAGCCTCTGGAGGGCTACCTAGCCGCACCTGATTCGGCGCGCGACCTGCCGGGCGTCCTAGTTGTGCCCAGCTGGCTCAATGTCAACGAGTCGATATGTAGGCGCGCAGATAGATTGGCGGAGCTGGGCTACGCCGCTTTCGTCGCCGATCTGTTCGGATCCGGTGTTCGGCCAGCTCCACCAGAATCACCGATGACAGTTGTCGGGCCATTCCTCAATGATCGTTTGCGATTTCGCCGCAGGCTTTCGGCCGGTCTAACAGCATTTCAACAGCGGCCGGAATGCAATGCGGATCGCGTCGCGGCTATCGGATACTGTATCGGTGGGTGTGGCGTTCTCGAGTTGGCTCGGGCCGGCGGTCCGTTACGGGGTGTCGTCTCCTTGCACGGCATTTTGACAACGCCCATGGCTGCGCAACCGAAAACTGTGGTGTCCAAGATCCTCGTCCTGCATGGTGATGCCGACCCTGTGGTGCCACTGGAAAGTGTGATCGGTTTCCGAGAAGAAATGCGACACGCCCGTGCGAACTGGGAGATTAACATCTACAGTGACGCGAAACACAGTTTTACAGGCGAAGGGGCTTTCGGCGAGAGGACACCCGAAGCTGGACTGCATCGACAAACGGAATCAAGATCGTGGCAAATGACAGTCGAGTTCTTGAGAGAAGTAATCAAATAAAGATCGCTCTCGCAGCGACTGCACACTTGCGACTCAACTGCCCAGGTCGGCTCGACACGTTGACAAACTGACGAAGTAGGATGGAGTGAACCCCTATTGTGAGACAGTTCTTGGTGGCCAGACTTCAAAGCTCTTCCAAGTCGCACGGCCTACTTGCGAGAGAGCCCCTACCTAGCAAGCAGGGGTTCAGCCTTGGTAAGGATTCTGAATGGGAATCACAAGAGGGCCGATGAAGGCAAAGCTCTCTGATCACTAATTTGCGTGGCTAGTGTAAATCGTTATACCGTTCCCGTCGGGGTCCTTTATGCAAAAAAGATAATGTCCAAAAACAGCTTCATCAGGGATTTCTCCTGCTGCGATTCCCCGCCTGATTAACTCCGACCGATATTTTTTCAATTCATCCAGGCCTTTGCCTTCAATCATGAGGTCAAATCGCTCAGAGAATCTTTTATGGAATTGTCCCGTCACACTTTCCGCTACGTCTTCGCCAGCCAGCTCGTCAACTGATAACAGCAGAAGATGAGTGCCTCCACGTAATTCAATAATTGCGATCTGTTCTTCAATCCAAAATGGAGGAAGGCCGAGATTCGAATAGAATTGGCAACTGCTCTTAAGGTCAGCCACTTTAAAAACAAGGTGAGCCACTGCTAATTCTGGGTCAACGACAGTCTTCATCTCGCTCATGATTCGCCTCACAAGTTGTTCTTCACAATTGCCCTTCCAAATACGATCAGCACCATTCATCGTTTTGGAGAGCTTCCAAAAGATACCATACGGTATCTTTCAAGGCAAGCACTTTATTTATGCCGCTGGCTCATCCAATGGAATACAATTTTGAGAAATTGAGGAGACGTTCGAAAATGAAGGCGACTAAAGTAAAAAACGCGTACATGAAAAAGAAGGACCCTCTCTTCGTTAGAGAATCCCTCTTAAATGCCGCCTGCGAGCTCGCTGCGACCAAGGGCATGGCTGATGTCACCGTCAACAAGGTGAGCGAATTGGCAGACGTTACCAAGGGGGCTTTCTTTCATCACTTCGATAGCAAAGAGACGTTGGTGACGGAGCTGATGCAGATGCTATTGACGCGATTGGGCAAGCAGTTTGACCGACTGATGGCGGAGGAAGTGAATTCCGACGGATGGTTTACTCGTGCATACATTAGGGCCGCATTCTCGGAAGGTGCAGCGGAACGTAAACTTTGGGGAGCGCTCTTGAGTCTGATGGCCTCTAAAGATCAGGTTGGACGGGTATGGAACAACTGGCTGAGCGAACGCCTCAAGAGACATTCGAAAACTGATTCGCGAATCGAGCTTCGCGTCGTAAGACTTGCGGCAGATGGCGTATGGCTTGAGAGAATCATGAACGCAAAATCGAAAAACCTAAAGGGTGTCGAAGAATATCTCATTGAGATGACGCGGATCCGTCAGCGTCGATCCTGAAATGGGCTTCTATTCTGCGGAGGCTGACATTGCTACCTTCATCTCCGACAGGATGCCTGACCTTGAAGGCGAGAAGCTGACGGGATAAGTTATTCGACGCTTGGTCGGAAAGAGCCTGAGGTTCTCAAAATGGCGATGGCGGATGAGCACGTGCAAAAGACACTCGAAGAGTTGTCTCGAAACCTTCAGGAAAGTAAGACCAGGTTGGAAGAAGCTCAACGCGTGGCCCACGTCGGCCATTGGGAATGGGATCTCGCGACCGACGTAATCGTCTGGTCGGACGAAACCTATCGTATCTTTGGCCTAAGCCCGCAAGAACGTCCCATGGATCTAGCGACGGTACAGTCGTTGGTCCACCCTGAGGACCGCGAGGTCCTATATGGGGGAGTTGTGATCCGCTCGGGTGCGTACGCCAATCGGAGTATCGGGAATTGATGAAAAGCAGAATCCACAATAGAGTGCAAACGAAAGGTCTATTCATCTCTTGCATTCCCTGCCTAATGCTGATGTGACCTTCGCGGCTGCGAATCCTGATGTTGCGATCCTGACGCGATCGAGTCCATGAACTTGCGAAAAAGCCGACACGGCATTCTAGCGATCTACAACGAGCTGGCCCTTCATGCCTCGATGCCCAAGTCCGCAGACATGGCAGCACTTGAATGAGTAGGTACCAGGAGTTTGCGCCAGGAATTCAATCGTGGTTGTTTCGCCCTTCTTGAGTTGCCAACATTCCTGGGGCGAAGCAAATATCAAGCCATCGGAGCCGTTGGAATTGGGGCCGTCGGGAACAGTGGAGATTGAAAAGCCATGGTCGTGGTCAGCTGCTGTGATCTTGAGCTGAATTTTCGATCCGCTCTTCACATGAATTGGATTAGGCGAATACTCATATTTCTTGGCAGTGACTTCTATGACTTGAGCGCCGTCATTGGACGCCAGCGCCGGCCTGGGACGCGCGAAGAATAGCGCAGGCCACAACACGATCGCGCCCAACGCGAGCAACAGAGTACGCGACACAGCCTTCCTCATGGAACCTCCTGATTGCCCGAAAATGGGCTGCCATTGATCTCAAGCGCCAGGCAGTATCACTGGGGCGCCGTGGACGAATTGCGGTCGGAAATCCGGGGAGCTACTTTCCAGTCATGAAAGTTGTTTGAGTGGCGCGCGCAGGCTCTTGATTTTCTTGTCTTGAATACAAGAGCTCGTGGCCTTGTTTTTCACCGGCAAAGAACCAAGCCACGATCGCCTGAGGTTGGGCCGCTCCGCGATTCGCGAGGGTGATCGCAGCGTCAGCGCTACGTCCATCGCGCAATCGGGGGATCGAGTAGAAAGTGGCTACGAGAGTCCGATGTTCGCGGAAGGTCTGAACAAGGTGACGATCATCGCTGTCCGCGAGCTGGAACCGATACGTGCCCGGCGGCAGCGCTCGCCCGGGAACCTGGACTGGCTGGCTGAACGTGAATCTGGTCATCTGATTCCAATCATCTGCATGCACTACCGGGAGCATGATCGTGAGCGCAAGCATCAATGCAAGGATGGAAAGCGTCTTTCGAAGTGTCATTTGTGAAGTCCTCGAAATGTAGACCGCCGCCCGTTTCGTTTTATTCCCGACAATTCCTGCTTTTCTTGCTTTTTCTGCGGGGGCGGGCGATGCTCCGCAGACTACCTGGAGCGAGGTCCGGAGAGATGCGGCAGCATCCGCAACGAATATGTTTGTGATGAGCTCAAAGAAAAAGCTAGGGACGAAGAAGATTCCGCAAGGTGTGTTCGAGCTGTTTAGCGGACCTTGGCGGCGAACCGCGGTTCGGAGACGCTTACGATTTCTCCGTGAAAGGTTTTCAGCCGTTCGATCAGTGCGGGCATCTCCGCGCCAAATAATTCCGGCAAGCGGAGGTGGAAGCAAAAAGAGTCGCGGAATCTGTATTCGAGCACGATGCCCGCGGCGCTTGCGTTTGTCATTTTGCGCCTGCCTCAGCGAATGCCGCATCGGACTCAGCGAGATGCTCGCGCACCGCTTCCACGGTCAAACGCGAAATCGGAATGCCGAGGGTTGTTCTCGTGCGCAGCGAAATAAACAGGATGACCGATTCCATCTTGTTCGAAATCTCTTTCAAAACGCCCACGTATTTCCCGCCTCCCGCCGCAACAATTGACGAGAATTCCCTTTCGCCGAACTCGAAAGCTGGCGCGGTATCAATGTTCTGGTCCGATCGCTGTTTAGAATCCTTCATACTCTTCCAAACCGCGTCGCTCTCGTGTTTATTCCACGAGTTTGCTTTTAATTGAGCCCGAAAAGAGGAAATAGCAATGAGATTTTGACGTCTCGCTTTTCTCTCCGCCTGTTTAAGGTTCCCAGCGGGAATGATTCCGGTGAATTCCATCCAGACCGGGAGCAGATATATTCAGTGCGATCGTGGCGTCGCGTACCAGATGTAATAGGTTCCGATCCCTGAGAGCAAGACCACCCACCAAAGGGCCAACTCGATGCGCATCCATAGCTTCCAGCGCTGAAACCGCCAGGAACGGGGAAGGAAGTTCGTGCCGGCGACTAGAAGAATGTAAAACCCAAGAACTTCGGCCAGAGCCCCCAGAACACCGTGAGCCATGGCAATGGCGTAGTATGGTTTCCCGAAATGCTTGGAGAGTCTTGGCAGCACTCGCATGTGAAGAGATGGCCACATCACCAGAGCAATCATGGGCAGGTTCAGGATCAGCACCACAGCTTGGCAAGCGCCATGCGCGGCGTAGCGTTTTGCCCGAGCCAGGAAGGCGCCAGCCAGCAGTGCGATGCCCATCGCGATTTGGACGAGGATATTCAGGTCTGCACTAAAACTCGCCCAGGTACCGAGGAACCCTTTCACGGAAGCCCTTCCCTTTTGCTAAGCGCTCCTGCCGCGCACGTCAAAATCCAAAAACGCAAAGGCCCTCGGCTTCATTCAGCGAGGCCGAGGCCCTTTTTGCGCGCCGCTCGATTTCTGGCTGGCGCGGCCCGCGCCATCTTGCATTACTGACAGCTTGCCACATCGTTCGAGGCATCTTCCGAGGAGCAGGCATGGGGCTCGGAAGACATCTCTTGCTCTGACAGATGCTTCAAGATCCACAGCCCCTCGCTGTTCGTGACGTAAACCAAGCTGCGTGCGTCATCCGCGAGAGTGCTCGTTACGCCAGAGAAAGTTAGGATTGTCCGCGGATTCGCCGGATCACTCAGATCGAGCACTTTGAGAGTCTGGCTGGAAGAATTGGTTTCCGGCATCGCGGTGTCCGTCGCTTCGGCCAGAGCCAGCCGCGAACTGACCATTTGCAACTTCCCGGTGGATGCATGATTCGGCCAAGCTTCGCTCCTGATGACGTTTGGCTGGTCCGGCTTCGTGACGTCCACGATCGCGAAACCCTCCTTGGAAGCCTGCTCGACGTACAAGTATTGTTTGTTGCCGTGTTGCTGCAGTTCCAATTGACTCACCGCAGCTCCGGGCAGCGCCAAGTGCGCGATCACAGACGCCGGTTGCGGGGCAGGCTTGGCCGCTCCATGCTTCGCACTGGCGCCGGGCGATATCGCCATGAAGAATGCGAGAAGCGCCGCCACGGCCGCCGCCTGTTTTTCTACGATTGACCTGGAAATGACTTTCATTCCTCCCTCCATTAATCCTTAAATGCACTCATCTTTTAAGACCGCCGGTCTCCCCGGATTATTCCCGGCTGTGGACCGCTTCTGCCATCTGGGCGGAGACCTCGTAGAGGCGCCACATTCGGTCCACTCAGTACGTTCCCGTTCCAGGCTCGATAGGTGTCGGTGGCATCTATGACGACTGCAACGTCCATTGGGAGGTTCTGAAGGGCTGCGGTAGCTGACAAGCGTACCGGCGCGATGATATCTGCGATTTCTCCGTCGGGTATCCCCTCGACTTCGCGCAGAATTCGAACTTCTCGAAAATTTAGTGCGAGCGTCTGCAGCGCTTTGCGCCGCAAAGTCCCGCTGTCGTATTGGAGCGCAACTTCTTCTGGATTGGGAAGGCGATAATCGGGAGGGAAAAGGTTCTCGTCAAATTCCGCTGCGGGATCGAGGTGCGGCGAACGAAGTCGTCGCTTTCGTGACAAAGGCCGCAGGCGCGATCAAGACGATACGTTCTCAAGATGAGTTGCAGTTGGTGCAACGGCCCCGCCTGCGGACCCAGTCTCGCGCGTACGGAAGGCCATGCGTACCAGACTACTTTCCCGCAATTTGGCGCCATGAAACAGCAGCAGAACCAAACCGCGGACCACATCTTTCAATAGCGACCGGTGCTGGCTGAAGCGAATCAGTCCTCGCCAGCCGAGCTTTACGAGAAGCACAAGCCGCAAGCGTGCAAGGGTGAACAGCATACGGGACAAAGATGCCGGAATGTCCTCCTCGCGGTGGTACTCGTAGAATTGACTATTCATGGAAGCGCCGGACTGTACTTTAACGAAGTTCTTGACCGCGCGGTTCTTCGGATCGGAAGCAACCTCGCGGATGAGGGCTTGGAAGCTTTCAATATCATCTTGCAATGACCGGAGCGTGAGGAAACGGTTGATTACTTTTACTCCCAGCGGATCCCAGAAATAGTCGTTCATAAGCAATGGGAGCGCGAGGTGGAAAATTTCGGTCACGGCCAAATGGACGCGGAGATGGCATTGGTAGGCGTCCCGCATGCATTCATACAATTGCGTCGTATCTCGGGTTACTCCGCGTTGAAGCATGGTAATAGCGGTATCGAGGTCTTTCGTGAATTCCGCGGTGTCGAAGCCGTGCGACTCTCTTTCGATGATCGCCGCAATCTGCCGGATCTGCACCGACGATAAGGCCATCCCGACACTGTAGAGCGGATCAACCGTATCGCCCGCATCACCGATGATGTACCAGCGATCGGGTGAATAGCGCCGGCGGCATTCCCACATGTAGGAGCTGTAGAAATTCGTGTCGACGACGGTGCCGCTACGCGCGAGTTCGACAATCACCTCATGCTCACGTCCAACGCACTGCAGGAACTGCTCCATCGTGCGGACTTCGCCATGAGGATAAATGTCCTTGCGGTACGTGATACCGATGCTGATTAATGGCAGGTTGTCCGGCGAGCGCATGGGGATGCACCATATCCAATTACCCTTTCCAAAGAAATGATGAGTCGCGAAGTAAGGAACGAAGGCGCGATTCTGCTTCTTGACACCGTGAATACGATCCAGAATTCCGGGGTCGAAATTCTTCAAGCGGAACCAGAATACGTTCTTCTGCTCATTGACCGGCTCGTGAAGCTGCAACAACTTGGCGAGCACGCGGTTACGTCCGGTCGCGTCGATCAACCAGCGGGCACGCACTTCGTATCTCTGCTGCGCGGGATCTTGCACCGTCACCGTGTGCAAGCCGTCGCCCGCGTTAAGATTGACTCCGGTTACAGTGCCGTCGATCAAGCCCACGCCGTTTGCCACGTTGCGCTCGCGCACCTCGCGATCCAGTGTAAAGCGGTTTACCTGGAAAGAGAGCAGCGGCGGCACTGTCGGAGCTTCGTCCACGACGTAGCTATGATCAGCAGGATGGTCGATGTCGGGCTTGAAATAATAGGTGAGGCCGTATTTCGGATAGTGCTTTTCAATGAGGTGAGCGCCAAGTCCAAGTTCCAGAAGGAAATCAACAGTGATTTCGACGAAGGACTCGCCGATGATTGGACGGTTCTTGCGCGGGCCCTCAACCACGGCCACCTTCAGGTTCGGGAAGCGCATCCGCAGGTAGGCGGCCGCTAGCTGGCCGGTTGCTCCGCCTCCCATCACCAAGACGTCGCTCGTCACGGGTCCTTCCTTGATGTCGCCAGGAGTCAGAGCCTAGACGCCATCCAAAATCAAAAAGAACGGCCGCTGGCCGGTTATCCCCAGGAAAAACTGCACCGGCCTGTTCGGACTGATTCAGGCACCGTCGAAATCAGCAGCATGGAGCCTTGGAATCGGGCTCCGCAGCCCGAACGGATCGGAACCGGACCGCCCGGCACTGGTTGCCATCTCTCCTAGACTGCCTCCAGCGTCGTTTTATTCCCGATAATCTGTGCGTGCTTGATTTGCTGCGCTGACGAGCGAGGTGTGGCGAATTCCTTCAGCTAGAACAAGGTGAGTCGTGGCGAAGGAACTTGCGAGCGTCAGGTTGGTCAACGTCGTGGCGGGAAAATAACGTTGTGACGACGTACGGCATCAACTGGCCGGCGGTGAAATCCAATCGTCGCCGGCCGAGTTGGCGCAGACTGCTTGGCGGCAGAAACGCTGCTACCTCCGTGACTCGAAAGAAATAGAAAAAAAGTCTACGCGGAGATGACGCACGCATTTGAACGCGGTGGCTGAGGTCCTCTACTCGCCAGACAAGCTCTGACTCAATCCTTGCGGTACGCGCTTGCTTTCAATTTGAAACGTCGCCGGCTTGGCCCAAAAGGCCAAGTGTGGGCCCGCGGGAAAGAGCCCGTCAGCGACCGAAGATTTGACATGCAAGAATCAGTGCTTCATTGAGAAGGATGGCCGCACTGCGCCCCATCTCTACAAAGGAAATTGATCGAATCCGACCCGCCCAACCCAATTGCTGATCGCCGTGCAGCGTCGTTTGGTCATGCGCCGTGCGTTGCTCGACTGCCATAAGTCCTCCTCAACAAATTCATGTGGCCATTCACTCGTACAGCACGAGTTTATGCGTGGGCCCGAGCCAACCGGTCGTCAGTGCGCGAATCCAATAATCCCTTATCAACTTTCATCATGTCTCCAATCCATTCGTGAGCATTTCGCGAATGGTTCGCAATCCGCTCGAAAACTCCAGGCAGGAACGGCTGCGGGTTTAATGCGCTGCGACGGAATCTCGTTTGTAGCGCCACGGTCTGACTCCTGAGCCTACTCGTACCCGTAGAATTCTTCGGCGCGAATGTCTTCCTCAGCGACCCCGGCGCCGATGAGCATCTGGCGCACGCCCATGACCATCGCCGGAGGACCTGCAATGTAGTAGATCGGAAGGCTTAGATCCGGAATCCAGTTGGAAAGCAGCTCGATTGAGATTCGACCCGTCACTCCGCGCCACGCCATCTTCGATTTCTTCGGCTGCGTTACCGTGCAGATGAATTTGTAGCGCCTGTTGTACTGCTCCATCTCCCGCAGTTCATCCAGGAAAGCAGCTTCCTCAGGGACGCGAACGGAATAGAAAAGGAGTAGTTTGCGTGGGGACAGCGTTTCGGCTGCATTGCGGATGAGACTGCGGAACGGTGTGATGCCGATCCCGCCGGCCAAAAGCACAGCGGGGCGCGTAGTGTTCCGCGGGAGGGTCATCGAACCATAGGGGCCTTGCAGAAGAAGCTCGCTGCCAAGGGGCAACGAATTGAGGGTGCATTTGAACGCGGTGGTGCGGAGACGCATGGCCACCATCAAATTTCGTTCGTGCGGCGCGCTGGCGATGGAGAGTGCGCGAGTGTTGCCCGCCAGATCGGTCTCGTCCGGGCTCAACAGAGTAAAATTGAAGAACTGTCCCGCCTGGAATTCGAACTGGTCGGGTTTTTCAAAATAAAAAGCAGTCGTACCGGCGCAGAGAGACTTTTGCGCTTGCAACTTTACTTTGTAGGGCGGCATAGGTTTTCTATCGCCTCCTGGATCAGTCGCGGCCGTCCGATTCCCTCGGCCCATGATGGGCTGGCCGCGGATTTCGGGGGCTTCTATAATTGGTTGACCGAAGCTGGAAGGCTTTTATTCCCCGAGGATCCGCGGGTCCTCCGTGATCATCCGCCGAGCAGCAGACTCCCCGATTCCCGGTCGAGAAACCTGGCGATGGGGATGGACAGACAGCGTGGCGAAATAGCAAGCGATCGCTGCGCTCAGTTCGTTTTCAAAAAAGCTAGCGTTTGAATTTTGCACGAGACATCGAAGAGTATAGTTCGGCAGGTTTTCCAAGCCCTTCCTGTTGCATGGCCCGGAATCAACCCGCGGCGGATGAATGATCCCAGCGGTACAAATCGGGATCATTCACTCCTGCCGCCAGTCGACAAAGGGAACAGTTGATCAGACTTCCGGATCGGTAGAACCCACGCGTGGTTTACACTTCGCGTGTGGCAGCGTCCGCTTCTTCCGCTAATTGCTGCACGACCTGGAAGAACTTCGGTGTTTGTCCAACAAATAATCCATCCGCTGTGAACGAGGCAATCGTCGCTACTGCGCCTCCGAATTTGTCACCGCTCGGTCGAATCACCGCGCAGTGCGGCAAATCCGGGCTGATGAATTCGCACGGAACCGGAAAGATCAGACTGGGCTGAACTCGGCTGGGCGGTTGCAACGGTGGATTGTTGAAAAAATCGGGAAACGACAGGCCGGAAATGGAGTCCTTAAGAGGCGCCACAGGTTGTTGCACCGCATTGCCGGCAAAATCGACCCATTCCAGGAAGTGAGCGACCTCGTCTCCGCCAATGCCGAAGGCGATCTTCAACACTTCCAGACTGCTCATTTTCTGGCCGAGCGCCGCATAGAGACTCGAGCCGCCCTGTTCGATGTATCCGAAATGAAAGGCTGCTACGTTGGCGATCGCCTGGATGTGGTCGTTGCCGGGAAAGTTGGGATTGGAAGCGCCGTCGAAATCCTTGTTGGTTCGCGGGATGGCGGTGACGTTGTTGAGTTTGAGCGCCTGGGGGAAGGTGGCGCCAAAGTCTGGATTGGTTGCACTCCGGTAGCGCACGAACCAGCCGGTATCCACGTTAAGGTGCATCAGGTTGGTGAGGCGGCCGATGTCCTGCGCTCCTGTCGCCGCGCTTCCCTGAAGTGTACGGAACTCATCGAAGTTGACCGGGTCAGCGCCTTTGGACTCCAGGTATCCGTTGAGGAAGGCTGCGTGGCTGATTTCGTCAATGGTGTTGCTGGTGATGTATTGCGGGCCATCGCCATCCAGGTTCGACAACGCGATCTGATAGTTGTTCAACTGTTGGTTCGGGTCTATCTCAATCGGTGGGTTATCGCCGATCCCTCCCAATTCCGCGTACTGGATCCAAAGATCCGATTCGATGAGCTCGGCTGCAGCCAAGAATCGAAGAATCGCTATGTCTCCCTTGTTGAGGCTGCTTGAGCTGCTCTGGCCAAATGCGACCTTGCCAGCGCCCAATAGCCCAGCCCCTACCGTCGCCGCTCCTGCTAAAGCGCTTTGCTTCAAGAAGGAGCGCCGATTGCTGTGAATCTGAGGTTCCGATTGTTTCATTAGTCTCTCCTTGTTTTGAAATCGTTCGGATCACGCTCACGCGCGGTGGCCTGGCCCGAACCCGAAGCGACAGTGAATGCGAGTGCTGTCGCTATACCGTTCAGACCGGACGTGCACGGCTTTTATTCCCAATATTCTTCGGTCCAGAAACAAACTAACGCGTACGAGGAAGTGGAGACCGCGGATCACCGACAGAACTGCTCGGGACACAGTTCATTAGGCTCGAGCGCACGAGGCGGCCTCCGGCACGAAATAACCGCGTTTTCGACAATCGGGCCATGCACTCATGCGCTCGCGGCTGCCGTTCGCCGTGAGCCACCCGATTTGTTCACATTGCCGACACTTGTGAGAGCCTGACGAAGGCGCCCTCGCGCACGCGATAAGCTCGACATCACGGTGCCTAATGGCACGCCGGTGATATCTGCGATCTCCCGGTAAGACATTCCTTCGATCTCGCGCAGAATCAGGACTTCGCGAAGACTCGCCGGGAGATTTTCCAGCGCCTTGCGCAACAAAGCGCCCCGGTCGTTTTGCAGCAAAAGTTCTTCCGGATTGGGTGCGTGATAATCAGGCGGCGAAAAGTTGTCGTCAATTTCCGCCGCGTCCTGCAGCGGGCGGTTTGCATGTAACCAGGTAAAACAAGTATTGCGGACAATTTTTATGAGCCATGCTCGAGCATTGCCGCAGCGGAAGCCGGGGAAAAAACGGAAAGCGCGTAAGTACGCCTCCTGGACCATGTCCTGGGCGTCCTGTTCATTGCGCATCAGCCAACGCGCCAGGTTGTAGGCGGCGTCAAGATGCGGCAGGACATCCCGCTCAAAATTCGAAGGTTGACCGCGCTCAAGCATCGAAGCCTCCCTGCCCGCAGTACGGCGTCCTTCCTGCGCGCTTGAGGCCTCACTATGGTGCGCACCGATAATCGATACAATGGACGCGCGGTTCTTTATCGCTGGAATCGATGTCCCTTCGTAACTGTCAATAAATACAAGGCTTAGTGGAAACTCTCCTCTCATAGAGTTCACGAAAGCTCTCGTCGGGTGTACACTCCCCCCTCGACTAAGACTCACCTCGCCATGCAAGAAAACCAGCAGCGCGACGGGCGACTCCGGTTTGGAGTTTTCGACGTGGATGTTCGCGCCGGGGAATTGCGCAAACATGGCCTGCGCGTGCGGCTGCAGGAACAACCCTTCCAGATCCTCGCGATGCTGCTGGAGCATCCCGGCCAGGTCGTAACGCGCGCGGAACTTCAGAAAAAGCTGTGGCCCGCTGACACTTTCGTGGATTTCGATCACGGGCTCAACAAAGCGGTAAACAAAATCCGTGACGCGCTCGGAGATTCGGCCGAGAGTCCCCGTTTTGTGGAAACCGTCGCGCGGCGCGGCTACCGTTTCCTTCCGGAGGTCAAAGCGGCCGACGCGGCCCCTGGGCAGAGCCCACACGTTGCTCCTCCGCCTATTCCCGCGGCAGAAACTCGCGATCGCCCGGATCTCGCTGTCACACCCGCAGCGACCAAAAATCGCGCGCCATCCATCGCGTGGAAGATGGCAGTGTTCGTACCGCTCGCGCTGATAGCTTTTTTCACTGGTTGGAAGCTGCATTCCCGGTACTACCCGGCCACCGTCATTCACTCGTTAGCTGTCCTTCCGTTGGAAAGCCTCTCGAACGATGCCTCTCAGGATTACTTCGCCGATGGAATGACCGATGAGTTGATTTCAGACCTGGGCCAGCTCAGCGCGTTGCGCGTGATCTCGCGCACCTCCGTGATGGGATATAAACACGCGCACAAACCTCTGCCGCAGATTGCTCGTGAGCTGAACGTGGACGCCATCGTGGAAGGTACGGTCCTACGCTCTGGCGACCGGGTTCGCATCACCGCGCAATTGATCGACGCCACCGCGGACAAGCACCTGTGGTCCCAGAGCTATGAGGGCGAACTGAAGGATACGCTGGCGCTGCAGAATCAGGTGGCTCGAGCCATTGCAGATCAAATTCGAATCAAACTGAATCCACAAGAACAAGCTGCGCTGAAGATTGCAAGGGTCGTGAATCCGGAAGCTTACGAATCCTATCTCAAAGGCCGCTACTTCTGGAACAAGCGAACGCCGGATAGTTTGAAAGTCGCCCTGGCTTACTTCAACCAGGCAATCGACGAGGACCCGAATTACGCCCAGGCTTATTCCGGCCTAGCCGACACTTATGCTTTGTTGGGAGATTGGCAGTACGCGGTGATGACCCCCAAGGAGGCATTCCCCAGAGCGAAGGCCGCGGCGATCAAAGCGTTGGAACTGGACAGCACGCTTAGTGAAGCCCACAACTCGCTGGCTTTCTGCTTCGATGCCTTCGACTGGGATTTGGAATCTGCCGGGAAGGAATTCCAGCGATCCATCGAATTGAACCCCGGCTACGCCACCGCGCACCATTGGTATGCCTGGCATTTAAGTCTATTGGGCCGGTATGACGAAGCCCTCGAGGAAATGAGAAAAGCGAAAAATCTGGATCCGCTTTCGCTCATCATTAACGCCGATTTGGCGGAGCTTCTGGTCATCGCGCATTTCTACGATGAATCGATAATCCAGAGCGGCGCGACGATCGCAATGGATCCGAACTTTGCGCTCGCACATAATCAACTCGCCCAGGCGTACCTGCAAAAACATATGAATGTGGAAGCGATCGCGGAACTGCAAAAAGCCGTCGAGCTTTCCGGGGGCAGCCCCACATGCGTTGCGAATCTGGCTCGCGCCTACGCCGCATCCGGCAAGACGAGCGAAGCAGTAAAGTTGCTGGGTGACCTGAAGAACCATTCGAACCGCGGTTATTCGGATGCTTCAGAGGTCGCCGTGGTCTATGCAGCGCTCGGCGATAAAGATCAGGCGATGCATTGGCTGGAAATCGGTTACGAGGAGCGATTTAATCCGGGGGTCTTGCTGCGGCCGGGCTTCAATCCTCTCCGTTCGGACCAGCGCTTTCAAGACCTTTTGCGTCGTATCGGCTTCCCTCGTTGAAGCGGGGCATCTGACCTTTAGCACTGCGCGTAAAACCGGAAACCGGTGAAGTGTGCGCCGTCGCAAGATGATTTGCGGACTTGAAGCCGCGCCGCGGCAAGCCGTCGCTAGTTACTTGTGATCAGGCGCTGCAGCTGTTCGAGGGCCGAAGCTGCGGCGTCGGAGACGGCGCAGAATTCCATTCCTCCCCTGCGCCACTCCAACCATTGATATCCCTGTTGTGAGCCGGAACTCGGACCCCGGTCCTTCTCATCCGTGGGCCAGATGAAGACATTCACGAAATGCTTGCGGCGGACATAGACCAGAGCGGCGACGGAGCGACCGTGAACAACGTCAATGCGGCCGCCCTGCAGCGGGAATCCTTGATCGCCAAAATCCTGGACGGGAGGAGAGAAATCTAGTTTACCGTCGAACCAGGGCTTCACGGTGTGTCGGTCAGTGGAAATGACATCGGTGAGATGCCCGGGCTGCAGTGACCGCAAATGGGCGTCAACAATCTCGGCGGCGAGCACAGCGTCATCGTTGCCGCTGTGACCCAAGGAAGTAACTCGCCAGCTGGCATAGGTCGCCAGAAGAATTGCCGCGGCGATTGCGAGCCAACGCCAGACGGTGCGCGATGGAAAGGCAGCCACAGGAAGCGGAGGACCGAGACTGGCGAGGATCTTCGTGCGAAGCGTGGCCGGCGCTCGCTCGTAGAGTTGCGCGAGGCCTATGGACGAGTGCAAAGATTCCAGATCCTCGAGCGCGTATGCACACTCGGAACACTGTTCCAGATGGAGTTCGAATTCCGCGGCGCCCACGGCATCCAGTTCGTTATCGAAGTAGCCGTGTACAACTGCGCCGGCGCGGTCACAGATCATGGATAGACTCCTTGTCAGCAGGGCCAGTCAGCGCGAGATGAAGCTGTCGGCGGGCACGCGAAAGCGTGGACATGACCGTGCCAATGGGTATCGAAGTAATGATGGCAATCTCCTTGTAAGAACATCCCTCGAGTTCGCGGAGCACGATGACCTCCCGGAAGCGCGACGGCAAAGACTCCAACGCCTGAGTAAGCCGCCCGCGACTATCCGCTGCAATGGCTAGCGCCTCGGGCGTGGGGCCTGGCGGCCCGTGCACTTCTTCATCGAACTCGTCCGTATCCTTCCCGTGACGGTTCTTCTGCATCCAGGTAAGACAGGTGTTGCGCACGATCTGCAGCAACCAGGCGCGCGCGTCCCCGCCACGAAAACCGCCGAAGAAACGATAGGCGCGTAACATCGCCTCTTGCGCGGCGTCTTCGGCGTCGGCGCCCCCGTGCAGAAGCCAGCGCGCGAGGTTATGGGCGGAGTCGAGATGTGGCAGGACGAGTGTCTCGAACCGCGCCTGCTCCTGCGAGTCCAGCACGTTTCAACCTTCCTCAGCGACAGGGCTATTCATATGTAGTGACCGCCCGAGGCATGAATTTATTCCTGTCCCGTGCGGGTCGTTTTGATCAGGGAAAAGTGGAAGCGGCGTTGATTGGCAGGGAATAAAAAGCGCGGGAATGCGGTATAGCAAGACGGAGCAAGGCCAAGAGCGGCGCGGTTACCCTCCGATTCCCGCACCGCGCCGCTCGCACTTAATTGGCGCGGCAACGCGTATTGACACCACGCTGGGATAAGTCGCGAAAAATCCCACGTGGGGCCGGATATTGATTCTGACAAAATTTAGAGAGGATCCGATGATGATCAAGAGAACGATGTCGATTTTTGGCTGGGTGGCGCTGGTGATGATCGCGTTGGGACTGCTGTTCAACGGTTCGCCGGATGTGGCGGCAAATGCTCCGCCGCCGGTAATTACCGACGTGAAAATCGATAATTTCAGTTTTACACCGGTGACGCTCGCGGTGACGGCGGGATCGACGGTTACCTGGACCAACCGCGACGATATCCCGCACACTGTTGTCAGCGCGGATGATCCGAAGGCGTTCAAGTCCAAGGTAATTGACACGGACGAGAAGTTTTCCTTCACCTTCGCGAAACCGGGAACCTATACGTACTTTTGTTCGGTCCACCCGAAGATGACCGGCACCGTAGTGGTGAAGTGAGCGCGCAAGAAGCGCAAAGCCACGCTCCAGCGATGAAATTGGGGAACTGATGCCAGCGTGGTCGCGCAGCTCGCGCGAAGAATCCGGCGCACGTCCGACGGGTTCAGCCCAAAATGGACTGCACCCTTGAAATGAGACAGCCGGGATGGGCACACTTTGCAGGGAAAGGACTGCAAAGTGAAGCGAAAGAGATACTCAAGAAAGTTTCAGCGAATGGCTGT
>Ga0210405_10000565_pt1 | contig 48514 bp, 38 predicted proteins | sample IncBWH11MmetaG_FD_155492 | JGI IMG/M metagenome (GOLD analysis project Ga0210405, IMG submission 155492) | Forest soil microbial communities from Barre Woods Harvard Forest LTER site, Petersham, Massachusetts, United States - Inc-BW-H-11-M | ecosystem: Environmental > Terrestrial > Soil >...
AACTTTCGCGTGCCGGTGGGGTCGTACTTTTTGTCGGACGAGAACACGATTAGGAAGAAACGATCTTTTGAGGCTGACGAGAATCTGGGGACGTTGAAGACCGGGTGATAGGGCATGGGCAGGCCGTTGAGGGCTAGCATGCCGAAGACGGCGGAGATGCCGGCGAACAGGATCGTCATCTCGAACGTGATGATGATGAAGGCGGGCCAAGAGTGGTAGGGTTTGCCGCCGATGTTCAGGGGGTAGTCGACGGCGGACATCCAGTACTGCATCAGGTAGCCGCTGAGGCCGCCGATGATGCCGCCGATTAGGACGACTAGGGGAACTTCGTCGTGATGGAATCCGATTTCTTCGGCCAGGCCTTCGATGGGGAAGGGGCTGTAGGCGTCGATCTTTTTGTAGCCGGCCTCGTAGGTGCGCTTGGCGGCGTCGATCAGGGCCTGAGCGGAATCGAATTCCGCCATGATGCCGTAGATGGGGTCGCGTTTCATATTATGAACCTCGACCCCGGCATGAACCTCGGCGGCGCGTCCGGCGTACGGAAAAGCAGGTTTCTCGACTCCGCAGAATTGCCCGTAAGCGGGCAATTCCGCTGCGCTCGAAATGACAAATCTCTGAGGTCAGACGCAGCTTTCCGGCCGACTTCCCGGCGGACGAATGCGTCTGCCGCTCCATGATTGAGGATGTGCATCATTCCTTCACCTCGGATTCGGGGAGGAGGGTGCGCATTTCGAAGATCGAGATGGCGGGGAGGATGCGGAGGAACAGGAACATTAACATCAGGAACATGCCGATGGTGCCGATGTAAGTCATCCAGTCCCAGCGGGTGGGGTAGTACATGCCCCACGACGACGTCAGGAAATCGCGCTGCAGGCTGACGACCACGATGATGAAGCGTTCCAGCCACATGCCGACCAGGATTACGCCGGAGATGAAGAAGAGCGCGACGGGGCTGGTGCGCAGTTTCTTGATCCAGAGCAGCTGCGGAATAAAGATGTTGCAGATCAGCAGCATGTAGTACGGAATCGCATAGGGGCCGTGCAGGCGGTTCCAGAGGGTGAAGGCGTCGTAGCGGTCGCCCCCGTACCATCCCATGAAAGCTTCGATTCCGTAGCCGTACGCGACGATGAGTCCTGTGGCCAGCATGACTTTCGCGGAGTTCTGCAGATGGCGGTCGGTGATGAAATCTTCGAGGCCGTAAATTTTGCGGATGGGGATGGCCAGCATCAGCACCATGGCGAAGCCGGAGTAGATTGCGCCCGCGACGAAGTACGGGGGGAAGATGGTGGTGTGCCATCCCGGGACGATGCCGACGGCGAAGTCGAAGCTGACGACCGTGTGCACGGAAAGAACCAGCGGCGTGGCCAATCCGGCGAGCAGGAGATACATGGTTTCGTAGCGATGCCAGTGGCGGGCCGATCCGCGCCATCCCATGGAAAGCATGCCGTAGGCAATTTTCAGCGCCTTGTTGTCGGTGCGGTCGCGCAGCGTGGCGAGATCGGGGATGAGGCCGACGAACCAGAACATTGCGGAGATGGTGGCGTAGGTGGAGACGGCGAACACGTCCCACATGAGCGGGCTGCGGAATTGGGGCCATACGCCCATGGTGTTAGGGATGGGGAAGAGCCAGTAGGCGAGCCAGGGGCGGCCGACGTGGATGGCGGGGAAAATTCCGGCGGAGGCGACCGCGAAGAGGGTCATGGCCTCGGCGAAGCGGTTGATGGAGTTGCGCCAGCTTTGGCGGAGTAATAAGAGGACGGCGGAGATGAGGGTGCCGGCGTGGCCGATGCCGATCCACCAGACGAAGTTGACGATGGCGAAGCCCCATCCGATGGGGATGGTGACGCCCCAGATGCCGGTGCCTTTGACGAAGAGGTAGCCGATGGCGAACAGCATCATCATGGTGAGCATGAAGGCGATGCCGAAGCCGACGAACCATCCGTTGGAGGCGGGACGGGTCAGCACGATGGCGCTGATTTTTTCCGTGACCGTGCCGAAGGTGTGGCCGGGCTCGATGACGGGAGCGCGGTCGGCGGCTATCGTCGATTTGTATTCGTCAGGCATCTTTATTTCTGTTTTGTCATCCTGAGGGCCGCGCATTTTGCGGTCCGAAGGATCTCTGCAACTCCCGGCTGCACATCGGCAGCCGGCCAATTGCATAGATCCTTCGACCCGCAAGAAACGCGGGTCTCAGGATGACAACAAAAAACTCTCAACTCTCCAGTTCCGGGTTCGGGTTTCTGACTTCTGCCAGGTACGTTGTTCTGGGACGCGTGTTCAGTTCGCCCAGGAGACTGTAATTTCTAGACTGCGCTTTTAGTTTTGAAACTTTGCTGTTGGGGTCGTTGATGTTGCCGAAGACGATGGCGCCTGCGGGACAGGATTGCTGGCAGGCGGTTTGCAGCTCGTCGCCGATCAGGATTTTCTTTTCTTCACGCACGGACGCGGTTTCGGCGTCGATGCGGCGTTCGTTGATGCGCTGGATGCAGTACGTACATTTTTCCATGACGCCGCGGCTGCGCACGCTGACGTCGGGGTTGCGCATCATCTTATATTGCGGCGTGTCCCAGTCCTGAAAGAGCAGGAAGTTGAAACGGCGGACTTTGTAGGGACAGTTGTTCGAGCAGTAGCGGGTGCCCACGCAGCGGTTGTAGACCATGTCGTTCAGGCCTTCCGTGGTGTGGTTGGTGGCGCCGACGGGGCAGACGACTTCGCAGGGCGCGTTCTCGCACTGCATGCAGGGGACGGGCTGGAAAAATGCTTTGGGATTGTCGCGGTCGCCCTGGTAATACGCGTCGACGCGAATCCAGTGCATGTGGCGGCCGATGACGACCTGCTCTTTGCCGACGACGGCAATGTTGTTCTCCGACTGGCAGGCCAGCATGCAGTTGTTGCAGCCTACGCAGGAGTTGAGGTCGATGGTCATGCCCCAGGCGTAGTCTTCTTTGTCGTAGGGATAGGGCTCGTAGAGCGTGAGATCTTTGGGCGGCTCGTCTTCTTTGGCGAAGTCGGGGTCTTTCTTGTATTCCTCGAGTGTGGTTTCGCGGACCAGGGGGCGATGGGCGCCATCGGGCGTGTCCATGGACTGGTAGCCTTGCGTGGAGGCGAGTTTGTAGGTGGCTCCGGTCTTGGTTATTTTGACCCCTGACGCGGTATAGGGGGCTGCGGTGGTGCGCAGGGCGTAGGCGTTGAAACCTTGGCCGGTGCCGACGCGGCCGGCGCGGGTGCGTCCGTAGCCGAGTGTGATGGTGACGGAGTTGTCGGGATGTCCGGCTTGAATCCAGACGGGGCCGGTGACTTTTTTGCCGTTGAGTTCGAGCTCGACTACGTCTTCGGTCGTGATGTTGAGACGCTGCGCCATTTTGGGGCCGATGAGGATGGCGTTGTCCCAGGTGAGCTTGGTCATCGGCTTGGGGAGTTCCTGGAGCCAGCCGTTGTTGGAGAATTGTCCGTCGTAGATGGTGGGGTCGCGGCGGATGTTGATCTCGATGGAGGCGGGGTTACCCTCCCGAACCGCTCCCGGTCCGGGTAGGTTTTCTCCGCGTGTCAGCTGTAGTGACTTTGGCGCGGATGCGGTGCTCCCAACCCAGCCATCGTGCAGAGACTTCCGCCAGAACGCTTCGAAGTCGCCCCCCGAATGCTGCTTCTGCCAGTAGGCGCGGGTCAAATCGTATCCAGTGGTGTCGGCCTGGCCGGAGAGGAGCGCAACGAATTCGATCGCGCTTTTGCCGTTATAAAGAGGAGCGATCAGCGGTTGAATGACACTGACCGTGCCATCGTAAGCGCGGGCGTCGCCCCAAGCTTCGAGTTCGTGCGTGGCGTTGACGTGCCACTGGCAGAGCTCCGCTGTTTCGTTCTGATAGAGGCCGTGATGCACGCGCAAGGGAACTTTATTGCTCTTCAAGAGTTCGGCAAAGTTCAGATCGGTGGGCGTGTCGTAGGCTGGATTGCCGCCGAGGATGAGCAGAAGATCCACTTTGCCGGCTCCGATGTCGGCGGCTAGATCTTTGATCGATTCGACTTGGTTGATCGGATTCGCGTCCACCGGATCCGAATAAAGGACGGTTTTGCCGACGTTACCCAACTTGTGGTTGATGAAATGGGCGAGAGCATGCACAGCGGCTGGTTGATGATCGCCAGCCACGACCACACTCGCTCCCTGATGGTCAGCAAGGTCGCGCACAATCAGATCAAAATCATTCGAGGTACGGCCCGTCGAGCCAGACTTCGTCGCGCCCGTAAAGAGGAGGTCCTCAGCGGACCATACAAACGCCATAGCCGAAGTCGGCCACCGATGATCGGCCTTTGCACCCGTCGAGGTTGGCGTGCTCTCAAACATGTACAGGCGGTTCATCGGGGCATCCGGATTGCGGCGGCTGGCGAAGTCGCGGATGTATTTGGTGTTGCCGGGGAAACCGGCGTAGAGGAAGTCGGCATCGAGGGAGACGATTACGTCGGCTTTCGAGAAGTCGTAGCGGGTCTCGACGGGCTGTCCGAAGGCCAGCTTCGCGCCTTCAAGGACGTTGTCGCGATTGACTGGCTCGTAGACGTGCCACTTGGCCTGGGGATAAATCTTCAGGAAGTTGCGCAGCTGGTCGGCGAGTGTGGGCGAAGAAATTGTCGGCGTGAGGATGCGGATGCCTGCGCCTTGCACGGGTTTCTGCGCGCTTAACGGGCCGCGGATCGCGCTCATGAAGGATTGCCAGGAGCGGACGTCGCCCATCGACATGACGGTTTGCGAGCGGTCGGGATCGTAGAGGCCGAGGATGGAGGCTTGGGTGAAAATGTCGGTGCCGCCGAGGGATGCGGGGTGCAGGTCGTTGCCTTCGATTTTGGTGGGGCGGCCGAGATGGCTTTCGACCAGGACGGGGCTGGCGTATCCGCCGAGCGTGACGGCGGTGGCGTAGTACTGGGGCTTGCCGGGGATTACGTTTTCGGGCTGGCGGACGTAGGGGACGATGGGCTCGAGCGGGAGGCGGACGCATCCGGTCATGCCGGCCAGGCCGAGGGATGCGCCCATGACCTTGAGGAATCCGCGGCGGGAGACGGTGTCGAGCCATTCGGAGGCGTGTTTGGGGAATTCACGGTGCAGGGCTTCTTTGAAGGCGTCGGTGGCGGCGAGTTCTTCTAGGCTGCGCCAGTATTCCGGACCCGTCTTTTCGGCGGCGTCGTGGGCGGTGGCGTGATCGATGCGGGCGCGGATGGAATTCAGATCCAGTTTGCCGTGGCTCGGGCAAACGTCTTCGCGCCTCTTGATTTGAATCAGGCCGTCTTGTCGTTCCGTCGTCATAAACTAGTTTCTTAACACCGTGTCATCCTGAGCGAGGATTTTTCTCCGGCTTGCCGGAGCGAAACCGCAGTCGAAGGACCCCCGTAACCCTGAGAGCGTCGATGACTCCGCCAGGCGTTCTTACGATGCTGCGTACATCGGCGCGAGAACTCCCTGACACGGCAGCGGCACCGCCGGCATTCCCGGGGTCCTTCGACTCCGAGTTTGCTTCGCTTCGCGAAGCAAACTCTCCGCTCAGGATGACAGACTTTCATAGTTCTCACCTGTGACAGGTGCTGCAATTTGTAATGTCTTTCACGTTGCGGACGTTGTATTTCTTTAACAGGGCTGCGCCCAGGTCGAGTTGGTTGGTGAAAGGTTGGTTGTCCAATACTACCGGGGTGGCGCTGGTTGGTTGCTGGTAGCGCATGTTGAAAACTTCGCTGCGCGGGCGCAGATTTTTTTCGGGGGCGCGGTGGCAGTTCAGGCACCACTCCATCTGCAGGGATTCCTGCTGATACATCAGGGGCATCTGGTCGACGGGGCCGTGGCAGGTGTTGCAGCCGACTCCTTTATTGATATGTATGCTGTGGTTGAAATAAACGAAGTCGGGGAGTTGGTTCACGCGCGTCCACTGCAGCGACTCGCCGGATTTGTAGCTGGCGCGGACCGGCTCGAGGAGCTTGGCGTTGGTCCAGATCTGGGAGTGGCAGTTCATGCACGTCTTGGTCGGTGGAATTCCGGCGAAGCTTGAGGTCTCGACCGAGGTGTGGCAGTAGCGGCAGTCGATGCCGAGTCCGCTAACGTGGTGCTGGTGGCTGAAGGGGACGGGCTGCGGCTTGCGGACTCCGGCGTAGGTGACGTAGGGGGAACGCTGGACTTCCATGGCCATCCAGCCGAGCGCAGTAAGGACGAACACCGCGCCAAAAATGGTGGCGCGGGACAGGGTGTTCGTACTGCGATGAAAGATCTGCGACATTCCCTTATGAGATCGTGCTTAAGAGACCCGGCGGATCGTTGCTCGTTCGATCGTTTCTCGTTCGGTCGTCCGCGATTTTACGACCGCTACGTTAGATATTGAGAAAAAGAAAAAGGGTACGCTCAAAATGAAAAACTTCCCCAGCGGCATTCTGAGCTGTTTGTGAAACCAGAGATTATAAATACTTCGCTGGAGTTTGTCGCGCGATTTTGGGTTTCGAAAAATAAAAAATCTTCGATTCGAGTGTAGAACTCATCGCATGAAATCAGGCCGCGCGGAGGGCGAACCTCAGGGGCTGAAGCCCACGTCTTTGTTGGCAATGGACGGCACGGCAGCCGTGCCCTTCCCAAATCCATTTATGAACGGCAGGTGAATCCGAACCCCTCCTAAGTCGATTTAGAAGATAGCTTCTGGAAAACTGTCGCTGATGTACGTGAGCGCACGAAAGCGAGCTAGCGCAGGTTCATGACCATCAGTTTGGGCTCGGTCATTTCTTCGATGGCGTAGCGCAGGCCTTCGCGGCCGAGGCCTGAATCTTTGACGCCGCCGTAGGGCATTTGATCGATGCGGAAGGAGGGGACGTCTCCGGCGATGACGCCGCCGACGTCGAGTTCTTCGTAGGCCTGGAAGAGGAGTTTGGCGTCGCGGGTGAAGATGCCGGCCTGCAGTCCGTAGGCGGAGTGATTGGCTTTGCGGAGGGCTTCGTCGAAATCTTTGTAGGGTTCGACGGTGACGACGGGGCCGAAGATTTCCTGGCAGTTCACTTTCATTTCTGGTTTGGTTCCGGTGAGGACGGTGGGCTCGACTACGAGATTGTGACGTCCGCCGCCGCATAGCAGGCGGGCGCCGGCGTGGACAGCTTCGTCGATCCAGGCGGTGGTGCGGATGGCGTCGCTTTCGCGGATCAGTGGGCCAACGTCAGTGGATTCATCGAGCGGATCGCCGGTTTTTAATTTCTTTACGCCTTCGACGAAGAGATCGGTGAACTTTCCGTAGACGGAATGCTCGACCAGAATGCGCTGTACGGAGATGCAGGTCTGGCCGGCGTAGCCGAATCCTCCGGTAACGCAGCGGTCGGCGGCGTATTCGAGGTCGGCGTCGTGGTGAACGATGACGGCGGCGTTGCCGCCGAGTTCTAGAACGACTTTCTTTTTTCCGGCGCGGCGCTTGATGTCCCAACCTACGGGAACGCTGCCGGTGAAGCTGATCAGCTTGATGCGGTCGTCGGTGACGAGCAGGCCGGCGTCTTCGTTGGAGAGTGGGAGCACGTTCAGGCCGCCGTCGGGCCAGCCCGCCTGCTGCACGCACTCGGCGAGAAGCAGCGAGCAGAGCGGGGTTTGGGGTGCGGGCTTCAGCACCATGGAGCATCCGGCGGCGATGGCGGGGGCAACTTTGTGGGCGACGAGATTCAGGGGGAAATTAAATGGCGTGATGCCGGCGATGGGGCCGAGCGGGAAGCGGCGCACGATGCCCCAGCGTCCGGCGGTGGATTCCTGAGTGTCGAGCGGAAGATATTCGCCGTAGATGCGGGTGGCTTCTTCGGCGGCGACATTGAAAGTAAAGATGGAACGCTCGACTTCGGTGCGTGCGGCCTTGATGGGTTTACCGGCTTCCTGCGCAAGGGTGCGGGAGAATTCCTCCTTGCGCTCGGTCATACTGGCGGAAATCTGACGCAGGACTCGCTGGCGCTCGAAGGCTGGCAGGCGGCGCGTGGTGCCGAAAGCTTTGACGGCGGCGGCGATGGCGGCTTCGGCGTGGGCGTGCCTCCCTTGCACGACGCGGGCGATGAGGCTGCCGTCGTAGGGGGCGTGGATTTCGATTAGGTCGCCGTCTTCCTGCCAACGGCCGTCGAGGAAGAATCCATGGGTTGCGACGGGCGCGGGCGCAACGATGAGATCTGACATTTTTTCTAGCCCCCTGCTGCTTGGCTGATTATAGGACTTTGGATTGGCGGGATGTGTGAGGAGTTGCAAAGAAAAAGCTTCAACACAGGGGACACGGGGGAACACAGAGGAAAATCTTGCTTCGCTTTACAATGGCTGGCTGAATTATGGGCGACTTCTCTTCTATTTCTGAATTGGCGCCGCGCTTGCGGCGAGGCGATGTGTCTCCGGTTGAGATTACTCGGCGCTGTCTTGAGCGTATTGAGAAGGTGAATCCTGCGCTCAATGCGTTTATTACGGTCATGTCGGAGTCTGCGCTGGCGGACGCGCGGCGGGCCGAAGCTGAGATTCTGCGCGGGGAGTGGCGGGGGGCGCTGCATGGGGTTCCAGTCGCGCTGAAGGATTTGATCGACACGGCTGGGGTTCGGACGACTGCGGCCAGCGCGCTATATAAGGACCGGGTTCCGGATTGCGATGCGGAGGTTGTGCGGCGGTTGCGGTTGGCGGGGGCTGTGATTGTTGGCAAAAATAATCTGCATGAGTTCGCTTATGGAGGGAGTTCGCTGGTCAGCTATTTTGGCGACGTGCACAATCCCTGGGACGTTGGGCGAATTGCGGGGGGATCGTCGGGCGGATCGGCGGCTGCGGTGGTGGCGGGGATGGCTTACGCGGCGATTGGGACCGACACGGCGGGGTCGATTCGCGAACCGGCGGCGCTGTGTGGATGCGTGGGGCTGAAGCCGACTTACGGGCGGGTGTCAAGCCGGGGAGTGATTCCGCTGTCGTTGTCGCTCGATCATGTGGGGCCGCTGGCGGCTTCCGTTGAGGACGCGGCGATCGTGCTACAGGCGATTGCGGAATACGATGCGGCAGACGTTACTTCGGCCGATGTGCCTGTGACGGATTATGTTGGGGCGCTGCGCGAGGGGGCGAAGTCGGTGCGGGTGGGGGTGGTGCGGGAATATTTTTTTGATGATCTGGATGCGGAAGTTGGTGCGGCGGTGGAGCAGGCGTTGCAGGCGCTCGCGAGTTTGGGCGCGGAGATGAAAGAGGTGCGGCTGGACGTGCCTACCGACCGGACTTTGCAGACGGCTGAGTCGTATGCTTATCACGCGGAGAATGTTGGGCGCAGCCCGGAGTTGTATCAGGCGGAGACGGTGCGGCGGATTCGGTCGGGCGAACGCGTTTCAGCTGCGGAGTACATTCGGTGCCGGCGTGAGTTGGACGAGGCGCGGCGGAATATTGGCGCGGTCTTTGCCGATGTGGATGTGTTGGTGACTCCGACCATGCCGATGCCGGCGCCGGCGATTGCGGATTTGAAAAAGGATCCGGAGGCGCTGCGTCCGGCGGAGCTGAGGTTGCTGCGGAATACGCGGCCGTTTAATGTTTGGGGATTACCAGCGATCTCGGTGCCTTGCGGATTTACGGAGGGTGGACTGCCCATCGGGCTGCAGATCGCGGGGGCGCATTGGCGGGAGGATTTGGTGCTGTGCGTGGCGGGGGCTTATGAGCGGGCTACGGCGTGGCGGGGACGGCGGTTGGGTCGTGAGCCACTCTAGGATTTACACGTTGATGATTTGTTATGGTCCGTTATCGCCAGTTTGTGCTCGCCTGCAACACCGTTGTCGGATAATGTTTCCATGCCCATGAAGATTGACGTTGGCGAAACAGACGACCCATATTTCATCGCATTGCTGGACTCGTTGTTGAGCGGCCTCGTAAGGAGGGAGACCCCAGATGGACTCTGGATAATCCAGATTGACAACTGGTTCGATCACAAGTGGTTACGATTCTCAGGTATTGGCAGCGTATATTTCCGTTTTCCAGCATTCATGAACCGACCTGATGCTGCTCTCGACGATTTCTATCAAGACAGAGTGACTTTTCCGCCTTTCACTCCGAACAGGGTCATTGCTCAGTGGACATACGCACGCGTTGGCGAGGATTATGTGGAGGTGCCGTGGCAGGTGCCACACCAATCTGAAAGGCAATCCAGTGAAGCAAACTTGCAGAGGCGAGTTCAAGACTTCAGCCGCTCGGCGTGTTTTGTTTGGTACAGCGCCAAGACAGTTGCGAATGGTCGCGGAAGCGTCATGGTTTACAACGTCATGGCTGATGGAGTTAAGTGCTGGTTCGCTGCTTTTAATCGGCGGGAAACATGGAAATTGCACGCAACCAAGGGGGTTAGCCGAACGGAAGTTGAGAACATGCTGAGGACAAGTTCCTAATGGGAGAAAAATCGCCATAGCGCTCAGTGCTGATGAGCCGGCTAATTCTCAGCACCGTTGTCTAAGCTGTCGGGGGCGGCGATCCCTGCATAAGTGCCTCAGCGGCTGAAGCCGCAGGTCATTTTAAGCGCCTTTACGGCACGGCTGAAGCCGTGCCCTTCCACCAAGAACGAACCTCTACGACAGTTTCTTCTCCATCAACGACAGTTTCTTCTCCATCAACATAAGGTCAGTCTACCGACCTGACATCATCCGGCAAGGTCAACACGAATTCGCATTTGCCGGTTGCGACTGCGCACGACAGGGTGCCGCGGCGGAAGACTTTTACTGGGGTGTCGTCGGGGAAGGTGAGGTGGTAGTCGGCGGTTTTCAGGGCTTCGCTATACGATTTAAGTTTTTCGTCGCCGCTGACGAATTTGACCGAGTCGACTTTTGCGGTTGTACCTCCGCCGCCGCTGATTAAGATGAAGAAATCGGCGTTGCTGGTTTGCTTGGCTTTGCCGAGGTCGATGGTGATCAGGCGCTGCAGTTCGTCTTTGTAATGTGCGATGGTGGAGTCGACTTTGGCGTCGCCTCCGGCGAGGGATGCCAGGCGGCCGCGGGTTTCGGGGGTGGGGCGGAGGCCGTTCATCGATAACGCGTAGGTGCGCAGGGCGCGGTCTTTCTGGCCTTGCTTCTGGTAGATCTGACCGAGATGGTCGCCGACTTCGCCGTGATGGCCGAGGGACCAGGCGGCAGCGACATATTTTTCGGCCTTACTCAGATTACCTTCGCTGAAAAGGACCCAACCCAGCGTATCCCAGTAGGCGATCACGTTTGGAACCAGGAGCAGGTCTTTGTTGGCCAGGCGGTCGAGCTCGATGTTGCGCAGCGCGGCGGCCGTCGCCGATACGGCGGATTCGGCGTATTGCTGGGCGCGGTCGAGATGAGAATTCTTGAGCGAGAGCTGGTAAGCGATGTTGTTCCACACCAGCGGGCTGGCAGATAGTTCGACGGCGTGATCGAAGGTGGCCAGGGCTTTGTCGTCCTGCCCGAGGTTGAGGTAGGCGTCGCCCAGACTCACCTGCAACTCGGCGCTGCCGGGAGCGCTGTCCTGGGTGACCGCAACCGCCTTTTCCAGTTCCGCGGCTGCCAGCTCGTACTTGTGCCACTCGGCATACATCTGGCCCAGGTTGGCGTGAGCAAACTTGTCGAGCGGATTGTTTTCCAGTTGCTTGTTGAAGGCCTTGACTGCGTCATCATACTTGCGGTCGTTCCAGTAGACGCGGCCGAGATTGTTGTAGGCGAACTCGTCGTAGGGATTGACTTCAATCTGCCTTTGGAAGGCGGCGATGGCCTGATCGCTCTCGCGCATCTGGAGATAGATGAGGCCCAGATTGTTCCACGCGAATTTGTTTTTGGGATCGACTTCGGTGGCGCGCTTCAGCAGCACAATGGCCACGGGAAAGTTGCCATTCTCGGCGGCGGCGCGGGCGCTCTCGACCAGATCGTCGGCCTTCATGTCGGGCGGAGGAACGGGCGGTCCGGACACCGCGCTTTCAACTGAGAGTTGCTGCGCCAGATCGGCGCCGACGGCGCGCCGGAACGATTCATAATCCGAGGCGCGGGCCACGGGAAGTTCATCCTGACGCAGAGTCAACTGGCGGCCGGCGGTAAAGACGCCGCCTTCTAACTTGTACGTGGCTTGGTACTCCGCGTAGTCGCGCTTCATCGAGATAGCCAGGGGCGCGTGGGCGGTGTACTTGGCGGGCAGTTCGAGTTTGATGTTGTAGGAATAATTTGCCTTGGGGCCGAGCTTCAGGGGTTCGGCGTCGGGGTCGGTGTCGTCGGCATCGACGTCGGGCAAATTGAACTGCACCAGGGGCAAAACGATATCCGTTTTCTTCTTCGACCAGTCGAGGAAGTTTATTTTCGCGACGTCGTAGGACATGGTGAACGCCTCGCGGGTGGCGGCGGGATCGCTGATCTTGACATTGGTGACGTCGCCACCGAGGCCGGCATTCACGTTTTCGACCACGCGCTGCCAGTTGGCTTGCGGCACGCGGCGGAAGACGGAACGGAGCAGGAGTTCTTCGTCGCCACGAAATTCGTAGTGCACGTGGGCTTCGAGTTTGCCGATGTCGTTGACCTTGCCGTCGATCTGCGAGTACTCGCTGTCGGGCATGGGAGTGTCGTCCGGAGTCTCTTCGAGATGCGGCGCGACGGAGGACCGCGGTTCGGCGGGCGGGATCAACAGGGCTTGCTTCTTGCGCAGTTGATAGGCCAGCAGACGGAAAGGAGCGACCTCGGCGGTGGTGTCCATCCAGACATCTTCTTTTTTGTCTGCCGGATTATTGCCGGCCTGGCCCATGGGCAGCATGGTGATGACGTGATCGAATTGCGAGGGTGAGGGAACGTCGGGATCGAGCTTGCGGCTGGAATTGATCAGCACGGAGTCGGCGTGCAGACCTTCAGCCTCGAGCAACGACGCGAGCAGCGTGTGTTTGTCTTTGCAGTCGCCGTACTGGTCGTGGAGAACGTCGGAGGCGGCGTGCGGCTGGTAGCGGCCGACTCCCAGCGAGAGACTGACGTAGCGGAAATTTTTCGCGACATAGTCGTAGAGGGCTTCGGTCTTCTCGAGATCGGTGTTCAGGCCTTTGGTCAACTCCTGCGCTTTGGCGCGAACGTCGGGCGTGGGGGCGCGGCGGTCTTTTTCAAGGGCAGCGTACCAGCGGCCGATCTGTTCCCAGGTTTCGAAAGTGGTTAGTTGGACATCGGGGCGGTCATCGTCGGGGCGATGTTTCTTTTTCTTTTTGTCTTTATCTTTTGCCTTCGCGGAATCGTCTTCGCGCTCGAGGTGAGAGCTCGACCAGTGGTAGACGCGGCGGCCGTTGGCCTCGGTGATTGTCGGATCCATCCCCGGCTTGCATTTCAACTTCAGGGAGCGTCCGGCGGGGACGTCGACGTCGACGGTTTCGTCGAGGTCGATATTGGTTTTGTCGAATTCGTATTCGGTCCAGAACTGGCCGGCGGCCAGCGGGGTGTGAATCACCGTGACCATGTCGTATTCCAGCACTTCACCGGGACGGAGGCCGGGAACCGTGATGTGTTTCTGGCGGTAATCGGTGTAGACGGGAGCTTCGTGCTCAACGGGGGCGCTAAGGTCCTGCACGGCGTCGTCGCCGGCCTTGACGATGGTGCCGTCTTCTTTGAGGACGCGCACGTAGGGAATTTCGACGCGCTCGTTGGCGGAATTGTAACCCTCCTGCAATTGTCCCCACTGTTGGACGCCGGCTTCGCTCTGCACGCGAATGCGCGCGGTAATTTCTTTGCGTCCGGTGCCGTCAGCTTCGAAGCGGTAGCGGGAATGCATCTGTTCGATGACGAAGGACTCCTGCGCATAGTCGGGAGTCTTGGCGACGGTGGCCGCGGCTTTTTCCGCGGCGGCCGCGGGAGTGGGGGCGTCCGGGATCGGAGATGTAGAACCAGGTTTTGTAGAACCGGGCGTTGTAGAACCGGGCGTTGTAGAACCGGGCACGGTTTGGCTGGGTTGCTGGGAACTGGCGCTGGCGGTCAGCAGGCACGAAAAGAGAAGAGCGAGGTAACGATCACGCATAAGGTTAGTAGTCATTATCCCATGGGGCGGCGCCTCGCGGCAGGCAAGGAGACCGACCCTCCGGAAACTGTCAGAAATGGAACGTTCTAAAGCCGCGGGGATGCGATTGAATTCGGGGAGGTGAGAGCGATTTGTAGACCTGGAAGGAGGGCTAGTTTTCACGTCAAGATGACCATATTTTTCTCTCCCGAAGGGCCGAATTCGGGTTAGAATCCGCTTAGATAGTCCTGCCCGCCATGACGCGCGGCAGGCGTGACGCATAATGTACTTGCGCCACGATCCTTCCGTCGGAGGTTTTCTTGGCATGGAAGATCGGGCCCCTGTCGTCGCTTCGATTGATACCGAGCAGTCCTCTACTACTACCTCAAGCATACGGAAACATGAAGGCCGCGGAGCTTGGGTTCTTACGGCCTACGGAATTTCCGGCCTGGCATTGTTCGGGGTACTAGCCTACTTTTTCTCGGACTTCATCTCTCACTAGTCCGCGGTCGCGTTGGCGAACGGGCGCGCGCGTCCGCGGAATGCGATTGAAGTGTAACTGTATTCTCTGCAAGGTCTGTTCCAGAATCCAAAACCTGCGTGGCGGCGTCCTAGAACCTTGGGTTGAACGTGCTACAATTAGCGGCCTTAGTTGATTGTCGCTGCGGCACCCGGCACTGACCCCACGCAAGAATTACGAAGCACGCGGAAAGATTCTGTGGCCAAGACTCCCACACCCAGCCCGACACCGATTACCTACGCCGATGCCGGGGTGGACATCAGCCGCGCCAATCGTACCAAGCAGCGCATCAAGTATCTGGCCCACAAAACGTTTACGCGGGGCGTGCTGAGCGAGATTGGCGGCTTTGGCGGGCTGTTCGCGGTGGATAAAACGAAGTACACCGATCCCGTGCTGGTGTCGAGTGTGGACGGGGTTGGCACGAAGTTGAAGGTCGCGTTTGAAATGGGCTTGCACTCCACCGTGGGGGCCGATTTGGTCAACCACTGCGTGAACGATATTGCGGTGCAGGGCGCGGCGCCGCTGTTTTTTATGGACTACCTGGCGACGGGGACGCTCGATCCGTCGATCGCGGAGAAAGTGGTGGAGGGCATTGCCGACGCCTGCAAGCACAATGGCTGCGCGCTGATTGGGGGCGAGACGGCCGAGATGCCGGGGTTTTATCCGGATGGAGAATACGATCTCGCGGGATTTATTGTGGGCGTGGTGGAGCGCGAGAAAATCATTACCGGTAAGGATGTTCAGATTGGCGACATCATTCTGGGGTTGCCTTCGAACGGGCTGCATACGAATGGATATTCGCTGGCGCGGAAACTGTTGTTCGAGGTGGCGCACTACTCGGCTGATACTTATGTGAACGAAGTGAAAAATAAGGTCGGCAACGAACTGATGCGCACTCACAAGAGCTACTGGCCGGCGCTGCGCAAGTTGATCGACGGGCAATGCGTCGCCGCGCTGGCGCACATTACGGGCGGCGGCATCACGGAAAATCTGCCGCGGGTGTTGCCGCGCGGGACGGCGGCGGTCATCGAAATGGGCACGTGGCCGGTGCTGCCGATCTTTGAACACTTGCAGCAACTGGGAAGCGTTCCGCAGGATGAAATGCTGCGGACGTTCAATATGGGGCTGGGAATGCTGCTGGTGGTTCCGTCGGCGAAGTTCAAGAAGGCGCAGTCGGTGCTGGAGCGCGTGGGCGAGAAGGCTTACACGATCGGGCGGATTGTGAAGGGCGAGCGCAAGGTCACGTACAGCTGAGGGGAAATTGAGTAATTGGGTAATTGGGTAATTGGGAAATTTGGTGATTGGGGAATTTGAAAAACAAACCCGATCCTCAATTACTCAATTACTAAATTCCCCAATTACTCAATTCAGTTTCAATCAAAATGCATTCTCTGGGAATCCTCCTATCCGGACGCGGCTCGAACTTTGTCGCCATTGCTGACAGCATCGACGCGGGCCGCATTCCCGATACGCAGATCGCGGTTGTCATCTCGAATAAGTCAGACGCGCCGGGGATCGCGACGGCCCGCCAGCGCGGACTGAACGCGGTCGTGCTTCCGTCGAAGGGCAAGGCGAGGGAAGAGCATGACCGCGAAGTCGTCACCGCACTGAAAGAAAACGGAGTCGACTTAGTCTGCCTCGCGGGATACATGCGGCTGCTGTCGCCCTGGTTCGTGCAGCAGTTTCCGCACCGGATTCTGAACATTCATCCGTCGCTGTTGCCGGCGTTTCCTGGACTTGAGGCGCAGGAGCAGGCGGTCGCTTATGGAGTGAAAGTTTCCGGCTGCACCGTGCACTTCGTGGACGAGGAACTCGACCACGGGGCGATCATTGTGCAGAAGACAGTTCCGGTGCTTGACAGCGACGACGAACACGCGCTCGCGGCGCGAATTCTGGAGCAGGAACATCTGGCGTATACGGAAGCGATCAATATTGTTTTGCGGGGGAACTGCGACGTCGTGGGACGGCGGTTTGGGATGACAACAAATCAGGGGCGGGGCCTTTAGCGTTCACTCGCGGCTGGTTGCATAGATCCTTCGAGGCGCAAAAGGCGCGCCCCTCAGGATGACAAATTCACGATCAACCACGCGCCATTCCAGCGGTTCAGTTCTGTCTTTTTCATCCCGTTCTTTATAATGTCCTTTCTCATGTCAACCTTCGCTCCGGTCGACGAACAGCTTATTTATCTCAAGAAGGGCTCGGCGGAAATCATTCGCGAGGCTGACTTGCGCGCCAAGCTAGAGAAGTCGCGCGCTACTGGCAAGCCGCTGCGGGTGAAACTCGGGATGGATCCGACCGCGCCTGATCTGCACCTCGGGCACACGGTGGTGCTGCGAAAGCTGAAGCACTTTCAGGATCTGGGGCATACGGCCATCTTTCTGATTGGCGACTTTACGGGGATGATCGGCGATCCGACGGGGCGCACGATTACGCGGCCGCCGCTCAGCCGGGAGCAGATTGAGCAGAATGCGGAGACTTATAAAGAGCAGGTCTTCAAGATTCTTGATCCGCAGAAAACCGTGATCGATTTCAACCGGCGCTGGATGGGTGCATTTACGCCGGACGACTTTGTGCGGCTGATGTCGAAGTACACGGTGTCGCAGATACTCGAGCGCGAAGACTTCCACAAACGCTTTCACGACGAGAAACCGATTTCGGTCCACGAACTTTTGTATCCGCTGGTGCAGGGATATGACTCGGTGGCGCTCGAGGCTGACGTGGAACTGGGCGGAACGGACCAGAAATTCAACTTGCTGGTGGGCCGCGAACTGCAGCGCGCTTACGGGCAGGAATCGCAGGTGGCGCTGACCACGCCGATTCTGGAAGGCCTGGACGGCGTGCAGAAAATGTCGAAGTCGCTGGGCAATGCGATCGGCATCCACGAGGCGCCGCTGGAGATGTACGGGAAGATCATGAGCATCTCCGACGAAATGATGTGGAGGTATTACGAGCTGTTGACGGACGTGCAGGTGGCCGAGATTGAAAAGCTGAAGCGAGAGATGCATCCGATGGCGGCGAAGAAAGAGCTGGCGCGGAGGATTGTGGCGGACTTTCATTCGGCGGAGGCGGCGGCGAAAGCGGGGGAGGATTGGGGGAAGCAGTTTCAGAAGGATCAGGTGCCGGAGAGCGTGGAGGAGAGTGAAATCGATGCTCCGGAAAACAAGATCCGAATTGACAAGCTGCTCGCTCGGACGCAACTAGCGAGTTCGGTAAGCGAAGCTGGCCGGCTGGTGAAGCAGGGCGCGGTGAAAGTTGACGGTACGGTGGTTAACGATCCCGCGAAGGTGTTGGATATTTCTGGCAAGCCCACGTTACAAGTTGGACGCAGGATTAAGAGAGTTCGGCCAGGAATCCCGGGAACTGGGATCGTTACAGAAACCTTGCCCGGCTGAGATCTCAGCGGCTGATTCTGCTACTCTCTCCCCGCATGCGCGCGGCAGCTATTCTCGGGTTGGGATGTTCTCCCAAGCAACTGGGGCCCTTTCAGGGCGACAAGAAAATCGAGTGGCGGATGGGCATGCCGGCTTCGAATGACGACGCCGACGTGGTTCTGGTTTTCGGGGGCGACGGGACGATTCATCGTCATCTGGGGCAACTGGTGCGGCTGGGGCTGCCGGTGCTGGTGGTGCCGGCGGGGAGTGGGAATGATTTTGCGCGGGCGCTGGGGCTGCGGCGGGTTCGGGATTCGATTGCCGCGTGGGTTCGATTCTGTGGCAGCCGTGAGAATGTGCGCAGGGTTGATTTGGGAGTCATTGCTCCCGTTGAGAGCGCGGGCGGGGCCCCCTTCGACAAGCTCAGGGCAGGCTCTTCGACTATCGCTCAGGGCAGGTCCGCGCCACATAGCCCTCGATATTTCTGTTGTGTGGCGGGGGTGGGGCTTGACGGTGAAGTTTCCCGGCGGGCCAACCGGTTGCCGCGCTGGCTGCGCGGGCATGGAGGGTATGTGCTGAGTCTGGCTCCGACGATTTTTACGTTTGCAGCGCTGCCGATGAAGATTCTGACGCAGGCGGAGGGCGGCGAGGATTGGACGATGCGCAGCGATCGGCCTACGATGCTGGCGGCTTTTGCTAATACTCCCACGTATGGCGGGGGAATGAAGATCGCGCCTCAGGCCAAGATGGATGATGGGCTGCTCGATGTCTGCATTGTGGGGGGCGTCGATCCTTTCAAGCTGTTCTGCATGTTTCCGACGATTTTCAGCGGGCGGCATTTGAACATTGAGGAAGTTGAATATTTTCAGGCCGGGCGGGTGCGGGTTGAGACGGAGCATCCGCTGGATGTTTATGCGGACGGGGAATTTGTGCGCCAGACTCCAGTTGAAGTCGGGGTGGAGCGGGCGGCGCTGAAGGTGGTGACGCCGTAGACCGCAGGGGCGACTAACCTGCGCGCGAGATCCCTTCGGCTTCGCTCAGGGCAGGCTCTTCCCTCTGCCTGAAAAACGGCTACGGTCAAGATGACGTACCCTTCGTCAAGACAGCGGAGGGGCTACCTCCGCCTCCCTGAAGTGCTAAACTTTCCTCATGGCTGACGGACGTTCGCGCACACTGCTTTGGATTCTGATTGGCGGAGGAGCTTTTTTCCTCTTTGTGCTGGCCGTATTTTCGCTGGTGTATATCACGCTGCACGCGGGTGGCACGGATGCCGGGCTGACCGGGTTCGGCGACCGCATTGGCGTGGTTGATCTTGATGGCGTGATTCTCTCGCCGCAGCCGGTGGTGGGACAACTGAAGAAGTTCGCTGACGACTCGTCGATCAAGGCGATCATTATTCATGTGAATTCGCCGGGTGGGGGCGTGGCCGCCTCGGAGGAGATTTATCGCGAGGTCAAGCGCATTCGCGCGGAGAAGAAGAAGCGCATCGTCGTCTCCATTGAGACCGTGGGGGCGAGCGGGGCGTATTACGTCGCCTCGGCGTCGGACAAGATTTATGCCGACTCGGGCAGCGTGGTGGGATCGATTGGCGTGATCGCGGAGTGGATGAATTATGGCGATCTGTTGAAGTGGGCCAAGTTGAAGAATGTCGTGATCAAGACCGGGGAATTCAAAGACACGGGGAATCCGGCCCGCGATCTCACACCCAACGAGCAGGCTTACATGCAGTCGCTGATCGACAGCATGTTCGGGCAGTTCGTTCACGCGGTGGCGGACGGGCGCGGGCTGAAGTATGACGACGTGAAGGCCATCGCCAATGGCAAGGTCTGGACCGGCGAGCAGGCCAAGTCGATGAACCTGATCGATGGTGTGGGCGACTTTGAGACTGCGGTGGACGAGACCGCGAAGTCGGTGGGAATTCGAGGTGAGCCGACGCTGGTGCATCCTGACCGCGATCGCAAGACTCTGATGGATCTGCTGCTGGGCGATGTTTCGCAATTCCTGCCGGGGCGGGAGAAGATGCTGGAGCAGCAGGTGGGGTTTTATTACCTGTGGAAGTGATCGGTCCGGTTACTTTTCTTTCAAACCCTGTTTGCGAATGATTTCTTTTTGTGCGGGCGTCCACACGCCGGACATATCCCCCAGTTCGCCCAGCATTTGTTTTTCGACGTACATCTTCTTGGTGAGCCGAAAGTACTTCACGTTGGCGTAGTCTCTTGACTCGTCCCAGGTCTGGCTCACCTCCGGATCGTGATATCGGAAGGCGACATTTTCGGCGTTGTGGACAATGTTGCTCCAGTCATCCATCGCCGTGAGGGACGATACGGGATTTCCGTGGGAGTCGCGCTGCAAGACCGCCTTCTGTTCCAGGATGCCGGGAATCTTCAGAGTATAGGTAGTTTTGTCCGCGGACTCGAAGAATTCGAGGGCAGCGGGTCTGATCTCGCGGAATGGCATTGCCGGCTCGCCAGGCACAGCGACGTACTGCTGGTTCATGTATTGCACGATTTTGCTGAGCGCCTCGCGCTGCTCGGGCGAGGAGTGGTCGTCGAGATAGAGCGTGGCGAAGAGCCGGTCGGGCTTTGCGTCCACCAGATCGCCCACCATGGCGAGACTAAGTCCGTCCAGCTTAACTTTGCCGTAGTGACCACGCTGAATGTGGGCGACGTCGGAGGCGAAGCAGGTTCCGTGCGTGGGGGCGCCATTGGTTTGGCAGGGACACGCGAAGGCGGTGCACTGACACTGAAACAGGCCAACGCCTTCGATTTCAAAGTCCTCCACGGTCTGCTGATCCGCCTTCTGAGCGCCCAGAATGCCGAAAGCACAGACGAAGGGTAATGCAACCCATAGGCCCAAAGCTGTCTTGCGCATGGTCGGACACCTCGAGGACGGGAACAAGATTGGCTTCGCCGGAGGATATTGTGGCGGCTGGATCAGGTCAAGAGGGTAAACCTTTGAATTCGAGAGTTTCATCCTGCCCCCGGGGCGACTCCAGCTTCCCACTTGCACACAACCCCTGAAATTTGAGAAGGTTATGGGTGGTGGAGCGCGGAATTTCCGTCCGCGGCAAAGTAGGCCATCCGGAACGAAGAGGGGTTATGACCAAAGCCGATCTGATTGACGAAGTCTCGCGTTTGGCGGAACTTACGCGGAAAGACAGTGAAGTGATCGTGGAGACGATCTTTGACAGCGTGGTGCGCTCGCTGCGCGCCGGCGACAAGATCGAGATTCGGGGCTTTGGCAGTTTTCGCACGCGGCAGCGCAAGCCGCGGGTGGGGCGCAATCCCAAGACCGGAGAGCGCGTGGATGTGCCCGCCAAGAAGATTCCCTTCTTCAAGCCCAGCAAGGAATTGAAGGATCTGGTGAATGAGGGGGCGGCGGCTTCGGTAACTCCCGTTGCTCCGGCGGCTTCGACGCCTCCGACGGCGTAAGACGGTTCGACTTGTCCTAAGAGACGTTGCTTGCAACGTCTCTTTTCTTTTGGCGGGAATGCCTTACCGCTTATGCCACGCTGCGCGCGGCGGACAGCCGGGGGCGGCTGTCCCCACATAAACACCTTTCCCATGAACTACTTTTCACCATCTGCGGCTACGGCTTGGTCCCCAGGTAAAGCTTCGCAACTTTCAGCGCTAGTTCTTCGGGGTTGATGTCGGTGCGGTTGGCCAGGACGATGATGGTCAGGTCGTCGTCGGGGAAGCGCTGGATCGTGGTGCGGAAACCGATGGTCTCGCCATCGTGTGACATACGTTTGTGGCCCTGATAGGGATCGAGGAACCAACCGAAGCCGTAGCTGATTGGCCGGCCGTCAGGAAACTTCGCTGGACCGTCCGTGGGCTGAACTGGGGTGAGCGCGGGCTGCATTTCGGCTGCGCTCAAGAGAGTGTGATCGCGCAGGGCGCGGTCCCATTTGGCGAGGTCGTCGAGCGAGGAATAAATGCCGCCGTCGCCCAGCACGGCTGACGTGGGACTCTGATCGGTCTGTTGCCAGGCGGCTTTGTCATTTTCTTTCGCACCATTCTCTTTCGCAGCGTCTTTCTTAGTTTGGCCGTAGGCGCGGTGCGGCACTTCGTTTTTGCCTTTCTCGTAGGCCAGCGTGTTCTTCATTTTCAGCGGCATGAAAATTCTTTCCTGCAGAAATTGCCCGAAAGTCTTGCCGGAAACTTTCTCCACGATCATGGCCAGCAGCGCGTATCCGGAGTTGCTGTACTCCCACTTCGTGCCGGGCGCAAATTCGCCGCTGCTTTGGTGCGCGAGCAGTTTCAGCACGCCGGCGTCGAGGACTTGCGGAATTTTTTCGGGCGGCGTGTCGGGGTATTGCTTCATCAGCAGGTCCTCATAGTCGTCGAGCCCCGAAGTGTGGTTCAGCAGGTTGCGCACGGTGATGGCTTTTCCATACGCCGGGAATTCGGGAAAGAAGTCGGTGAGGTGGTCGTCATAGTGCAGCTTGCCGTCGCGTGCCAAAAGCATGATGCACGCCGCGGTGAACTGCTTGGTGAAGGAGGCCAGACGGAAGTTTGTTTTCGCGTCGATCGGACGCAGGCTGCGCAGACCCGTGATCCCGTATCCAGCACGAAATACCGGGCGTCCGTTGCGGACGACGAGCACGGCCGCGCCGGGAGCGGTGCTTGACTTTAGAGAAGCGAAGATGGCATCGATCTGGCTCGATGAAACCTGGGCGGAGGCAAGCACCGTAGGAAAGCTGAACGCGAGGCCGAGTACTACTGCCGCTAGTCGTGATCTCAAATCAGAATCCTCATCCTCGATTATTTAAGACGCCGCTAGCTTTAGACACCGGGATGCTCGACACGATAGCACACGGACAGAGCGGTAGACGAAAGCCGCGCGCGGCCGCTGGGCGTGTGATGAAAAGCGGCGTTTCCGGGATTGGGCCCAACGCACACTTTAGTGTGCGCTGGCGCATGTCAATCAGACACATAAAGGAGTACTCTTCAAGAGTCTCATCTAGCATCTTCCCGCCGCGCCTTCCGGTGACGGCTCCTTGCGAAATCAGACAGCGTTTTCGCTGCGCAAGGAGCGTCCCATGGCCATTAATCCCCGTCCACCTACCAAGGTCTCCGCCAAGCCGCCCAGCTCGGACGGCGACGGCAACCAGATTCACAATGAACTGGTGGTCGGCCTTCCACTCAAAGAATCTGAATTGTTGTTTCCGAAGCTGGAGTTTGTGCGCTTACAGACTCATCACGTGCTGCATGAGCCCGGCGACACGTTGAAATCTGCTTACTTCTGCAATAGCGGGTTGATCTCCATTCTGAGCATCTTTCCGGACGGAAAGAGTGTGGAAGTCGGACTGGTGGGCAAGGAAGGTTTTATCGGGATCCCACTGGTTGCGGGCTTTCGTACCGCCCCGACTCGAGCCATCGCACAGATTGAGGCGACGGCGTTCCGGATCAACGGCGAAACTCTGATCGCAATTCTGCGGCAGTGTCCGGTGCTGGAGCGGCGGTTGCATCAGTTCGCTCAGATCATGGCGATGCAGACCACGCAGATTGCGGCCTGCAATCGTCTGCACGAAGTGGAAGAGCGGCTGGCGCGATGGTTGTTGATGAGCGCCGAGCGGATCGGATCGGATTCGGTGCCGTTGACTCAGGAACTTCTCGCCCAGATGCTGGGAACCCGCCGGTCCAGCGTGACGGTCGCGGCCGGGATGCTGCAGAAGGCCGGCCTTATCGCTCACACCCGTGGTGACGTGAAAATCGTCGACCGAAAAGGATTGGAAGAAGCCAGCTGCGAATGCTACGGCATCATGCGGCGGCAGATTGAAAAGTGGCGTAGCGAAGCGCAATAGCACTCGCGTCAGCTTTCACGCACACTCGCCGCGCTGTTCTGGGCGAACCTCCACCTGTCTCCCAGCGTACCGACAGACTCCCGGGACTGCACTACGATCCGACCATGCTTCGGCGCCATTCAGCATCGACGGGCCCAGGCGTGGTTCGGAACAAGGTTCGAGACAAGGTTCGAGACCGGGTTCGAGACCGGTCGAGCTTGCGTCTCGATTTCGATCTCCATGAACTCGAGTGCCCGCTCTGCCAAAAGCGGACTCGACACGCCTGGCCCGGCGCCACAATCCTGTTTTCTACCGCGAAATGCGAGCACTGTGCCGAGGAATTTCTGATCGTCCAAAATAAGCCGTGGCTTGGCGACAACGATTCCGACCGCCAGCAGTCATAGCGCCCCGCCATTCCGCGAGCCGAGCCAGACCTCATCTCAGTCGCTATCCCCATTCATTATTCGTTGCGGATTCCCGCGACCGCCATCAGGCGTCCCGTCTTGCCCTTGTCGGCACGGTAGGAAAACAACTGATCGGGATGGCAGTTGGTGCAGAGCGCAGAGGCCTCGATATTTTTCGCTGGCACTCCAGCAGCCAGCAACTGTTGCCGGTTCGCCTCCACCAGGTCGAGGAAGATTCTTTTCGGAAGGTCGCTGTGCCCGGGGGCGCGAGCGGTTAGAAACAGAAGCGGATATTTTTCGCGCACCGGATCCGAATCCTTGACCTCGCGGAACAAGCTGGCGCCGTACTCGAACTGCGATTCAAATTTGGTGCGAACCTCTTCTCCGACTTCGTAGCAGCAGCCCTGAATTCCCGCACCAATCGCCGCCTTGAGATCGCGGGGACGGCTGCCGAAACAGCGATGCATTTCGCCCACGCCCTTCTCCACGATGCGCTGCACCGTCCCGCGCCAGCCGGCGTGAAATATGCCGACCACGCGGCGCTTCGGGTCGACCAGAATCACGGGTAGACAGTCGGCGGTCTGGATGGCCAGCAACAGGCCGGGGGTCGCGGTAATCAGGCCGTCTCCGCTGAGGGGCTGGTCGAGAATGGAATCGATGCGGTGAATGATGTCGGAGTGAACCTGGGTCAACGTGATCAGTGGCCAGAAGGAACCGGCGTTGTTCTTCGCGATACGGCTCGAACCGTTTTTGGAACTGCGGCGGTGGGGATTGACTGCACCGATTTCGCCCAGAAACGCGGCCCGGTTTTGTTCGACGGCGGACGGGGCGTCGTCTTTGGTGAAGCCGAGGTTGAGATCGCCTTTGCGGTAGGCGCGGGAGGAGCCTCCCGCGCGCGTGGAAAATCCGTGCAGCAGCCAGGGAATCGGGCTCAAGTTCCGGGCGCGAAGAATCGTGAGTTTGGTTTGGTTGGGGGCCCGGGTTGGCACACGTCTATGTTACCTGAAGGGAGTGTCCGCTCCGCACGAGTTTGCCCACGGTGCAGCTCTCCGCTATAGTTTATGCATGTTTGCCGACTTCACCGCCACCGACCCCTGGACGAAGAAGCAGGTCCATTGCGTCTATCAGGCCATGATTGTTGCCATCGCCACGCGGCACGCCGACGCGGTCGACATTAAGTTTCTGGTGGACGGCCGTAAAGTCTGGGTGGCGCTGCCGCATCCGGCGTGGGTGGAATACAAAAAGCGCACGGGCCGGGCGATTACCGATTCGCTGGCGCAGGAGATCGCCGGTCATTATCTGAAGAGCGCGCTCGAAGCGGGCGAAGGGCTAGGGCGGGACATGTATTCGCTGACGATCGAGGAGACGCTGTCGCATCTGGACGCGGTGGTGGCGGAGATGCAAGCGCAACCCGCCTAGCGGCCTCCTCTGCGCGGGCAACGCATCACAAGCCTCCTCACGCCTGACGATTACAACGCTCTTGCATTCGCACTAAGCGTATCGTGCAGGATTGCAAAGAACTCCTCAGCCGTCGCGTCCGGTGAACTCTTCAACAACTGTTGCCGCTCGCGAAGCGAGGCAGGCAGCACCGACGAATCGACGCCCTCTGAGACCACTGAGATCACGGGCTTGCCCATCCCAATGGCAGCCCCGATCTCGAAAAAGAGGTTCGGGCGCTTTATCGTGTCGGGCGTCACGAGTAACGCGATAACGTTGCTCTCTCGCAATCTCTTCTCAATCGCTTCCTTCCACGATCTTCCCGCCTGAAGATCATTGGAATCGAGCCAAACTTTGACGCCCCGATGATGTAACGAATTCGCAAATTCTCGTGCCCAGCTGCCGTCCGAGAAGGAATGAGAGATAAAAACCTTTGGCTTATCCATAGTCCACCTGTCCCTAATTCTACGCCTTTGCCACACGACTACGGAGTTCCTTTAGGTAAGTACCGATGTCATTGAGGTCGATTAGGTTACGCTTCTTGATGAAGACAGGCATGCCTGGCCGGGACTGCAGGTCCTGCGGCGTGATTCCATGCAGAATCACAACAATCGGAATCCGACGACCCCAAGCAGCTCCAATTTCGGCCCAGATATAGGGCCGGTCCAGAGCCCACGGCGTGAGCAGTACGACCAGTTCGTGCGCCTTGGACAGGAACGCCAGGATTGCATCTTCGAATTCGGCTCCGGTTTCGATGTGAGCTTCATCGAGAAACGGTGCTGCACCGCAAGCTGTTATCTCGCGGGCAATTTGCTTCGCCACCCAAGTGTCACGACTGCTGTGGCTTACGAAAACAAGTCTTTTCCGAGGTGCCCGTCGGCTTTTTGCCACCTTCCGCTTCAAATGACCACCTCTTCTTTGTACTCCCCGAACACGCGCCGCATCGCATCGGAAATTTCTCCTACGGTCGCCGACGCCTCGACTGCGGCCAGAATCCGCGGCATCACGTTCGCGCCGGACTGCGCCGCGTCTTCTACGGCCCCCAGCGCGGACTTCCACGGACCCACGTCGCGCTTGGCGCGCAGCGCCCGCAGGCGTTCGATCTGCCTCGGCTCCAGCGCGGGGTCGATGCGCTGAATCGGGATCGGTTTTTCTTCCTCGACTTCGAAGCGATTCACGCCCACCACGATTGCTTCCTGGCTGTCGACTTGCTGCTGGTATTCATACGCCGCATTCTGAATTTCCTGCTGTACGAAGCCGCGTTCAATGGCTTTCAGCATGCCGCCGAGCACTTCGATCTTCCCCAGATATTCGGCGGCACGCTTTTCGATCTCATTGGTTAGCGATTCGATGTAGTACGAACCCGCCAGCGGATCGATGGTTTGCGGAGCGCCGGATTCGTAGGCAATCACTTGCTGTGTGCGCAGCGCGATGCGCGCAGCCTGCTCAGTCGGCAAGGCCAGGGCTTCGTCGTAGGAATTGGTGTGCAGCGACTGGGTTCCACCCAGCACGGCGGCCAGGGCCTGAATTGCCGTGCGCACAATATTATTTTCGGGCTGTTGCGCCGTGAGGGTCGATCCGGCCGTTTGGGTGTGGAAGCGGAGCATCCACGATTTTGGATTCCTGGCTTTGAAATGCTCGCGCATGATGCGGGCCCACATGCGGCGGGCGGCGCGGAATTTGGCGACTTCTTCCAGGAAATTGTTGTGGGCGTTGAAGAAAAAAGAAATTCGCGGGGCGAATTGATCTACCTCGAGGCCGGCTTTGATCGCCGCTTCTACGTAGGCCATGCCGTTGCCCAGCGTGAAGGCAACTTCCTGGACGGCGGTCGAACCGGCTTCGCGCATGTGGTAGCCGGAAATCGAAATCGTGTTCCATTCGGGCACGTGCTCGCGCGTCCAGGCGAACATGTCGGTGATGATGCGCATGGCCTGCTGCGGGGGATAAATATAAGTTCCGCGGGCAATGTATTCCTTGAGCACATCGTTCTGCACCGTGCCGGACAGCTTGCGAATATCTGCCCCTTGCCGCCGCGCCACCGCCACATACAAGGCAAGCAGGATCGATCCGGTTGCATTGATGGTCATCGATGTAGAAATCCTGGTCAGGTCGATGCCGTCGAACAGGCGCTGCATGTCTTCGATGGAATCGATGGCGACGCCGACCTTGCCGACTTCTCCCGCGGCCAGGGGATGATCGGAATCCATTCCAATTTGCGTCGGCAGATCGAATGCCACCGACAGCCCTGTCGTTCCGTTCGCCAGCAGATACTTGTAGCGTTTGTTCGATTCCTCGGCGTCGCCCATGCCGGCGTACTGGCGCATGGTCCAGAGGCGGCCGCGGTACATGGTGGCCTGCACGCCGCGGGTGAAGGGATATTCGCCGGGATAACCGACTTCGGTTTCGTAGTCGGAGTGTTTGAGGTCGGCGGGGGTGTACAGAGGGTTTACGGGAATGTGGGAGGAGGTTTCAATCTCTGTGGCGGTCTCGGGGCCAGTCTTTGATTTTTCTGTCATTGATCTTCACTCAGTTCGCCAAGGCGTGCCATCCTGAGACCAGCGTTCTTTGCGGACCGAGGACGCCTTGCATTCGCGGCGGGTTGCATAGATCCTTCGGCCCGCAAAAAGCGCGGGCCTCAGGATGACAAGAGCGCCTCGGGTACTCAGGGGTGCTGGCTTTTCCTACGCGCCTTCCAGAACGAAGTCAGGCCGAACCAGGCGAAGGCCAGGGTGAAGCCGGCTGCGATCGCGACCCGGCTGGCGGTTGTTTGGCCGGCTGTGTACTTCACATATTCTCGGACCAACGCCGCCCCGCCGAAAGCCGCCATCGCCAGAAAGACTGTGCCGGTAACTTCGAGCCACAGCTGGTTCGCCGCGCGGCCGAACGATCGCACAGTGCTCCGGACAGCGCCTGTGGCGGCACGGAGCGTGCGGCTGCGTCCGATCGCCTGCCCGGTCTGGCGCCCGGCAACCCGCGCCACTACACCTAACTTTCGTAAGGTAGAAACGTTGCTCACGGCCTCGATTTTAACAGCCTTCGGCGCTACAATGACGCAACGCCGGGACATTCGCCGCGACGTTCAAAGCCGGCGGCGAACCGTTCGGCGGGTGATGGCATCTAAGGCAGATAGGCTGGCGAATTTGTCGAGGGGGACCCAGTGGATCAACAACTCAAGCAGCTGATGAAAGAGCTCGGCGAGGCCATCAACGAATCTCTTTCCGACTCTGAGCAAATCTCTGAAGTTGTATCCCGCATTAAGGAAGGTGGGTACGACATCTTCCTGGTCCTTGAAGCCACCATCGGCGTGAGCAAGCAGGGCGAGAAATCGCCGGATAAAACGTCGCTGGTCACCACGCTGTCCACGAATCCTGAATTCAAAATCAGCGACCAGGACCTTAAATTCCTGAAATCGCTCCGCATCAAGATTGACGAAGAGAAGCAGGATCAGGACAAGCGCGACCAGGGTTAGTCAAATTGTGCCGTCCCTCCGGGACTTGCTGTCCTCACGTTTCTTCCTAGCGCTTAAGCGCTGGGCTAAGTTAGTTCGCCCCTGCGGGGCAAAATTCTCGTCCTACCTTTAAGATCACACTGCCAGCACCACATCCAGAAGCTGTTCCACCGCGCGGTTGGCCTCGATAATCGATGATTTGTGATCGGGGGTACCGGAAAGGTCGGTGTTCGCGAACGCGATCCTGCCAAATGGAGCTGCCCGCAGAACGTCTCCCGGGGCGGGCTTGCCGTCTTTGCCGAAGTAGAATCCGGGGGCGGGGCTGGCGTAGGCGTGGCCCCAGCGGTTCAGAATAATGCCGGCGAGGTCGCGCGACGCATCGAAACCCGAGCGCGCGAACATGTCGGTAAACTGCTGACGAATTTGCCGCTCGTACTCGCGAAACGGAGTCGAAATCATTTCCGCGCGGCCCATGTGGCCCTGCTGCTCGGCGGTCTTACCTGGGTAGGAGTACAAAACTTTGATGGCCAGCACGACCGGCGAATCGGGGCTAATGGTCGGCGAATCCGCCCCGCAGAGCGCCTGCTTGCGAACCTGCATGTAACTTCCCAGACCCTCATACCACTGGCAGCCGGAAATCCCCATCTTGTACAGAAATCGCCAATTGCGTACCGCGATATTCGCCACCATGCAGGGAGAGCGATAGAACTGCGCGTAAGCTTGTTTGCGATCTTCCGGAAGGTCGCGAACAATATGCCGGGTCGTCCAGCTTCCGCCCGCCATCACCACGGAACGCGCCTTCACCCGATACGTCTTTCCGCCGCGAGTGTAGGCGACGGTGACGGACTCTGATTTCGCGGGATCGCCATCGTGCTTGACCCAGACCGCGGTCGAATCCAGGCGGATGCGGGCGGCGGCTCCGGCGCGATCGAGCGCGGCAAAATTCACCGCTTGCGGCAAATATCTTCGAGCGAAGGTGAGCCGGCGATCGATTCTGGGATCAGGGTCTTGACGATGAGCCGCGCGATACCGCTATTGCCGTCGGGAAACATTTCCGTTCCGTCATCCGGGATGGGCCCGAGTTCATCGAAGGCATAGGCGGTATAGCCGGAAAGCGCGTCCGGACCCAGACCGAAGCCTCCGCCTTCATCGGGCGCAAAGGTGCGGACGGTTTCGCGGCTGATGCGGTACCGTTCCATCATGTAGTCTTCGAGGGTGATGGTGTCGAGGCGGCGCGAGATGGCGTCGCCGCGGTACTGCGGTTTCTGCGGGGGCGTCGAGTCCGACTGGTAGCGCAATAATTCCTCGCGGGCTTTTGCGGAAATCGGCGCACCTTCCAATTTCTTGATCCCAGATTTCTCACCCCAGGCATCGGTCACCCAGACTCCCTGCGGCTGGCCGAATTTCGCGCCGAAATACAGACCGTAAGGAGCCGACCCAAGATAGGGCGTGCGCGTGAGCGGTATTTCCGGCGCGGGGCCGGCCCACTTCTGATATTTCAGGCGGGGCGCCGTCAGGCCGATCGAATCGTAGAAGCGCGCGATGAAGCTGTGGGGATATGGGGGCCAGAACAGCGCCGAACCTTGGTGCCCGATCAGGCGGTGACCGTCGACTAGGAATTCGTTGCGCTTGGCTTCGCCGCCGAAGATGGGATGATTGTCGATCACCAGGCAGGTCTTGCTGTTGCCCGCCAGCCGCTGAAAAATCAGCGCGCCCGCCAGACCGCTGATTCCGCCGCCCACAATCACGCAGTCGTAAACTTCGCCGGTATCGATGACGCTGGCCGGAAGGGTCTCAAACAAGCCGTCGCGGATCTGGTGCCCAGCCTCGAGAACTCCGAGCGTATTACCGTTGGAGTTTGCGTAGTCGCCGACGCCTCCATAGCCGGTCCAGTCGTCTGCCGATCTCGACTCCGGCGGACTCGCCGACGCGGCCCGCGCCAGCAGTTGCAGAGGCGAGGCGGAAGTGAGCAGTAGAGCACCGGAACCGGCCAGAGCCCCATTCAGAAAGTCCCGCCGCGTGATCTCGCGATCCATGCCACGCATTATAAGCATCGAATGAGCAACCGGCGTTGGCCTCCCGCACCTTATGAATTCGCTCGCTGTGCTACCATCTACTGTTTTCTTTTCGCTTCTGCCGGCGGAGAACAAAGATTCCGGTTTCACGGATACCATAAAATCGGCATCTGAGGGGAGTCATGAAAGATACTCTCGGGGTTCTATTGGCAGGCGGCGCGGGCGAGCGGCTGTATCCGCTGACGCGCGACCGGGCCAAGCCCGCGGTCACCTTCGGCGGCATCTACCGCATCATCGACATCACACTTTCGAATTGCCTGAACTCTGACCTGCGCCGAGTCTACATTCTCACCCAGTACAAGGCGCTCTCGCTGAACCGGCACATCCGCGAAGGCTGGAACATTCTGGGTCGCGAGGTCGGCGAGTTCGTGGAGGTGCTGCCGCCTATGAAGCGCGTCAGCGACCAGTGGTATCAGGGGACAGCCGACGCGGTTTATCAGAACATATATTCCATCGGCTCGGAGCAGCCCAAGCATGTTCTGATTCTTTCCGGCGATCACATCTACAAGATGGATTACGGCAAGATGATGACGCAGCACCTCGAATCGGCCGCGGACATTACGCTGGCGACGATTCAAATCGATCCCTCGCAAACCTACCAATTCGGCGTGGTGGACGTGGACAAAGACGGGCGTATTAATGGTTTCGAGGAAAAGCCCAAAATCACGGCCTTGCGTTCGCCGTTGAATCCGGAAAAGGTCGCAGGATCGATGGGCGTGTATCTGTTCAATGCCGACGTGCTGATTCCCGTGCTGCTAAAGGACGCCGAGAACCCGCAGTCCAGTCACGATTTCGGCAAAGACATCCTGCCGAAAATGGTCGACGACTACCGCGTCTTCGCCTACGACTTTATCGACGAGAACAAAAAAGAGGCGCTGTACTGGCGCGACGTGGGCACGCTCGAGGCCTATTACGAGGCCAACATGGACATCGTCTCGGTGTCGCCGATCTTCAACTTGTACGATGCGGAGTGGCCGATCCGGACGCACCAGCGGCAGTATCCGCCGGCGAAATTCGTTTTCGCAGAAGCCGGACGCACCGGCACGGCGCTTGATTCCATCGTGTCGAATGGTTGCATCGTTTCCGGCGGAGCGGTGAAGAACTCGGTGCTTTCTCCGGATGTGCGGGTGAATTCTTATTCTGAAGTCGACGACTGCATCCTGTTCTCGCATGTGAGCGTGGGACGCCGCTGCCGCATCCGCCGTGCCATCCTCGACCGCGACGTGCACGTCCCCGAAGGCACCACCATCGGCTACGACGCCGAAGCCGACCGCCAGCGTTATTTCGTCACCGAAAGCGGCATCACCGTGGTCACCCGCGACTATTCGCTGTTTGAAAATCCGGTGACGGTGGATTACTTCACCAGCGAGTAGCTGAAGTTATAGGTGCTGAAGTTATACGTGCTTTAGAGAGCCCAGCATGGTGCTGCAAAATCTGAAGATCGCAATCCGGGTGCTGCTCAAGAATCCGTTGTTCACATTGACCGCAGTGGCGACCATGGCGCTGGGCCTGGGGTCGACTACCGCGATTTTCAGTGTGACTAACGGCGTGCTGTTGCAGCCACTTCCGTATAAGGATCCTGACCGCGTGGTGGTCGCCGGAATGGATTTGCGTCAGCGACAGGTTCGCAACCTTCAATTTTCCAATGCGGACTTTATCGATCTGCGGGAAGGAACAAAGACTGTCTTCGAGGATTTAGGCGGCGTTTTCACATTCCGTAATGTGACTCCTCTCGAAGACGGTACGCCGGAGCAGACTCGGGTCGCAATTGTCACCACGAATTTCTTCCGCTTGTTAGGCGGCCGAATCATGGTCGGCCGCGATTTTGTTGATGAGGACGGCATCCCGCAACCTGCCGCGCAGCCCCAGGCAGGACAGCCGCCGCCACCGCGCCTGCCCGTGGCAGCGATCCTCAGCTATGAGTATTTTCAGCGACGCTATGGCGCCAACGCGGCCGTGCTTGGTCATCCTCTGCGTGCCGGCGGCCCCAGCCCGATCATTGTGGGCGTGCTGGCTCCGCGCTTTCACCTGTACTTCCCGCCCGAAGCGGACGAAGAATCCGCACCGGACATCTGGATTGCCAATCGCGTGGGCTACGATACCGCCAACCGTAATTCGTTCTCGATTCGTCCGGTGGGCAGACTGAAACCAGGTGTATCGGTCGAACAGGCGCAAGCGGCAGCCGATAACGTGGCTGCGGAAGCGCGCAAGAACTTCCTGATTGATAGGACTGCCGGATATTACATCCACGTCGAACTGATGGGGCAGCATTTGGTTGCGGAAGTTCGGCCCGCCATTCTGGCGCTGATGGGCTCGGCGATTTTTCTGCTGCTGATCGCCTGCGCCAACGTGGCCAATCTTTTGCTGGTAAGGGCTTCGTTGCGCGAGCGGGAACTCGCGGTGCGCGCCGCCCTGGGTGCCAACCGGTGGCGCTTGATTGCTTCCCTCCTGACGGAAGCATTTCTGCTTACGGCGGTGAGCACGATCGTGGGTCTGGCTCTGGCCTGGATCGGAATTCACGAACTGCTTCTGCTCGCGCCTGCGAATCTGCCTCGCCTCGACGCGATCCGGCTGGATTCGTCCGTACTCGGGTTCACCGCCGTTACATGCCTGGCCGCGACGGCAATTTTCGGCATGCTGCCAGCCTGGAGAGCTTCGAAGCCGGGAGTCATTTCTCTGTTGCGCGGCAGCAGCCGGAATGCCGGGCTCCTGGGCGGCAGCTCTCTGCGCAATGCGGTGGCCATGATCGAAGTTGCTCTCTCGTTCGTTCTGCTCGCTGGGGCGGGATTGATGTTCCGCAGCTTCATCGAACTGCAGCGCATTGATCCTGGCTTCGACCCGCACCGAATGTTGACCTTTCAAGTTGACGGGAATCCTGGAGGCGGAGACTCGCCAGAAAAGCGAGCTGTCTTTATCCGTCAAATCCAGGATCGCTTGGGGGCCATCCCAGGAGTTGAGCGCGCAACGGCCTCGGACCCTTTTCCGTTGGCGGGAGGCTTCAGTCCGATACGATGGGGCACCGGAGAAGCGCTGTCGGACGCCAGTAAATTTCAAGCCACCGATCACGAAATCGTTCTCCCCGGCTACTTTGAAACCATGCGCATGCCGTTGCTGGCTGGCCGTTTTTTTACTGACTCTGACAACCTGCCCGGACGCAATGTAGTGGTGATCGATGACGTCCTCGCGAAGAAAGCTTTCCACGGGCAATCCGCCGTGGGCGGGCGTATTCTGATTCGCCTTCGTACGCCCGAGCCGGAATGGGTGGAAGTAATTGGCGTGGTGGCGCATCAGCATGCCGTCTCGCTGGCCGAGCCAGGCCGCGAACAAGTCTACTTCACGGATGCGTTTGTAGGATCCGGCGACGTGAATTCCTGGGCGATTCGGACCAGCAACGATCCGGTAAATTATGGAAACGCAGTTCGTGCCGCTGTCAGAGAAGTAGATTCGCATCTCCTGGTCACGGAAATGCAACCGGTTGAGGCTCTGGTCGCTCACGCGCAGGCTGGCACCCGTTTCGCCTTAGTCCTTATCAGTGTGTTTGCGATCATCGCGGGCGTGCTCGCCGGAGTAGGTCTGTACGGCGTGCTGGCGACTGCGGTGCGGCAACGCACGGCCGAGATCGGGGTACGCATGGCGTTGGGCGCCGCGCCAAACCGGATTTTCCAGCTCGTGGTTGGGCAGGGACTTCGCCTCAGTGCGATCGGTGTTGCCGCAGGATTGATTGGCGCATTTGGGCTAACCCGACTTTTACGCGCAATGTTAGTGGGCGTTCAGCCGACCGATCCGGCGACTTTCGGCGTGGTAGCCATACTGTTCTTGATGGTTGCGGCCCTGGCATCGTGGGTGCCGGCTCGCCGAGCGGCGGCATTGGATCCGGCCCGAGCACTGCGCGAAGAATAAGTCAGCATCCATTTCCTTGCCGGACCGACGACCGGCCCCGGGGCCACATGCCGCCGCTATTCGCCGTTGAAAATCCGGTGACGGCGGATTATTTCACCAGCGAGCAGACTAGAAGATCCGCTTCCCTAAAGGTGAAAGAATCCAATCGTGTCATCCGTAACAGCGTCACTGCCCATCACGTAGAAGTTGTTAGGCCCCACGACGTAGAACACCAAGTGATCGCCGCCGAACACGGGCAGGTTGACCGTCGCGGTTCCCCTCCCCGCCGCGTCCACGGTGTAGGTGCCGGTCAGCGCGCCGGAGATCGTTCCGTTATTCAGAGTGATCGCAGCCACGTTATTCGGTGAAGCGGAGACGGGAGAAAACCACGTGCCCCCCGCGAACGTTCCGTTGATTGAAGAGTTGTCGAAGGGGCCGCTGGATTGTGCTTCAAAGAAACCGAATGCGACGTTGCCTGAGTTCTGCAAAATGTAGCCGTCATTCATGCCGTCCAGGTAGAGAACGAAGTCGCGGTGCTGTCCGCCCGAGGTATACGACATCGTAGTCCTACCGTTGCTGGCGATGCTGTAGGTGGCGCCGCCAATCGTCTGATTGAGATCGGCGACACCACCGGAAACCGAGTCCAATTGCAGGCTGAAAGTTCCGGCACCGCTATCGAAGCCGGAAGCAAGAGCGAGAGATGTGTCCGATTGCCCCGCCAGCTCTCCCCATGTGCTCCATACCACGGGAGCGTTCAGAAATCCATTACTGTAGGTTCCGGCGCTGTTCTGGACATTGATAAAACCGGCCAACTGCGGACTGGAGCCGCCCGAGTCGATATCAACCGCGAATCCAAGCTGAGACGAGACGACATAGACGGCAAGATTAAGCGTCTGCGCCCCCAGGTTTAAGGTCACGGTTGACCGGGAATACAGATCGGGAACACTGACATTTCCGGTGATTGCGACACTTGAAGTGACGGCACCGTTGTCGTTCATGTCCCCCATTCCTGAGCTGAGAGTACCTGGGTTACTGAACAGGTTGTTAGTGTCGGTAAACCTGCCGAGAAGGCTCATTCGCTCTCCACTGGAGTCGTTGCCGATCAATGCGAGGATATAGTCCCCGCTAAGAAAGCCGCCGGGAGGAGCGAAATTAAATCTGCCCGATCCCGAAATCCCATTCGCATCCCCGGATTCAGCCATCTGGCCGCGTACGCCGGGGGCGGGAAGCGCTTGAGTGGCAAAGGTGTAGGTCGATGTTCCGGCCGCGGTTGTGACAGTGAGCGTTCCCTCATTGGTAGTGGAACCGTTCGTGCACGAACCACCAGTGATAACTTGAGCCGGGCGAGCGACCGTCAGGTCTTTGAAATCCTCTTCGCCGCTCACCTTCCCGTTGGCATCCACTCCGAATTCTCCTCCAAGAGTAACCGGGCCATTGCTGTCAAAGCCGGTGAAGAAAAAATTGTAGGTACCGAACAAGACGCAGGCAGACGAAGTGAAGGGGCTGATCGTGAGCGTCAATGGGTTCGACGGATTGGTCCTGGGGGTCGGAATGGTGGCCACGATCGCGGCGCTACCGGGATTGGCAATAAGGCCCGCGGCGATCTGAACGGTCACCTGAGTCGAAGAGATAAACGTGTACTGTCCCAGAGCCGTTGTGCCATTCCAAATAAGCGAACCGCCAGACACGAATCCGGAGCCGTTCACCGTCAGGGTAAAGGGAGGACTGCCAGCGGGCACACTGGCGGGCGAGAGCGAGGTCAAGGTCGCACCCGGAATGCCTTTCCCGCCGCCACCACCGCCTCCGCCTTGGCCGGTCATGCACGCCGATCCTGCAAGCAGAGAAATGCCCAGCCCAAGGCAGAGAAAATACTTACGTACCTGTTGATGCATGCCATTCGTTGGGCGGCAAGAAATACGGCTGGTTTTATACGGCAGAATAGGGCGCGGCAGACCGAGGGACACTGGTCCTCCTCCTGGCTAACCGAGAAACTCAACCGAGAGCTCAACAAAGAAGGCGAGGAGCGCTGCCTGGGCACCGCCCCAGAAAATTCCGCTCGGATCCCGGATTGCCTGTCAGTTTTAGCTAACGATAAGGCCGCTTATTCCCGTCGCTGTCGAAAAGAATCGTAATCGGGGAAGAATCCTACACCGTCCGGGCCATCTCGGGAAAGAAAAACAAGCGTACCAATCCAGCGATCCCGGATTGACAGTCGGCTGACCCGGAAAACGCCCCAAAGGCACGACGACTCCTTCCGGGTTGCGAAGCCACTCATTCTGATCTAAGATTTTCCCTGTCCGCTGGAGAGTGATTTATGTCCAAACGGGCCCTGCACATCGCGCTGTTCCTCCTGATTTTTGTCGCGACATCTCTCTTCTCGCAAGATCAGCCAAAAGTTGCGCCGCTGCCCTTTGATCCGCTGGAGCTGGCGACTGGACCGACGGTCGTTCCCGACACTCCGGAAAAGCGCGCCGCGCTGCTGAACCTGCTGGAGCGCGCCCGGCAGAACAGTGCCATGCACACCCCGGGCACGGCGCCGTTTACGCTGAAAGTCTCATTCAATTCGACTGGGGGAGATTCGCACAGTCAGGGTTACGGCGAACTGGAAGAGACCTGGCTCAACGGCCAGACCTGGCGCTGGTCGGCGCGTCTGGGCGATTATTCGCAGCTCAGGATTTTCTACGAAGGCACGGCCTACGACGACAAGCCGCGCGGCCACATGCCGTTGCGCCTCCAGATGGTGCGCAACTCCGTGTTCTGGCCGGTCGGCGGGAATTTCGCTCCGGCGCTACTGCGCATGGCCACCGCCAAATGGGAAGGCACGGAAGTCGCCTGCATCCTGATTTCGGGCGCTGTCAACGATGCGACCCCCACTCCGGGACGGCGCTGGGAAGAAAACGAATTCTGCATCGATCCGAAGACCGGCCTGCTGCGGATTCACTCCGAAGCTCCCGGCATTTATTCCGTCTACGACTACAACGGAGGCATCCAGTTCCACGGACGCATCCTGCCGCGACAAACCACCATCGTTGAAGGCGGCACCAGCGTGCTGCAGATTCGTCTCGACGACATTCAGGACGCAAACAACGATCCCGAGCAGTTCGTGCCGACCAAGAAAATGATTTCACATGGCCCCGGTGCGATCATGGTCGGCCCGTTCCGATTCCCTGAATCTGTGCAGACCCCGCCTGGCTACAACGGCGTAGTACAACCGGTCATCGTGCACGCGATTCTCGATCAGAAAGGCCGAGTGCTCGATGCCGAGGTGGTGCAAACCTCTGACCCGGCGTTGGCAGCGGCCGCGCTTGGCGTGGTATGGCACTCGTCATATTTGCCCGCCCAGCGCCAGGACCGGCCGCTGCAGCGCGAAGCGTTTATCAATGTGAGGTTCACTCCCACGTCTTGACCGGCATCGACTTGACGAGCGTCGCCGAAGCGGTTGGCGGATCCATCTGCTAAGCTTACGACTTGCTCCGCGTTGCAGGGAGCGCGCTGCGGGAAGAGACCGCCTCCTCATGAAGATTCGATCCGGACGTCGCATTCTGGGATGCATCCTCGTCATTGTCATTGCTCAGGCCGCGAGTGCCCAGACCCAGGCGGCCTCTACTCCCACCGAGACTGACAAGACCCAAACCGATCTGCTGCTCTCGACCATGCAAGCCGAGATGCAGCGCGCTCAAACCAGCCTGGGCAAACTGGATCCCGCTCCCTACTTCCTCAGCTATTCGGTAAATGACCAGAGCATTGTGCTGGCCATCGGCAGCGAGGGCAGCCTGCTGAATTCTACTCATGCTCGCCGGCGCTCGGTGGATGTGAGCATGCGGATCGGGACTCCGGCGCTGGACAATGCACACGCGCAGAACCGCGCCTCCGCGAACACTTCTGGATCTCTCCCCCTGGAAGACGATCGCAATGCCATTGCCCATGAACTTTGGCGCCTGACCTACGAGGAATATCGCAAGGCCTCCAAGGCCTTCGCGAACGTGAAAACCGACACCCAGGTGCACGCTCAGGAAGAGGACACGTCTCCGGACTTTTCTCAGGAGAAGCCGCCGACCCATGTGGACTACAAAGAGGTTGCTCCGGCGACCGACCAGCGCGCCCTGGAAAAATTTGTTCGCGAATACTCCTCGCTGTTTCGCAAGTACCCTTACATTTATTCGTCGACCGTAATGATCAGCGGGCAGCGAACGCGTTTCCACTTTCTTTCGACCGAAGGCAATCACGTGGTCGCTCCCAGCGCGTTCATCCGAGTCGCTATTGAGGCGGAAACTCGCGCGGACGATGGTATGGAACTTATGCGCGTCGAAACTTTTCAGGCCGAGAGCCTCGAACATCTGCCCGCGGAGTCCGAAATCACGGCCCGAGTGGAGAAGATGGCCGCCGATTTGAAAGCCCTGCGCGAAGCTCCCCTGGCTGAACCTTTCGATGGACCCGCGCTGCTTTCCGGCCGCGCCGCGGGAGTATTTTTCCACGAGGTGCTGGGGCATCGTCTCGAGGGTCATCGCCAGCGCGGGGAACAGGAAGGCCAGACTTTTACCAAGAAGGTCGACCAATCCGTGCTGCCGGATTTCCTCACCGTGGTTGACGACCCCACTCAACGCAAGCTCAATGGAATGGATCTCGGCGGCTGGTATGAGTACGACAATGAGGGCATGCCGGCGACGCGCGTCGAAGTCATCAAGAACGGCATTCTGAAAAGCTTTCTCATGTCGCGCATGCCGATCAAGAATTTTGCCAACTCCAACGGGCACGGCCGTTCTCAGCCCGGCCTTATGCCCACAGGACGCCAGGGCAACCTGATCGTGTCTTCGTCCCGCAGCGTGAAGGACTCGGAGTTGCGGCAAAAACTGATCGACGAAGTGAAGAAGCAAGACAAGCCGTACGGTCTTTACTTCGAAGACATTCAGGGAGGCTTCACTCTCACCCAGCGGTCCATGCCGCAGGCCTTCCAGGTGCTGCCGGTTCTGGTGTGGCGAGTCTATGCCGATGGGCGGCCCGACGAACTGGTAAGGGGCATCGATATTGTGGGTACTCCGCTGGCCGCGCTCAACCGCATCCTGCTCACCGGGGAAAAAACGGAAGTCTTTAACGGGATTTGCGGTGCCGAGTCGGGCCAGGTGCCGGTCGCGGCCGCAGCCCCGGCAATGTTGTTCTCGGAGATTGAAGTACAAAAGCGCGCCCACTCCCTCAACCGCCCGCCCATCCTGCCGTCTCCCTTGCTGGACGAAGCAATTCCTGGGAAGACCGCGGGAGCAGAACCTGGGGCAAAGCCGGGGGCAAAACAATGACCGTGATTCCGACCATGACAACAAGACTGGCGAAGCGGATCGTCCTCCTGCTCGTACTCGGCGTATTGTCCACTGCGGCGTTCGCCCAGCCGAAACCCGGGCCGGCCGGCGACGACATGGTGCTCTCCGCCATGCGCGCCGAATTGGATCGCTCCAAGGCGCAACTGAAGATGGAGAACGTGGCCGCGCCTTACTACGTTGAATACCGGATCTTCGAAGTCGATCAATATTCCGCCGAGGCCTCATTCGGCGCTCTGCGCATGGACGTGCGTTCCCGCTTTCGTCTGGTGCGGGTCGTGGTGCGCGTGGGCGACTACAAACAGGACAGCTACTCCGGACAGGGTCAGGGCACCATCGACATCATGCCGCTGGACAACGACATGCTGGCGCTGCGTCACCAGTTGTGGCTCGCGACCGACCGTGCTTATAAATCCGCCGCCGAAGCGTTGACCGCCAAGCAGGCACAGTTGAAGCAACTCACCGTCGACCAACCGGTCGACGATTTTGCTCACGCCGAGCCGGTGCAATCGATTGGGCCGCTGGTCGCCCTCGAGTTCGATCCCGAACCCTGGAAGCGGATGCTGCAGGATGCGTCGGCACTCTACAAAGGTGATCCGGACATCGAGTCGTTTGGATCAGGCTTAAACTTCCACGCGGTGAACCGCTACTTCGTGAATTCCGAAGGCACCGTCGTGCGCAGCGGCCAGACGTTCTACGAAATGACCGTCGCGGCCAGCACTCAGGCCGCCGACGGCATGAGCCTGGCCCGCGATTCCGCATTCACCGTCGAAAGCATGAAGGAACTTCCGTCCGCCGCGGAGTTCACCGCCCGGGCCGCGAAGCTGGCCGCCAGTCTTAAGGAACTGCGCGCCGCGCCCGTGACGGATGAGGAATACCGGGGACCGGTACTGTTCTCCGGCGATGCGGCTGCCACCGTTTTTGCCGACTTCGTGGGCGAGAACATTCTGGGCCGCAAGCCGGAACTGGGGAAGAACTCGCGCACCACCGGGGCTTTCGCGGCCAGTTACAAAAGCCGGGTGCTGCCGGAGTTTCTTTCCGTAGTCGCCGATCCAACGATCTCTTCCGCTCACGGGCAATCGCTTCTGGGCCATTACGCGATCGACGACGAAGGCGTCCCGGCACAACGCGTTTCGCTCATCGAAAAAGGCAACCTCGTAAACTATCTGATCGGCCGGGAACCGATTCGCGACTTTCCCGCATCCAACGGCCACGCTCGCGCCCAGGTTCCCACGGGCATTCCGGGCCCCCACAACAGTAATCTGATTGTCACGTCTTCCCCGGCGACTTCAAAAGAGGACCTGAAGAAAAAGCTGATCGATCTGTGCCGGCAGCGCGACCTGCCCTACTGTTTCTATGTTGAGACTTTTGGGCCGAAGCTCGCTCCTCGCCTGCTCTACAAAGTCTGGACCAAAGACGGACACGAGGAACTGGTGCGGGGCGCGGCTTTTGGAGATCTGGACATCCGCGCCTTGCGGAGCAACCTGATTGCCGCCGGAGACGAAGCCTACGTCGACAATCGCATGCAGAATATTCCGCACAGCATTGTGGCACCGTCCATCCTGTTCGACGAACTCGAAGTGAAGCGCGCCAACGTGAACAAGGAAAAGCTGCCGGAATATCCGGCTCCAGCAGTAAGCAAATAAAGCACGCTCCCACCTTACGTTACGGCGACTACCGCGACCATCGCTGCCGACGCCGCATCTTCTTCCGCTTGCAGGATGCGGTACCAGGTGAACATGATCAGCAGGGTCAGCCGGCTGGCGGGCACTGCGGATCCTTCTTGCACCTCGACGGTTTTTTCGCGCCTGTGCAACTGCAGCAGAGTTTCGCCGCTGTTCGCGATCACGCTCCAGACCGGTCGCCACCATCCCTTGCACTTCAAGTGAAATGTCTGGCCATCGGCGAAGGTCAGCGTGCCGCCGCTGCCCCATGATGATTTCAAGGTTGCGATCGGCTGCAGGGAAGCCGAATCCAGAATCCTAGCGCCGCTCCCCAGACATCCGCCGCGGCGAAACGTCCAGTTGCCGGCCTGTGTTTCCGCCAGAAAACTGGAGGAGAACCATCCCGGCCGCCGCAGAGTGCCGACGGCTTCGCCGTTGAGCTTGAGTTCGTAATCGCGACTGTGAGGAATTTTCGACCAGGTGAGCCCGCCGGAAATCGCGGCTGAAGAAGAGAGAGGAATCATAAACACCTCCGTGAAGGCATTCGATCCGATTCCATGCTAGCAGGGGAGTGTTAATAACGCGTGAATGCGGATGCACCGCCGGAAACGCTTGATTACGATGCTGGTACGGCGATGTATCGCCAGCGACTCCGCCGCACGGGAGGAGTCCTGCAGACCTATAACCGGCGGATATACAACATTTGCTACCGTTTCGCCGGATCGGCGACGACGCGCAGGATTAGGAAGCGCTCATCTAGAAGATCGGACACTTCCAGCCAAACTTCACTCCGCCGTGGTAGCAGCCGATGCATTGGCGCTCAGTTTGGAAAGCGAAGGGATCGCACCGATCACGGCCAAAAACCGCACGCTGTCGATCATGTGCCAGACCTCAACACACTTTCCCTGCGCGAACAGATGAAGCAGCACTCCGGGAGCGACAATAAACTTGCCGGTCGCGGCAAACCCCATGTACTCGCCTTTGTGCGTGCCATAGAAAATATACCGGTGAGCCACTTTTTCGCCGTCGCCAAAAATATCCTGACTATCGATGCGCAGATCGGGAAAGCCCCGCAAAAGTTGCTGGAAATGCTCTCGCAATCCCGCGACCCCGCGCTTGGTGCCGAAGCCGTGATGCAGGACCCCCTTGTCATAAAGCTTCAGGTAGCCCTCCAGGTCCTTCCTGCTGAACTGCTCCCCGGCAAGCTGGATGGCTTTTACGTTCTCGTCTCTCGGCATCCGTGTCCCCCAGGCTGAGTGCTAAGCAGCCTCACGAATTCTACGTTTATTCTATCGGCCAACATTAGCCTTCACTATAGCGAGATCCCGGCCGAACCCAGCTATGCAACCCTGTCCCGGCACCGGCAAAGCAGAGTTCCCCAGGTGACGCGAAATCCCCTCCGCCCCACTGCTACAATTCCGTGTTCATAGCGGTTACGCACGAATAGCGAACTTCAACGCCTACAATCACGTACTGTCTAATGGGTAGGGCTTGGGAGAAGGTCTCTCAGTTGTCCGATCGTCCAAGCCAGGCTTTTTAAGTCAAGCCCGATGAGTTAGGGCCAGATCGAGTCTCAGGGTTTAAGCAGGTTTCCGGGGAGTGCAAGTGGAAGACGTTCAGGTGGTCGCGATGCTGGTACGGCGATGTATCGCCGGCGACGCCGCTGCCTGGGAGGAAATCGTGCAAACCTATAACCGCCGGATATACAACATCTGCTACCGCTTCGCCGGATCGGGCGACGATGCGCAGGATCTGGCGCAGGAAGTGTTCATCAAGATGTACCGGACTCTTCCCAGTTACGATCACACCAAGGGAGCGTTCGTGACTTGGGTGACCACCATTACCCGCAACTTACTCGTCGACCACTTTCGTAAGAGCAAGCAGGATCGGATGACCGACTCCATCGACACGTCGGGGTCGGACCACGAGGACGCCCAGCCGCTCAGTGAGCAAATTCCTGACCAATCCGCTCCCCCGGACCAGCATGTACGCAGCCGGGAGGTGAGCGAGACCGTGCACGCGGCCCTGGCCAAACTTTCGCCCGAACTTCGGGAAGCAGTGATTCTAAGGGACTTACAGGATATGGATTACAAGGAAATTGCCGTCGTTTTGAAGGTTCCGGAGGGTACCGTGAAATCACGAATAAATAGAGGGCGGGCGGAACTTGCCAGGCTCCTACAACGTACCTATAGGCAGGTGATGTGATGCCAGACCAAACCAGAAACGGAATGCAGTGTCATGAGTTCGAGCTCGTGCTCACGGACGCCATTGACGGCGTCCTGACCGGGACCGGACTCGACCGATTCCAGGCCCACGCGCGGGTATGTAAGGCGTGCGGGCCGCTGTTCGCCGAAGCTGAGGCGGGCCGCAACTGGCTGAAAGGTCTCACGGAGGTGGAGCCTCCAGCCAGCCTGGTCATGAATATTCTGGCATCCACAACGGGCGTTGACACCCAGCGCCTGCGAGTCTCGGCACGCTCTCCGCAGCCACGGATTTCGTGGTGGGAGCACGTGCAGGCCTCGGTTTCTGGAGCACTGGAGCCGATCTGGGCGACGGTCCGCCAGCCGCGCTTTGCCATGTCGTTTGGCATGGCATTTTTCGCGCTGTCGGTGGCCTTGACGGTAGCCGGGGTGAAACCCGCCGACCTGCGCCAGGTCAGCTTGCGGCCAGCCGCCGTCCGGCACACGTACTACACCACGCAAGCCCGGGTAGTGCGCTATTACGACAACCTTCGGGTGGTTTACGAGTTGCAGGCGTTTGCGCGCCAGGTCAAGCGCAACGTCACGCCCGCCGAACCCGGCCGCAAGGAATCGCAGCCGGTGAAACAGAAAGACGACAAGAACGACACAACACAACAGCCCGAGCAGAAACAGGAGCGCAATTACAGCCAGATCAACGACCAACTGATTCTGGCCAGCGCTCCCGTGGGTCCATCTCCATCTGTCTTTGATAGGTCAAATCCTGATCCATCAAACCCGGATCTGCCTGTAGTGTCGGTGACCACTGACAGGAGGTTCGTATGAACTGCGCCACACACAGCGATACTGCTGCAGTGGCTTTCTGCCGCACTTGCGGCAAGCCACTTTGTAACCAATGCACCCGCGACGTTCGCGGCGTGATCTACTGCGAGACCTGCCTGGCCGCGCGCATGGAGGGCACTGCCCCGGCCGCGGGATATGTTCCACCACAGGCTTATCCACAAAACCCGCCACAAAATCCGCCGCCAACCGGATACCAACAATTCATGGATCAGGGTCTCGGGGTGAAGGTTCAGCCCGGGCCGTCGACTGGCCCGAATCCGACGGTAGCCGGAATCCTGGGTGCGATTCCTCTCGGTCTGGGCGCGGTCTACTGCGGCCAATACGCGAAGGGCCTGGCTCACCTCGGCATTTTTGTACTGGCGATTGTCGGATTTTCCTACGACCTTCCGTGGCAGGGATACACGGCGATTGGAATATTTCTCGGGTTCTTCTGGGTGTACCAGATTTTGGACGCGGTGCGTACGGCCAAGGCGATTCAAGCGGGCGAGCCCACTCCGGATCCTTTCGGACTGGCGCAGACGTTCAGCAGCGGAGACAAGGTCGAGAGTACGAAGGTTCCCGCCGCGGCGGCGATCCTGATCGGCTTAGGCGTGCTCTTTCTGCTGCATACCGTGGGGCTCTTTGACATTGGCATCGGCCACTTTGTGTCGCTGATTCTGATCGTGCTGGGCGTCTGGCTCTTTGCCAAACACTGGGGACTGCTGGGAACCTATCGCCCGGCGTGCGTTTGCGAACGTTGTAGAGCCAGCAAGCTGATGGGGCCCGCAATTCTTGTGACTCTGGGAGTTGTGTTCCTGATTGGCTTCTTCAAGGCCTGGCCCGCAATTCTGCTGGTGATTGGGGCGGTGAAACTGATGCAGAGCAATGCTTCGACGAACGGACACATGGGATCTTTCCCCCGGAACATGCCGCCCGCCGCTCCACCGGGGTTTCCACAAAATGCTGCGCCGACGGAGCCGCAGAATCCAGAGCAGACATCGTCTTCTGGCGAGGTGAATCATGTCTAACCCAAACATGCCTAATCCAGGCTCGTCGAACCCAGGCTCGTCGAACCCGGGCACGTTTAGGCCAGGCACGCCGAACCCAGGGACGACTCCAGCATTCTCGCCGCTTCCTCCTCTGCCACCACCGCGCCACCGCTCACTCGCGGGGCCCTTCGTTCTGATCGTGCTCGGCGTAATCTGCCTGCTGGTCACCATGGGGGTTTTGTCGCGCGCGCGGATGTGGCACTTGTTCGCCAACTATTGGCCGGTCCTGCTGATTCTGTGGGGCGTGATCAAACTCATCGAGTTCCAGCGGGCCCAGCGCGAAGGAACCCGTGCTACCGGGATTGGCGCGGGAGGAGTATTCCTGGCGATCATGATCGTGGTTTTCGGTTTGATCTCAACCCAAATCGACCACGTCAACTGGTCCGGATTTCGCGACAACTTCAACATCGATGACAACGACTTCTCCGATATCTTCGGCCAGACCTATAACTTTAACGATCATCTCGAGCAGAACTTCCCGGCGGGAGCCAGCCTGAAGATTATCGACACGCGCGGCGCGGTCAGCGTGCATGCCTCTGACGATAACAAGATCACTGTGGTCGTCCGCAAGCGCGTGGGCGCGGAGAATCAGGGCGACGCCGACAAGTACAACGGCGAAACTAAGCCCACGATTACCACCATCGGCGGATTGGTTACGCTCGACGCTAAGGCCGACGGCGCAGGCGATCACGCGGTCGAGACCGACATCGACGTTTCCCTGCCGCGCAAGGTGCAGGTGTCCATCACGTCGCGCAAGGGCGATGTGAACCTGGTGGGGCGCGATGGCGGGGTCGACATTTCCGCCCAGCATTCCGACACCAGCGTTGAAGACGTGAACGGCAACGTGAAGGTGAGTCAGGAAAAAGGCTCGGTAAAAATTGAGCAGGTCACGGGCGACGTGCACGTTGAGGGCCGGGTGAACGATGTGTCGGTCGCCGACGTAAAAGGCGCGGTACAACTGGACGGCGAATTTCAGGAGAGCGTGAAGCTGGCACGGATCACGAAGACGGTAACCTTCAAGTCATCGCGCACCGACATGGAGTTCTCGCACATCGAGGGTTCGCTCGATCTCGATTCCGACGAGCTGCACGCTGAGCAGATCACGGGGCCGCTGCACTTGACGACGCGGTCGAAGAACATCCGGCTCGAAGAAGTTTCGGGCGATGTCCGCCTGCAGGATGACAATGGCGCCATAGAAGTAGGAATGCGGATGCTGGGCAACGTGCAGATCGACAGCAAGAACGGCGACATTCAGTTGAGCGTACCCGATAAGGCCGGGTTCCGCCTGGATGCCCGCGCGCGCGATGGCGAGATTCAGTCGGAGTTCGCCGAACTCAAGGTGGACAACGGCGGTCACGAGGGCAAAGCCAGCGGCAGCGTGGGCAACGCCTTGTCGCATATTGTGCTCAACAACGAGCATGACGGCATCGAGATCCGGAAGGCCAGCTCGCAGCCGCCGAAACCGCCGGAGCCGCCGAGTCCGAAGGCGGGGAAGGCGCTGCCCGCGCCGAAAGTGAAAGTGGATCCGACGGAGAACTGAGATTGCTCATGGGACCACCGGGGCCTTACCTCTCCGCGGTGGGCCAGGTGCGGGTCAAAGCTTTGAACCGCAGAGTACGCAGAGAGCTGCCGCGAAGAACGCAGAGAAGACCAGGAAAACAGTCAACTGCTCGGTGCCGAGCGGGGCAAACCCGCGAAATTGGATCGCGTTGAGGGTCAAACTGATTCTTGCTTCCCGGCAACCAAGCCTTCGACCTGCGCCAGCACTTCGTCCTCGGTCAATGCAGTCGAGTTGATCAGCACCGCGTCCGCTGCCGCGACTAGCGGGGACGCTGCGCGGGTGCGGTCTCGGCGGTCGCGCTCGCGGAGTTCTGCGGCGACACTCGCGGCCACGTCGCCTTTGATCTTGTGTTGCTCCATGCGGCGCTGCTCGCGTACGACCGGGTCGGCGTCGAGAAAAATCTTCAGATCGGCGCCGGGAAAAACTTGCGTGCCGATATCGCGGCCTTCCATGACCACGCCGCCGCCCGCGCCCATTTCCCGCTGGCGTGCCACCATCCACTCGCGGACCTTAGGATGCACCGAAACGCGCGAGGCTCCCTCTGACACGTCGCGCTCGCGGATGCGGGAGGACACATCGCGTCCGTCGAGCAGCGTGCGGTTGCCGCCGATCGTGGGCTCGAGTTGAATGCGAGAGTGCTCGGCCAGCTTGAGCAGGGCGGCTTCGTCGTCGAACGAAGCATCGTTCGCGATGGCCTTCAGCGCGAGCGCGCGATACATGGCGCCGCTCTCCAGGTTCACGTAGCCCAGCTTGCGCGCGAGGCGGGAGGCGATGGTGCTCTTGCCGGCGCCCGCGGGGCCGTCAATGGCGATGGTCAGCTTGCGGGGAGGCTGCTCGGCTTTTGCGGTGTCATCCATGCGAAGTTAAAGATTGTACACGGGGTGGTGGGGCTGTAGAGCGGTGGTGGAACTCGCCCCGCTGCGCTTGGCGGGACCCTTCGGCTTCGCTCAGGGCAGGCTTGCGAAGGCGCCCGTCCCCACACGGGCACAGGCTATTCACGGGCGCGCGATTCCCCTGTGCGCACTTGTTCTGCCGTCCATCCCAATTCCCGCAGCTTTC
>Ga0210405_10000566_pt1 | contig 48489 bp, 34 predicted proteins | sample IncBWH11MmetaG_FD_155492 | JGI IMG/M metagenome (GOLD analysis project Ga0210405, IMG submission 155492) | Forest soil microbial communities from Barre Woods Harvard Forest LTER site, Petersham, Massachusetts, United States - Inc-BW-H-11-M | ecosystem: Environmental > Terrestrial > Soil >...
ACGGATTGTCCGTCATCCTGATTATTCGCTACATGCCGGATGGCATCTGGGGATTCGTCAAGATCGCGACCGCGCGCTGGCACGCCAAGGCCAAGGTGCATGCCGCCGGCCTCGCGTTGCAACTGGCTCCCGCGGCCATTGGCGGCGATATCGTTCTGGCCGTCAAAGGCCTCGCCAAGCATTTCGGTGGCCTCAAGGCCGTCGACAACGTCGATATTGAAGTCAGGCGCGGCGGCGTTCATGCGCTGATCGGGCCGAACGGCTCAGGCAAGACCACGACGCTGAACGTCCTCTCCGGCCTATACAAGGCCACCGCCGGCAGGGTGACGCTCGACGGCACCGACATCACCGAAATGCCGCCGCATCAACGCGCGGCTTGCGGATTGGGACGGACCTTCCAGAACATCCGTCTGTTTCGCTCGATGACGGCGCTCGAAAACGTCGTGATCGGCGCCGAGCGACCCGGCAATACGCTGATCGGAGCAGGGGGCGAGGATGCGCTGATCAAGCGGGCGATGTCGGCGTTGAGCTTTGTCGGCCTCGGGGCGCGCGCCAACGAATTGATCTCCAGTTTTTCCTACGGGCATCAGCGGTTGATCGAGATCGCGCGCGCGCTTGCGGCCAATCCGACCCTGTTGCTGCTTGACGAACCGGCGGCTGGCCTCAATTCCAGCGAGAAGCTCGAACTCCATGCGCTGCTCAAGCGCATCGCGGCGCAAGGCCTCACCATCCTGATCATCGACCACGACATGACGCTGGTGAGCGAGGCCGCCCAGCACATCACGGTGCTCAATTTCGGACGCCGCATCGCGGACGGCGAATCCATGGCGGTGCTGCGCCATCCCGACGTCGTCTCCGCCTATCTCGGAACCGAATGATGGCGCTGTTGCAAATCAACGATCTGATCGTGCGCTATGGCGAGATCGAAGCTTTGCGCGGTGTCTCGATCGGCGTCGATCAAGGGCAGGTGGTGACCTTGCTCGGCGCCAACGGCGCCGGCAAATCGACCACGCTGCGAGCGATCTCCGGGCTGGCAAAGCCGGCCGCGGGTGAAATCCTGTTCGATGGCAAGTCGATCGCAGGGCTAGGACCGGAGGCGATCGTCCGGCTCGGAATTTCCCACGTGCCGGAGGGGCGGCGGGTATTCCCCGGCCTTTCCGTCAAGGAAAACATCATGCTCGGCGCCTCGAACCGGCGCATCGCCAAATCAGAGCTGTCACGCGAAGCCGACGCGATGTTCGATCTGTTTCCGGATATCCGCGCCTTTTCCAATGCGCTCGGCTGGACCTTGTCGGGCGGCCAATTGCAGATGGTTGCGGTGGCACGGGGCCTGATGGCGAAGCCGCGGCTGTTGCTGCTGGACGAGCCCTCACTGGGGCTCGCGCCCGTCATCGTGCAGGCGGTATTCCGGATCATTTCGGAAATCCGGCGCAACACCACGGTCTTGCTTGTCGAGCAAAACGCGCGCATGGGACTTTCCGTCGCCGACCATGGTTACGTCCTGGAGACCGGACGCATTGTGCTGGGCGGCAAGCCCGACGAATTGTGGGGCAATGAAGCCATCCGCGCCGCCTATCTCGGCGGTCACGCCAAAGTAAGCGCCTAACTACGCCTAACCAAGAAGAGCGACGACTCCATGGTCACGATACAGGTTCCAAATCTCATCAATTTTGTCGCGGATGTCTTCAACCATGCCGAATCCTCGCCGGAGGAAGCTCGCCGCATCGCGACTTACCTCACGACCGCAAATCTAACCGGACACGACAGCCACGGCGTGATCCGGGTGCCCGTCTATATCCGGTGGAAGAAGATGGGCTCCGTCGTTCCCAACCAGACCGCCGAGGTCGTGGTCGATACGCCCTCATTAGCGGTGGTCGATGGCAAGTTCGGTTACGGGCAGACCGTTGCGCCCCAGGCTGTCAAGATCGGCATCGAAAAATGCAAGGCATCGGGTCTTGCTGCTGTCGCGCTGCGCAATGCCGGGCATATCGGCCGGGTCGGTGATTGGGCAGAAATGGCTGCGGCCGAGGGCCTGGTATCGATCCATTTCGTCAACGCCGCCGGTTCGGTGCTGGTCGCGCCCTATGGCGGCGTCGAGCGGCGGCTTTCGACCGCGCCCTATTGTGTCGGCATCCCGCGCCAGGGGCAGTTGCCGGTCGTCCTGGATTTCGCGACCTCGATCGTCGCCGAAGGCAAGGTGCTGGTCGCAAGCCGTGGCGGCAAGAAATTGCCTGATGGCGCGCTGATCGATCTCGACGGCAATTTGAGCGAAGATCCCGCGGTGTTGTACGGACCCTACGCGGCGGACGGACCGCGCGACCACAGCCAGGGCAAGGGCGCGATCCGCGCGTTCGGTGAACACAAGGGCTCGGGTCTGGCGCTGATTTGCGAGTTGCTCGGCGGCGCGCTGACGGGAACCGGCGCGACCGGGCCGAACCGTCGCTTCGCCAACGGCATGTTTGCGGTTTATGTCGATCCCAGGGTGGTCGACACCGCCAATTTCTTCGACGGCGAGATTTCGCGCTACATCAGCTACTTCAAGGACACCAGGCCCGCCGCCGGTATCGACGCCGTGCTGGTCCCGGGCGAGCCGGAGGCAAGGATGCGCGCCGATCGCACCAAAAATGGCGTGCCCTTGCCGGACGATACCTGGGCGGCGATTGTAAATACCGCGCGCGATGTCGGCGTGAGCGAAGCAAGCATCCAGAGGGCAACCCAGTAATGCATCATCAATGCGAGCCAACGAAGCGATCCCTAGCTAAAAGCAGGGATCGTATTGCTTCATTGCGGTGGGTGTCATCGAGCGGCGGGTCGCGCCGGCCCGCTGGCTCCTCGCATTGACGGAACAATTGCAAAGCAAAAGGAAAAACGATGGCGAATAAAGTGAAAGAAATATGGGCGTCGGGCAAGGTGGTGGTGAACGCGTGGCTTGCGATTCCTTCCGGCTTTTCGGCCGAAGTGATCGCGCAATGCGGCTTCGACAGTGTTACCGTCGACATGCAGCACGGCGTGCAGGAATATCAATCGATGGTGCAATGCTTCCAGGCGATGCACGGCCATCCGGTGACGCCGATGGTGCGGGTGCCGTGGAATGAGCCCGGCATCATCGGCAAGGTGCTCGACGGGGGAGCCTATGGCGTGATCTGTCCGATGATCAACACCAGGCAGGAAGCCGAAAACCTCGTCGCCTACAGCAAATACCCGCCGCTCGGCACGCGCTCCAACGGCCCGATCCGCTCCGGCATGTACGGTTCGGCCGGCACCTACCAGAAGACGGCCAACGAGGAAATTGTGTTGCTCCCGATGATGGAGACCAAGACCGCGATCGAGAACATGGAATCGATCCTCGATGTCGAGGGCATCAACGGCGTCTATATCGGCCCCTCCGATCTCGGCTTCTCCTATGGGTTGGTGCCGAAGCTCGATCGCGAAGAGCCGGAGATCTTGAAGATCTACGAGAAGATCGTGAAGGAGTGCGGCAAGCGCGGCCTCTATCCGGGTATTCACTGCTCGGGTGCGGTTGGCGCCACCAAGGCGATCAATATGGGATTCAAGCTCGTGACGCTGTTCAACGACAGCGGGCTGATGGCGACCTATGCGAGGATGCAGGTGGCGCAGACCCGCAAGGATTCCAACGGCAACGCGTAACTTGCTTCTCCCTCGCCCCGCTCTTGCGGGGAGAGGGTGGGGTGAGGGGCCTTCGTTTCCGCAGACGCTGTTTTGGCGTTTAGCATTGTGCCTCGCCCCTACCCGACTGCTTTGCAGTCCGACCTCTCCCCGTAAAGAACGGGGAGAGGTGAAGACGACAAAAAAGGAGCCACCCGCATGACCCCAGCCCCCGTCATTCGACTGCACCCCGATGACGGCGTGCTGATCGCGCGCTCGAGCCTTCCGCCCGGCATGGTCGTCGCCGAAGGCGTGACCACGGTCGAGCGCATTCCAGCCGGCCACAAGGTTGCGATCCGCCCTGTCGCGGTCGGCGAGCCGATCCGCCGTTACGGGCAGATCATCGGCTTTGCGACGGCAGCGATTGCGCCGGGCCAGCACGTCCATACCCAGAATTGCGGCATGGGCGATTTCGCCAAGGATTACGCCTTTGGCGTCGACGTCAAGCCGGTGCCGAATTTCGATTTGCCCGCGACCTTCGACGGCATCCGCCGTCCCGACGGACGGGTGGCGACGCGTAACTACATCGGCATCCTGACGTCGGTGAATTGCAGCGCCCATGTCGCGGGCATGGTGGCGGATATCTTCAGGAAGAATCCGTTCACCGGCGACAATCCGCTCGCCGATTTCCCGAACGTCGACGGCGTCGTCGCGCTCACCCACAAGACCGGCTGCGGCATGACCTCGAGCGAGCCGCTGACCATCCTGCGCCGGACGCTCGGCGGCTACGCGCGGCATGTGAATTTCTCCGCCGTGGTCGTGCTCGGGCTGGGCTGCGAGGTCAATCAGATCGGCGGGCTGATGCAGGAGCAGAAGCTCGCCGGGCGCTTGCGCGAACTGGAGATTCAGGAAATCGGCGGCACCCGCAAGACCGTCGAGGCCGGCGTCGCCTTTGTGCGCGAGGCGCTCACGGACGCGAATAAAGTGAAGCGCGAACCGGTCCCGGCGAGCGAGCTGACCGTGGCGCTGCAATGCGGCGGCTCCGATGGCTATTCCGGCGTCTCCGCCAACCCTGCGCTCGGCGCGGCGAGCGATCTGCTGGTGCGGCACGGCGGCACCGTCATTCTATCGGAGACACCGGAGACCTATGGCGCCGAACATTTGCTGACGCGGCGCGCCGTCAGCCGGGAGGTTGGCGAAAAACTGGTGGCGCTGATGCGCTGGTGGGGAGAGTACACCGCGCGCGAAGGTGCCGAGATGAACGCCAATCCGAGCCCCGGCAACAAGGCAGGCGGCCTCACCACGATCCTGGAAAAATCCCTCGGTGCAATGGCGAAGGCCGGCAGCACCAATCTCGTCGATGTCGTGAATTATGCCGAAGCAGTGACCAAAAAGGGTTTTGTCTTCATGGACACGCCCGGTTACGACCCGGTCGCGGCCACGGGGCAGGTGGCCGGCGGCGCCAACCTCGTCTGCTTCACCACCGGACGCGGCAGCGTGTTCGGCTGCAAGCCCGCCCCCTCGATCAAGCTTGCGACCAACTCGGCGATGTACAAGCGCATGGAAGACGACATGGACGTCAATTGCGGCACCATCCTCGACGGCGAGGAGACCGTGCAGCAATGCGGCCAGCGCATTTTCGACCTGATGCTCAAGACTGCTTCCGGCCAGCCGACCAAGAGCGAGAGCTTTGACTTCGGCGGCGCCGAATTCGCGCCCTGGGTGCTTGGGGCTACGATGTAGTCGACGCACACTGACGTCGTCCCTGCGAAAGCAGGGACCCATAACCACCGGCCTTGGTTATGCGGAAGATGTTAGCCATCGGGCCTTTTTGATGGATCACGCGGTATGGGTCCCCGCGTTCGCGGGGACGACCAGGAATATGGGACTCCGATCCGCCATCCCTATGGGCAATCGCTGTCCGTTGTTAGGTCCGTGGGGCGGGTTGGAGGCGAAGCCATAGCCCGCGCTTCAGAGAACGACGGGCCACGATTTGTTAATGCGTATGGGGATGAACGACCTATCTTGACGGCGGATGGCGGGTTACGCCGTCAGCTTCGACCCCGCGCTACGGACCCGCGATGGTGACGAATACTCTGGATTTATTTCCGCTTTCGGCGGCGTAGCAGACCTGGGCGGACTCGTTGCCGGGTTGACCCGCTCGCAAACGGACCTTGAGCCGACCTTGCATTCGCCGGGCAGCAACTGGGCTTGGTTGCAAAACGCCCGGTATACCCGCTGACCGATGCCGAGGAGGCATCAGCGCGGAGCATTCGGCCACGTCGAGACAAATGGATCGTTTTGAACGTTCTGGCGGCAGCGTCCATTGCGCCAGATGAAACCGACCGAGCAGGCGTGGCTCGCAGGTCGCACGGCTCGATAGAACTGACATCGGCCATGGGGGTCCCGATGCAAACCGGCACCGCATCCGCCTGCGCCGTTTGCGTCATGCCCTGCGAGCAGCAAGGAAAGAGGGAGCGCAGTGACAACAAGCCCAAGTTTCGTCATAAATATCTCCGCGCGGTCGTGGTAGGCGATAAACTAATGCTGAATACCATCGCTGCCCACATTGATTTACGTCAACGTTCAGTAAAAGCACCGCTTTATCCTTGGTAGGCCCAAACGGTCTTTCGATCGGCCGCACGTACATGCCCAAGTTCCTGCGCATCGGACTCCATCAGTCGAACGTTTCCGGATACACGTCAAAGGCATGGTGCGTTCGACGGGTTGGCTCGACGGTTTTCCTGAAGTGGGGCGCCGTCGAGGTCAACGGCGTCGGAGATGGGCGAAAGATTTACTGGACGCTTCCGCCGAGGGCGAAAACAATTCGTTGCGGCACGGTGCAGCATGCGAAAGACTATGCAAAAACCGCCATCGCGCGGCGACGCAGCCATCGCTATGAACCGCTGGCTGGAAATATTGCGATCCGGCGCCGAACCGCCGCTCGTGGCGCCGAGCTCGAACAAGCACTCGCCACGATCCTGTTTGTCGATATCGTCCGGTCCACCGAAAAAGCCGCACGGCTGGGCGATTCGCGTTGGACACAGGTGATGAATCACTATTACGCCGCCGTCCGTAGAGAGCTGAAGGCAATGCGCGGAAAAGAAGTCGTGACGACGGGGGACGGACTACTGGCGACGTTCGGCGCGCCGGCTGCCGGGATCCGTTGTGCGACCGCAATCCGCGAAGCAGTGCGCACGCTGGGGCTGGAGATCAGGGTGGGGCTGCACGCGGGCGAATACAAAGTGGTCGGGGCTGAGGTGTTCGGTCTCGCGTTTCACATTGGCGCGCGCGTCGCCGCGAAAGCGCGTGCCGGCGAAGTCCTGGTCTCGAGCGCGGTCAAGGATATGATGTCGCAATCTGGAATCCGCTTCAAGGATCGCGGCGTTCACCAACTCAGGGGCGTGCCGGAGCGATGGCGCCTGTACCGGGTCGAACATTAAGGCGTCCTGCAAGAGTGGACACCGGTTTTGCAATCAGAGCGCAGTAACAACAAGCCCAAGTTTCGTCATAAACATCTCCGCGCGGTCGTGGTAGGGATCGCGACTTACTGCTTCTGGCACATAGCGTCAGTTATTGCGGTGCAACGCCATGTCCGCAGTTGCGGGAAAGACCGGAAGTAATCGGCGCACGGCCAAAGTGACGCGATTGACACAACGCAGGGATTCCTAGTTTTTCGGCCGATCTCTTAAGAGCGGCGCCAATCCAGCCGCCGTTATACCCTGCGGTGGGATCATCTGGTATTGAGACTTACGAGTGCAGGAGCACCGGCCAAGTCGAAAGCTGGGGGCCGCTTTTGAGGTCGATGTCGTCGGCTATTCGCGGTCTATGACGAAGATTCACGACGGTGGCGGATGCTAAGGGTGCCATGTGCCGAGAATCTTCCCTTCAAGTCTCGGGGATATAAATTTTGCATGCGATCCGTCACTAGCGTAAACGCAGGTGGCGCGGAAGATCGTTTCTTGGTTCACCAAGTTGGCGAGCCGTGATGGCGCCATCCGTCGCATCTTCGTTTGGGTCTTGGGGTTAGCACACGCGAAGAATACGGCATTGGGCGCGATCGGCAGGATGATAAGACAATCACGGCTGTCCAGCGGAATGCCGCACGGGTATTTCTGGCGCGGGTACGTGAGCAACGGACGGTCGCCTATCAGAATCACGTCGCGGTTCCATTTCCGAATCCACCACGTCATCCGGTCCAAAGCGTGAAGCTTGGTCGGGTCAGTGCTGATTTCCATAGCGGCCCGTAGCGGGAAGTTGCGTCGGAACAGGCCGATGTTCTCTCTTATGATCTTAGTCACGGTCGCTTCGTCTTCCGGCGGTCCCTTCGCTGCGGCTTCGACCAACATGAATGCCTTTTCCGTTTCCGCCGGTCCCATTTCGCGAAGGGCCTCTGGTGTCCGCACGCCGAACGATACCAGCAGCCGCGCCCAATCGATTCGCTGTTCGGGTGTGAGTTCTCGCAGGCCGCTCGCGAGCATGACGCGCAATACATCGGCTGCTGGGGTATCCACCTTCGGCGTGAAGAAGCCGACTTCCGGGAAGTCCCGCTGCGCCTTCGACACACCGAAAAACACATTCAAGTCCCGAATCTGACAGGCGGACCCTACCGACGCCTTATCGTTCTCGATCACTCGTTTGGCGCCGTCGTTCCAATGATAGGCGTAGAGTTTTCCGTTGGTCGCCCAGCCGCGAAGGAGAAATTGTGGGACATAGTGATGGCGTGCCATCGTCGCAATCACCTTGTGCCGTGTGTGGCCACCCGAGAACACCCTAAGGACGGCCAGCAAACAGAATTTACATCAGTTTCATCAAATTTTTAAAGGACAGCATGTCCGCTTCTGGCATATCGCGTCATTTTGCTGCCCTGCGGAATTTTGTCGCTATCGGGGCATAGCGGACGCAGGTCTTTAGGGCGGGTTGTAGGCGACCTGTCCGCCGTAGCTCGAAGAGCGAAGGCGGAAGCCGTAAAGCCGCCACTTCAGATAACGACGGGCCACGATTTGGATGGGGATGCACGACCCATCGTGTCGGGAGACGGCGGGTTACGCCTTTGGCTTCAACCCGCTTTACGGACCGATAAGGCTTGCGTGATTTGCCCGTCGGGTCGTTTTCGCAAACTCGCCTCCGACCTCTTGTCCAGCCCCCGCACAAAAATATTTCTGTTTTTCCGAAATGCAAATCAGTTGTATATCTCGCCCCATCCCGTGCCCCTCAGGAGGGGCGTTGCGCATCGTCACGACGTTGGGTGCGGGAGGCGGTGGACGCGGCCGATGTCGGCGACGATCGGCATCCGGCGCGCGGACGGCGAAGTCGTGTGGTCCTGATGCCCCGACGCTGGCATCAAGTTCTTGAGAAGCAAGCTTCTCAGGGATGACGGTGGCAAGAAAGCCCGGTCACCGGGGAGAGCGCGATATAAGCTGTAAAACCATTGCGCGGGGAATGCCGGGTGTTTCCGGTGTGACCGTGGTGACTACACTCGTGTGCTTTCTACACTGCACACGAGGCTGCGGGCGCATCGGGCGCCCGGCATTCCCTGCGCCCTCTGATCTCTGAGGGCGGCACGTTCGGGGCAAAACTCGCGCACGCGCGGCGAGATTGCGTAGCCGTGTCCATGCACAGCGGGCTGTTTGAAATGTGGATGGGGCTCCGCGAGGGGCCTGGGACTCCGATCCGCCGCCCCCATAGGCAATGCTGCCCGTTGTTAATGCTTGATGTCGGTCGGAACCGGTGTTCTGCTTAAAAAAGCTGCTGGAGCACGCCGTCTGTGTCGATCTTCGTCGCACTACATCACGTCACGCACTACAAATATGACCGGCCCATCGACCTCGGCCCTCAAACCATCCGGTTGCGGCCGGCGCCGCACACGCGGACGCCGATCCTGAGCTATTCGCTCAAGCTCACGCCCTCCAATCATTTCGTGAACTGGCAGCAGGACCCGCAGGGCAATTGGCTTGCCCGGTTTGTGTTTCCGGAAAAGGCCACCGAGCTCAAAATCGAAGTCGATTTCACGGCGCAGATGAGCGTGATCAATCCGTTCGATTTTTTCGTCGAACCGTATGCCGACAGCTTTCCATTTACCTACACCGGCGATCTCAAGACCGAGCTCGCGCCCTATCTGGCAACCATCGACCCCGGACCGCTGTTTGCGGACTACCTCGCCGGCATTCCACGTGAAGCCACCAGCACGGTCAGTTTTCTGGTCGATCTCAATGCGCAATTGCAAAAGAGGATTCGCTACATCATCCGGATGGAGCCGGGCATCCAGACGCCGGAGCAGACGCTTGCCTCCGGTGCGGGTTCCTGCCGCGACTCGGCGTGGCTTCTGATTCAGACCTTTCGCCATCTCGGGCTCGCCGCGCGCTTTGTCTCAGGCTATCTCGTTCAACTGCGTCCCGACATCGATCCGGTCGAGGGGCCGCGCGAGGTCGAGAACGACTTTACGGATCTGCACGCCTGGGCCGAGGTCTATCTGCCCGGCGCGGGCTGGATCGGATTCGATGTCACCTCGGGGATGCTGACCGGCGAGGGGCACATTCCCGTCGCCGCCACGCCGCATTACCGAACGGCGGCGCCGATCAGTGGCGCGGTCGGATTCGCCAAGGTTGAGTTCGGCTTCGAGATGAGTGTTAAACGGATTCGTGAGGCGCCGCGGATCACCCGGCCGTTCTCGGACGAATCCTGGGCGCGTCTCGACAGGCTCGGCGAGCAGGTCGATGCCGATCTCAAAGCCAGCGACGTCCGGTTGACGATGGGTGGCGAGCCGACCTTCGTTTCGGTCGACGATCTGGAATCGCCGGAATGGAATATTGCCGCGGTTGGTCCAACCAAGCGAGGCCTTGCCGACGAACTCATTCGCAAGCTGCGGTCGCGCTTCGCGCCGGGTGGCTTGCTGCATTACGGGCAGGGCAAATGGTATCCCGGCGAAAGCCTGCCGCGCTGGGCGTTCGGTCTCTACTGGCGCAAGGACGGCGTCCCGGTCTGGAAGAACTCCGACCTGATCGCCGACATCGAAGGACCGCACAAGACGCGGATCGATGATGCCGAGCGCTTTGCGGAGGGTGCTGCGAAAAAGCTCGGTGTCGATTCCGAATTCATCATTCCGGCATTCGAAGACCCCAGCCATTGGCTGCAGAAGGAAGCCGGCCTGCCGCCGAATGTCGATCCCAGCGACTCCAGATTGTCCGATCCGGAAGAACGGGCGCGGATGGCGCGGGTGTTCGATCAGGGGCTCGACGTGCCGAAGGGCTTCGTCCTGCCGATCCAGCGCTGGAATGCCGACGCAGGCAAATCTTCCTCGCGCTGGAAGAGCGAACGCTGGAAGCTGCGCCGCGGCAATCTGTTCCTGACCCCTGGTGATTCCCCGCTGGGCTTAAGGTTGCCGATCGCCTCGTTGCCGCATATTCCCGCCGATGACTATCCCTACATCGTCGAGCAGGACCCGCTGGAGCCGCGCGGGGCGTTGCCGGTTTACGACGCGGCGCCGGCCGATAGCAGGCCGCATCAGGAAGTCCACGAACAAAGCCTCGGGGGCAGTGGCGTCCGCACCGCGATGTCGATCGAAATCCGTGACGGTGTGTTGTGCGCCTTCATGCCGCCGGTGGAGAAGCTGGAAGATTATCTGGAGCTGGTCACGGCGGTGGAAGCGACCGCCGAGGAAATGCAGATCAAGGTGCATGTCGAGGGTTATCCGCCGCCTTACGACCCGCGCGTCGAGGTGATCAAGGTGACGCCCGATCCGGGCGTGATCGAGGTCAACATCCAGCCTTCGACAAGCTGGCGCGAGGCGGTCGATATCACCTTCGGCCTCTATGAAGACGCGGCAAAAGTCCGTCTCGGGGCCAATCGCTTCCTGATCGACGGCCGCCACACCGGCACCGGCGGCGGCAATCATGTGGTGGTCGGCGGCAGCCGGCCTTCGGATTCGCCATTCCTGCGCCGCCCGGATTTGCTCAAGAGCCTCGTGCTGTACTGGCAGCGGCATCCGTCGCTGTCTTATTTATTCTCCGGCATGTTCATCGGTCCGACCAGCCAGGCGCCACGCATCGATGAGGCCCGGCATGACGGCCTGTATGAGCTGGAGGTCGCACTCGCCCACGTGCCGCCGCCGGAAATAAAGGCCCCGTTGTGGCTGGTGGACCGCCTGTTCCGGCACATACTGGTCGATATCACCGGCAATACCCACCGCGCCGAAATCTGCATCGACAAGCTCTACTCTCCCGACGGCGCCACCGGCCGGCTAGGGCTGGTCGAGTTCCGCGCATTGGAAATGCCGCCGGATCCGCGCATGTCGCTGGCGCAGCAATTATTGATCCGCGCGTTGATCGCAAAGCTTTGGCGCGAACCGCAACAGGGCAAATTCGTGCGCTGGGGCACGACGCTGCACGACCGCTTCATGCTGCCGCATTTCCTGTGGGAGGATTTTCTGGACGTGCTCGCCGAGCTCAAGCAGTCTGCTTACGATTTTTCGCCGGATTGGTATGCAGCCCAGCTCGAATTCCGGTTTCCCGTGTTCGGCCGGGTGCACCATGGCGGCGTCTCGCTCGAAGTGCGTCAGGCGCTCGAGCCCTGGCATGTCCTCGGTGAAGAGGGCTCGGCCGGCGGCACCGTGCGCTATGTCGATTCGTCGGTCGAGCGGTTGCAGGTCAAGGCGGCGGGTTTCGTCGAAGGCCGTCACGTCGTCACCTGCAACGGCAGGCGGATGCCGATGACCGCAACCGGCCGCTCGGGCGAGGCGGTCGCCGCCGTCCGCTTCAAGGCGTGGCAGCCGGCTTCGGGCTTGCACCCGACCATTCCCGTGCATGCACCACTGACATTTGATTTGATCGACACCTGGAACGGCCGCTCGCTCGGAGGCTGCGTCTATCACGTTGTGCATCCCGGCGGCCGCAGCTACGAGACCAAACCGGTCAATTCCTATGAGGCGGAAGCACGGCGGCTCGCCCGGTTTCAGGACCACGGCCACACGCCCGGCAAGGTCGATCCGCCGCGCGAGGAACGCACAATTGAATTTCCCTTGACCCTCGACTTGAGGACGCCGCTCCTGCATTGAGGGCATGGCCTGAGAGCGTTTTCGAGCGAAGCATGCCCTCGGACTTGATCCGGGGCGGATACCGGTTCGCGTGAAGAAAACACGTCAGGATGGAAGGCTAGAGTATTGTTCTGATGCGATAAGAACCAATACTCGAGGGCGGGAGACCAGGGATGGCAGGACACGCCGACCACGGGAGCGGTCAAGGCAACAAGGCCAGTCCAGGCAGTCGGCGCGCGGCGCAATGGATGCGCGATTATGTGCGCCTGCCCGGCATTCCCGATGAATATATCGGGCAGGATGGGGCACCTCGCGCGGTCTGGACCCGCTTCTTCGATGCCTTTGCCGCGCTGACGCCTGGAGAGATCGAGCGGCGTTTCGGATCGGCCGACCGGCATTTGAGGGAAGCTGGCGTGAGCTATCGCGCGCCCGGCGAAATCTCCGACCGGATCTGGCCGTTGAGCCATCTACCGCTCCTGATCGATGACGCCGAATGGCGGCAATTGTCCGCCGGCATCGTGCAGCGCGCGGAGTTGCTGGAATTGGTTCTCAGCGATGTCTATGGCGAGGGCCGATTGGTTGCCGAGGGCGCAATCCCGGCGGCGGCCATTGCCGGCAGCCCGGAATATCTGCGCTCGGTTTGCGGGATCAAACCGCCTGGCGGCCGATATCTTGGCCTGTACGCTGCCGATGTCGGCCGCGGACCCGATGGACAGTGGTGGGTGCTCGGCGACCGGACCCAGGCGCCGTCGGGCGCAGGCTATGCGCTGGAAAACCGCCTGGTGCTGTCGCGCGCGTTTGCGACGCTCTACAAGTCGATGAATGTGGAGCGGGTCGCGCCATTCTTCGAGGCGTTCCGCGATGCCTTGCGCGCCGGCGCCGACCGCGACGAGCCGCGCATTGGGCTATTGACGCCCGGCCAGTTCAGCGAGACCTATTTCGAGCACGCGACGCTGGCGCGCTATCTCGGATTCCTGCTGGTCGAGGGCGACGATCTCGCCGTCAGCGGCGACCGCATCCACATCCGCACCGTCGCCGGGTTGAAGCGGCTCGACGTGTTGCTGCGCCGGGTCGATTCCAATTTTCTCGATCCGTTGGAGCTCGACGCTTCTTCGCAGCTCGGCGTGCCCGGCCTGATCGACGTGCTGCGCAACAACGGTGTCGTCGTCGCCAATATGCCGGGTTCGGGCGTGATGGAGGCGCGAGCGTTGCTGGGCTTTATGCCGAGTCTCAGTCGGCGCTTCTTCGGCGAAGACCTGAAGATGCCGCACATCGCGACCTGGTGGTGCGGCCAAAAATCGGCGCGCGAGGAAGTGCTGTCGCGGCTCGACCGCCTTGCCATCGAAGGCGCTTACCGCCGGGCGGTTCCTGGTTTCCCCGGCACCGGTCCTGTGCTCGCCAGCGAGTTGGAGCCTTCCGAGCGCGAGCGGCTCGAGACCGCCATCAACGAGCGCGGCGTCGACTTCGTTGGCCAGGAATTGGTTCGGCTCTCCACCATGCCGGTGTGGGACCAGGGCAAGATCGCGCCGCGTCCGTTCGTCTTGAGGATTTTCGCGGCCGCAACCCCGCAGGGCTGGACCGTCATGCCCGGTGGCTTTTGCCGGATCGCCGAGCAACTCGATGCCCGTGCCGTGTCGATGGGAGACGGCGCGCGGGCGGCGGACGTCTGGGTGGTTTCCGACAGGGCCGTGCCGGCGACGACCTTGCTGCCGGCGGGGGATACGGTGCGGATCAGGCGCATTGCCGGCTGGGTCCCGAGCCGGGCCGCCGACAATCTGTTCTGGCTTGGCCGCTATCTCGAGCGCGCCGAGGCGACATTGCGGCTGGTGCGGGCGCTTGCGACCTCGACGCGCGATCCCGTGAAGGGATTGTCGACCGTGCTTCACTCGGTGGAGCGAATCCAGCGACTTCTGGTGGCATGGGGCGCGACATCGCAAACGGCGCGGACACAGCCCGCCAGGATCGCCGCCGAAGCGCTGCAAAGCGAGGACAGGTTTGGTTCGGCCTTGTCGCTGGTGCGCTCCGCACAGCGCACCGCCACTTCGTTGCGCGAACGGCTTTCGCCGGATGCCTGGCAGGTCATCACCGAGATGGTGGAACGCCTTGGCGAAGAGGTCGAGGATGACGACGGCGTCGTCAGCGCCGCCGAGCTGACGCTGCAGGAGCTTGCGAGCTTCGCGGGGCTGGCGCAGGAAAACATGAACCGCGCCGCCGGCTGGCGTTTCCTCGAAATGGGCCGCCGGGCCGAGCGCGCGATCAACACCATGCGTTTCGCGCGCCAGTTCGCCTATGACGAAGCCGGCGGCGAAGACCTCGACATCCTGCTGACGCTGGTGGATTGCCAGATCACCTATCGCTCGCGCTATCTCGTGGGTCTGCTGTTGGCCCCGGTGCGTGACCTTGTGGTTCTGGATCCCTACAATCCGCGCTCGGTCGCGTTCCAGGTCGCCGCGCTGAACGATCACATCGCGAGCCTGCCGTCCCTGAAAGAGGTAGGATTGATCGAGCGGCCGCAGCGTCTCGCGGTCGCCCTGCAGGCGACACTGACGACGGCAGAGGCAACAGCCCTCGATACCAAGACGCTGTTTGCGCTCGAGCAGGACCTGCTCAACCTCGCCGACGCCGTCGGACTGCATTATTTTCCACATGGCCCCAATGCAAGCCGGCCTGAAAAGCTGACGGGCCTGGCGTGATCTACGACATCCGCCACGTCACCACCTATAGTTACGAAAGCCCGGTCAGTTTCGCACGGTGCTCATTGCGGCTGGAGCCTGGAAGTGGCGGCGGCCAAGAATTGGTCTCGCACACCGTCGATGTCAGGCCGCGTCCTGCGGACCGAACGGTGCGGCGGGATTTCTTCGGGACGCACACCGAGAGCATCCTGATTGAAACGCCGCATCGCAACCTTCGGATCGATTCCCGCTCCCGCGTCGCGGTTTCCCGCACAGCACCTGGCCGCCACGCGCAAAGCCGCGCCTGGGAGAGCGTCCGCGACATCGCATTCGAGGCCGCCAGCCTTGGCCCCGCCTCGCCGATCGGATACGTCTTTGCGAGTCCCCTGGTGCCGCTGCAGCGGCCGGTCACCTCATATGCATCGGCAAGTTTTCCGAAAGGCCGCGGTATCCTTGCCGGCGCCGTCGACCTGATGCAGCGGATCCGCACCGATTTCAAGTACGATCCGAAGGCAACCGTTATCTCGACGCCGCTCAACGAAGTGTTCGAAAAACGCCACGGCGTTTGCCAGGATTTCGCTCATGTGATGATCGCAGGGCTCCGCGGCCTTGGCCTGCCTGCGGCCTATGTCAGCGGCTATCTGCGCACGATCCCGGCAGCAGGTAGACCGCGCCTGCAGGGCGCCGACGCGACGCACGCCTGGGTGTCCCTGTGGTGCGGCGAAGGGCTCGGTTGGATCGGTTTCGACCCGACCAACGACATCCTCGTCGAGAATGATCACATTGTCCTGGCTATCGGGCGGGACTTTTCCGACGTCTCCCCGGTTGACGGCATCATTGTGGGATCGCGCAAGCAGAAGCTCAACGTCGCGGTGGATGTCGTCCTGGTGGAGTGACGGTTTTATCAAATAAGGTATTGATATTTAAAATGTTTCTCTTACGCCCGTGGTCTCGACGGATCGCGGAGCATCGATCCCGTCCAAAGCATTATGCCACTCCGATAGGCAACTTAACGAATGGTTCGCTCTTTCGTGACATTTTTGAGGCATGCGGTCCATCTGACCGTCAGCACCTTCTATTGGATCCGGAGAAAAACATGAAAATTTGGTCAACCAAGCCGTTGATTTCGGCGCTTGCAGCCACGTTTGTTTTTGTTGGGGGAGCCGCGGCCGGTGGGGCGACCAAGGATGAAGCCGTCGCGATGGTCAAGAAGGCGGTAGCCTTCATCAAGGAGCAGGGTCCTGAGAAGGCCTACCCTGAAATTACCGACAAGGCCGGCAAATTCCACGACCGCGATTTGTACGTCGTCGTCTATCAGCTCGACGGCAAGGTGCTGGCTCACGGATCGAACGAAAAGTTCGTCGGCAAGGACCTGAGCGACGCGCAGGACGTCGACGGCAAGCTCTACGTCAAGGAGCGCGTCGAACTCGCAGGCAAGCAAGCCTCGTTCTGGCAGGACTACAAGTTCGTCAATCCGGTCGACAAGAAGGTCGAGCCGAAGCAGATGTACTGCGAGAAGCTGGACAACACCGCCGTCTGTGCAGGAATTTACAAGTCCTGACCACAACGACCAGCGCTCTACCCTGATTGTCCCATCGAAGGATTGACATGCTCGGCTGGATCAAAAATATCGGCTTGTCCTGGAAAGTCCAGCTCGCGCCTGCCTTCCTGATCCTCGTTTTGATCGGCGTCGGCGCCTACGCGTTGGTGGCGCTGCGATCCAATCAGGCTGCGGTCGACGCGCTCGTTTCCGGGCCGGTGCGTCAATCGGAGCTTGCGAACGATCTGACTACCACGATCTGGATTTCGCACGCCAAGCTCTATCGTCTCGCCGCAATTGCCTCCAACGAGAAGGACGAAAAGAAGGTCGCGGCTTTCGCCAAGGAAGCGTCCGCCGCCGCCGCCAAGATCTCCGACGCCGTGAAGGCGGTCGAGGCCGCGCAGGGCGAGGCCAAGTCGGAGCGGCTGGAAAAACTGAAGGTTGCCGTCGCGGGCTATCTCAAGCAATCGAAAAACGCGATCGAGATGGCTGATGGCGACGCTGGATCGGCGCTCATGTTCATCAAGGGCGCCGAACGAAACTTCACCGACATTGAAAAGCTGACCGACGATCTGATCACGCGCAGCGCCGACAGCAAGGATCGCGAGATTGCACGCGCCGGGATGAGGCTGGAGCAGCAGCAGTTGACCCTGACCTGCGTCCTGCTGGTCGTGGCCTTCGCCGGCATCGTCATTTCGTTTTTGATCGGCAGGGGTATTTCCCGCCCGGTGGTCGCGATGTCAAAGGCGCTGCGCGAACTCGCGGTCGGGAATTTCGACGTTCAATTACCGGGTCTGAATCGCGGCGACGAGGTCGGCCAGATGGCTCACGCGATCCAGGAATTCAAGCTACAGGCTATTGCCAAGGCTGAACGTGAGACCTCGGAGCGTGAGGAAAAGAATCGCGAACTGGCGGTTGCCCGTCGCATCGAGCTTCATAACCTTGCCGAGAGTTTCGAGACTGCCGTCGGCAATATCATCGAGAAGGTCGGCTCTGCGTCAAGTGAGCTGGAAAGCTCCGCCGTTATTCTGACCAGGAGCAGCGCGGCGACACAGCAGCTCAGCACGGTCGTCGCGGCGGCTTCGGAAGAAACTTCAGCCAACGTGCAATCGGTCGCGTCGGCGACGGAGCAAATGGCAGGCTCTATCAGTGAAATCGGGCGCCAGGTCGTGGAATCCAACAAGATTACCAATGAGGCAGTCGGTCAGGCGGTAAAAACCGACGCGCGGATCGCCGAATTGTCACTCGCGGCCGGCCGCATCGGCGACGTTACTCAATTGATTACCACGATTGCCGAGCAGACCAACTTGCTCGCCCTCAACGCAACTATCGAAGCCGCGCGCGCCGGTGAAGCTGGCCGGGGTTTTGCGGTCGTTGCCCAGGAGGTCAAGGCGCTGGCCGCGCAGACCGCCAAGGCCACCAGCGAAATCAGCACGCAGATCGCCGGAATGCAAACGGCAACGCAGGATTCGGTGCTTGCGATCAAGGAGATCAGTGGCACGATTGGACGGGTTTCCGAAATCGCCGCGGCGATCGCTGCCGCCATCGAGGAGCAAGGCGCGGCGACACACGAAATCGCCCGCAACGTGCAGCAGGCGGCAATTGGCTCCACGCAGGTGGCAACCAGCATCGCTGACGTCAACCGTGGCGCGGGCGATACCGGTTCGGCGTCATCCCAGGTGCTTTCGTCCGCTCAATTGCTTTCTGACGAAAACAAACGCCTGAAGGCCGAAGTGGTGAAATTCCTTGCGACCGTCCGCGCTGCATAGGCTCTCTCTGACCGCCAGTCCTTGCGACACGAATTTGGACGCCAACCGCCCCAAATCGCCAGGGTGCGCAGCGCGGCGGTTCGATGGTGGTCCGGGGGCAATGATTCTGCATCCGTGATGCTGAATTTTAACCATGCCTTTACAAACCTGTGCGGCCGAAGTCTTCAGGGTGATTGGTAAGACTCTCATTAATAAAGCCACGATAGCTTCGCACCTGCGTCCAGGAGTTACTCTGGCAAAGTTCACAGGGGGAAGTTGTACCATGTCTAATGCAGGCAAGATGCTCCATGCGAGCGCGGAAGGCAGGCTGTTCAATCAAATCGTGATGTTCAGCGTTGCCGGTCTCTGCAGCTCGGTGGCGATGGCGCTCGTTGGCGGCTTTCAGGTTGTTGTTTTTCCCTGGTTCTGAATTGTCGGGCAGCATTGGCTGCCCGAACCGCCCTTATCGAGATCAATGACACGAGATCCCGGTGCAATCCGGAATCCGCGTTTTTTAATGGCTGAGGGCAAGCGCGCGGCGTCACTGAACCGGCGCAGTAGCAACCCTCGCCCTGGCGAGGCCGAGCTGTCAGCTGGCTTTCCCGGTCCGCACTGCATGATCGCCATCGCTGCCGGCGCGCAGATCGCGGAAGAATTTGTCCACCTCACGCGACAGCAGTTCCGCCGTAGAGGTTAGGTCGCTTGACGCCGACAGGACCGACGTTGCCGCCTTGTTGGTGTCGCCAATGGCGTCGTTGAGCGACCCAATGTTGACGACCAGGGTCGAATTGCCGTCAGCGGCCAATTGCGCGTTTGCGGAAATCTCGCGGGTCGCGGCGTCCTGCTGGCCAACGGCACCGGCGATATTCGAGGTAACCTCATTGATCTCACGGACGGCGGTGCCGATTTCGCGTACCGCATCGACGGCATTGCGCGTCGACGCCTGAATCATGCTGATGTTCTGGCCGATTTCGGAAGTCGCCTTTGCGGTCTGCCCGGCGAGTGTCTTGACTTCGTGGGCCACCACCGCAAAGCCGCGACCGGCCTCGCCGGCGCGAGCGGCTTCGATCGTGGCGTTCAATGCTAAAAGATTGGTTTGCTCCGCGATTGCCTGGATCAGATTGAGCACGCCGTCGATGCGCTCGGTAGCGGCGGCGAGACTTTCAATTTCCGCGACCGACTTTTCCGTCCGGTGACCGGCCTGTTCGACCACCCCTGCGGACTGGCGGACCTGACGGCCGATCTCCTCAATGGAAGTAGACAGCTCTTCGGCCGCACCGGCGACGGCGAACACATTGCTGGAGGCCTGCTCGGTCGCCTGAGCGGCGGCGGTCGCGCGGCCGCTTGCATCCGACGCCACCTTGGCGATGGATTGCGCGGTTTCGCGCATGGCCGAAGCATTGTCGTTCACCGCGCCCAGCACGCCTCCGATCGCGCCGCGGAACGCTTCGACCGAGGTCTCGATCTGCCGGGCCCGTTCTTCCCGCGCCCTCGAGTCCAGCAATGCCTGCGAATTGAGATTGCGGTTGCGATCCATCGCCTCCTGGAAGATCTGGATGGCGCGGGCCAATGCGCCGATTTCGTCTGCTCGATCGATATGCGGGACCTCGACGCCTTCAGCCCCTTCGGCGACCCGCTTGATGGCGGTGGTGATCGCCGAGAGTGGCCGCGCCACCGAGCGGGCGATGATCAAGACCCCGATGCCGACCAGAACCAGCGCCAACCCACCAAGGCAGGTCAGAAGAAAGGCCATCTGGCGGTTGACCTCGGCTTCCTGGGCGATCCGCCTGCCGCGTTCGGCATAGACCTTGGAAAGCGCTTCTAGATCGGTGTTGAGCGCGGAGCGCACGTTGCGATTGGCATCATTATCGCCCCATTCGCGGCCCGCGTCGTGACTGATCTCGATGGCGCGGCGAACCAGTTCCCTGCGGAATTCGATGAACTGTTCGATTCGCTTCTTGAAGACGGCAAATTGCTCCGCATCGTCAGCCTGGACGATGGATTCCCATTTCTTGACGACACCAGCGAGCTGGTCGCTGAACTTGTGGAGCGCATCGCCATACTTCTTTATGGCGGCAGGCTCCACCGACATGTAGATGCCCCGGGATTCCATCACCACGGCATAAACCAGCGAATTGACGCGCTCGACATTGAGCGCCGCGCTGCTGGCGGTCTCGATGGCTTCCGTGAGCTCGGTGCTGCGGCGGGTATTGTGATCGGACAGCGCGGTAATAGCCGCGGTCAGCAGCGCAAACAGGGCGAAAATCGAATAGAGTTTGGCGGCGAGTGAAAGGCGCGACCCGATCGAAGAGACCGAGCCGGAATCAAAAGATTTCATAGTTGCGGGCATCCTGGCCTCTCTGAGGAGGCCGGTCGGTAAGGTGACGGCCGTCGAAAGAAACTATGTAAAATTTTCCTGTATAAATTGTTAACCATTTGTCTTCTGTTTCAGGTTGTTTCCAGATCCAACGACCCGGCCCGCCCTCAAGGCAAGTGTGGCTCGCCAGGATTATGAATCTATCAAATATATCATATGGTTATGATACGGACGACGCCCGGGCGTGGAAGCGCCCGTCGGCACCGGACGCCAGCGGCTGCAGAAAACAGCGCCAGCTTGGTCGCGGCTCGCGGCGCATGATGATAGGCTTTGCGGCGGTAATCAGCGGACAGCGCTGATGGTCCGGAGCGAACATGGTCTATCGGCACGCCTTGGGTGGCACCACCTACGTCTTCGATGGCCTTTGCGATCTTCTTGCCAAAGCCACGCCGCCGCGCTCGGGCGACCGCCTGGCCGGGATCGCTGCGGATAGTGCCGAGCAGATGGTTGCGGCGCGGATTGCGCTCGCCGACGTTCCGCTCACGCAATTCCTGCAGGAAGCCGTCATTCCCTACGAAGACGATGAGGTGACCCGTCTGATCGTCGATACTCACGACCGATCGGCTTTTGCCGTCATATCCTCGCTGACCGTTGGCTCTTTCCGCGATTGGCTGCTTTCCGGGAAGGCGACATCCGACGCTCTCAGGAAACTGTCGCGCGGAATTACTCCGGAAATGGCCGCAGCGGTTTCAAAACTGATGCGCAATCAGGATCTGATCCTGGCGGCCAAAAAATGCGAAGTGGTGTCGGCCTTTCGCGACACGATTGGTTTGCGCGGGCGGATGAGTGTGCGGCTGCAGCCCAATCATCCCTTCGATGACGAAAAGGGCATCACCGCCTCCATACTGGATGGCATCCTGCTCGGATCCGGCGACGCCTGCATCGGCATTAATCCGGCAAGCGACGATCCGGCTGTCATTGGCGACCTGCTGCGGTTGCTCGACGACATCATCGCGCGATTGAAGATTCCGACCCAGAGCTGTGTGCTGTCGCACGTGACGACCACGCTCGGATTGATCGAGCAACACGCGCCCGTCGATCTGGTTTTCCAATCGATTGCTGGAACACAGGCGGCCAACCGGAGTTTTGGCATCGACCTTGCGCTGCTGCGGGAAGCCCACCAGGCGGGACTGTCGCTGCGGCGCGGCAGCGTCGGCAACAATGTGATGTACTTCGAGACGGGGCAGGGTTCGGCGCTTTCGGCCGGTGCCCATCACGGCGTCGACCAGCAGACCTGCGAGGCGCGCGCCTACGCCGTGGCCCGGACCTTCGAACCATTGCTGGTCAATAGCGTCGTCGGCTTCATCGGCCCGGAATATCTCTATGACGGCAAGGAAATCATCCGCGCCGGGCTTGAGGATCATTTTTGCGGCAAGCTGCTCGGCCTGCCGCTTGGGGTCGATGTTTGCTATACCAATCATGCCGAGGCCGATCAGGACGATATGGACAACCTGTTGACGCTGCTTGCCGCCGCCGGCGTGAATTTCATCATGGGTGTGCCCGGCGCCGATGACGTCATGCTGAATTATCAATCCACGTCGTTTCACGACGCGCTTTATGTCCGCGACCTGTTCGGCCTCAAGCGTGCCCCCGAGTTCGACGACTGGTTGTTGCGGGCAGGTCTGGCCGATGCCGAGTTTCGTCTTGCCGGTAACACGGGCAGGCTGCCCGATTTTGCATTGCGATTGATCGCCTGAGGAGCATCAGCCGCCGCCAGCGGCTTTCCCGCAACCATCCGGTCATCCCCGCGTTAGATGACTGCCACAATGTTGAGAAATTTTTAGCCCACCCTTTGGGCGGTGTGCTTGACTTGCAAGGTTGAAGGCGCAGAGGAATTTTGATGAGAGTCGAGAGCGTTGAGACGGTGCGCCGTATCCTGTGCGTGTTTCCGCGCTATACGTCTTCGTTCGGCACATTCGAATACGCCTATCCGCTGACCGACGGCGTCCAGGCCTTCATGCCTCCGCAGGGCCTGCTGCTGATCGCGGCCTATCTGCCGGCGGATTGGCCGGTGCGTTTCATCGACGAAAACATCCGCGCCGCCACGGCGGAGGACTTCGAATGGGCGGAGGCCGTGCTCGTCAGCGGCATGCATATCCAGCGTCAGCAGATGAACGATATCTGCCGCCGCGCGCATGCGTTTGATCTGCCGGTTGCGATCGGCGGCCCTTCTGTCAGTGCCTGTCCCGACTACTACCCTTCATTCGATTACCTTCATGTGGGCGAGCTCGGCGATGCGACAGATGAGTTGATCGCGCGGCTGGCGCGCGATCCGTCCCGCCCCGGGCAGCAAGTGGTCCTCAAGACCGCCGACCGCCTCGACATGACGAAGTTTCCGCTACCGGCCTACGAGCTTGCCGAGCTCAAGAGGTATTTCCTCGGCAGCATCCAGTATTCGAGCGGATGTCCCTATCAGTGCGAGTTCTGCGACATCCCGGGACTTTATGGCCGCAATCCGCGTCTGAAAACGCCCCAGCAGATCACCGCCGAGCTCGACAAATTGCTTGAATGCGGCATCCGGGGTTCGGTCTATTTCGTCGATGACAATTTCATCGGCAACCGCAAGGCCGCGCTCGATCTGTTGCCGCATCTGGTCGAATGGCAGAAGAAAACCGGCTTCGTCCTGCGCTTCTCCTGCGAGGCAACGCTGAACATCGCCAAGCGTCCGGAAATTCTGGCTGGAATGCGCGAGGCTTTCTTCTCGACGATCTTCTGCGGCATCGAAACACCAGATCCGGTCGCGTTGAAGGCGATGCACAAGGATCACAACATGATGGTCCCCATCATGGAGGGAATCCGGACGATCAACAGCTTCGGCATGGAGGTCGTCTCTGGAATCATTCTCGGACTGGACACCGACAAGCCCGAAACCGGACAACATCTGCTGGAGTTCATCGAAGCCTCGCACATTCCGCTCTTGACCATCAATCTGCTGCAGGCGCTTCCAAAGACGCCGCTATGGGATCGGTTGCAGCGCGAGAACCGGCTGGTCGAGGATGAAGGACGCGAATCCAACGTCGCTTTTCGCTTGCCCTACGAAGACGTCGTAAAGACATGGCGCGCCTGCATGAGCGGCGCCTACCAGCCGGGCAAGTTGCTTCAGCGCTACGAATATCAGGTCCGCGAAACCTATCCGAACCAGATCAAGCGGCCGCCGTCGCGGCAACAGCTGTCGTGGCAAAACATCAAGCTCGGCCTGACGATGCTGCGCAATATCTTCTGGAAAGTGGGTGTTCTCGGCGATTACAAGATCGAATTCTGGAAATTCGCGCTGCGGCGTCTCGCCCGCGGCGAGATTGAACATCTCATCGGTTCGGTTCTTGTCGCCCATCACTTGATTATGTTTGCGCGCGCGGCCTCGGGCGGCCAGCAAAATGCATCGAACTATTCGATGCGACTGCGCGAGGCGTCCGTCCCTGCAGAGTAATCACGAATGAAGCCACCGGCGCCGTCGTCCAATTCGCTTGAGCGTCTGCGGGACCTGACCCCTGCGCGCGTCGGGCTTGGCGTCACGGGGGCAAGCCTGCCGACCAAGGCGCTGCTCGAATTCACGCTTGACCACGCGCGTGCCCGTGACGCCGTCCACGCGACATTCGACGTGGCCGGCATGATGCGCGGCCTCGGCGAGCTAGGCCTTCGGGCCTCCCATGTTTCCAGTCGTGCCGGCAGCCGGAAGGATTACCTCAGACGCCCGGACCTCGGGCGCATGCTCGATCCGGATTCGCGCCAGCTGCTCGGCAACCATGTCGAGGGCGCGCGCCGGCTTGCGGTCGTGGTCGGCGACGGCCTGTCGCCGGCGGCAGTCAATGCGCACGCCATCGCACTGCTGCACAGCCTTATTCCACAACTGGCCATTGACGCAATCGAAATCGGCCATGCCGTGGTTGCATCGGGAGCGCGGGTCGCATTGGGCGATGAGATCGGCGCCATTCTCGGGGCACGCATGGTTGTGGTTCTGATTGGCGAGCGGCCCGGTCTTTCTGCCGCCGATAGTCTCGGGGTCTACGTGACCTTCGCCCCCAAGGTCGGCCTCACCGACGAAAAGCGCAATTGCGTTTCCAACATCCATCGGGCGGGCCTCAGCTACGATGAAGCCGCTTTCAGGGTCGCATGGTTGATTCGCGAAGGCCTCGTCCGGGAATTGACCGGCGTCGCGTTAAAGGACGAAAGCGGCCGCCGACCGCCCCGCGCCATCATGGCAAAATTCAAGCCAACGTGACAAATCCGAGACTTGAGACCCATTATCGTTGCATGTGCGCCATTTTGCGCTCCGCTTGCGAGATGTCGCATAGACCTGCTACACCTGCTGCAATTTACCGCATATTTTCAAGGGCTAGTGCCGATCAGGCAAGGTTGTTTCAGACCTGAACCAAGCTTTCCGGAACTTTCGCCAGCTAGTTGAGCCGATGTGAGAATTGGACAGGGCATGCTCGAAAAGAACAGCGACAGTGAGGTTCACGTCGAGAAAGTCGAGCAGCGGCCGACCGCCAGCATCGCCTTCGGGCTGGAGCGAATTGGTCTCATCGCGGTTCAGGCGCCGATCCTGTCCTGCATCGTTCTCGTGGCGCTGATCATCGGCGCGATCTTCGGCATCGAACGCATCAAGATCGATGATTCGCTGAGCCAGCTGTTCCGGTCCAATTCCAGGGAATACCGGCAATACGAATCGGAAACCAAGCGCTTTCCTGCGACCGAATTCGACGTCCTGGTGGTGGTCGAAGGCAAGGATCTGCTTGCGCGCGACAATCTCGAGAAGCTGCGCGACTTCGTCACCGATCTGCAGCTGGTCGAGGGTACGCGCGGACTGATCTCGCTGTTCTCGGCGCGCCAGGCGCCGGCGCCCGGCAAGTTCCCGGCAGCGCTGTTCCCGTCTGAACTGCCGCAAGGCGCCGACTACGACAAGTTCATCGAGACCGTCAAAACCAACGAGCTCATTCGCGGCAAGCTATTGTCGGAAGACGGCACGCTGGCGCTGATCGTGCTGTCGCTTGAGCCGGAAGTCGTCGCCAGCAACAAGCTGTCCAAGACGATCGGCGAAATTCGCAAGCTGATGGCGGAGGACCTCGCCGACACCGGGCTGAAGGCGGAATTGTCAGGCGTTCCCGTCATGCAGCTCGAAATCCGCAACGCGGTGGAGCGTGACGGCCTCACCTACAACATCCTCGGCATTCTGGCCGGCTGCATCATCGCCATCGTCTTCTTCCGCAAGATATCGTTCATGGTGGTCGCGGCGTTCCCGCCGATCATCGCGATTGTGCTCGCGCTCGGCGGTCTCGGCTGGGCCAATTTCAACCTCAATATGTTCCTCAACGTGATGACGCCGCTGATCATGGTGATCAGTTTTTCGGACTCGATGCAGCTGACCTTCGCGGCGCGCGACCGCCTGATCGCCGGCCAGGATAAATATACCGCGTTCCGGAACGCCGTACTGGTGGTCGGGCCTGCCTGCGTGCTGACGCACGGCACTGCCGGCATATCGTTTATTGCCCTGCAATTTTCGGATTCCGACCTGATCCGCAAATTCGGCGAGGCGGGACTTGCCGCCACCGTCATCGCGCTGCTCGCCGTGCTGTCGCTGGTGCCGGTGTTCGGCGTACTGTTTGTGCGCAATGAAAGGATTTTCGCCGTAAAATTCCAGGGCGCCGATGCCGGCGTGCAGATGCTGCGCAATTTTTGCTACTGGATCGCGGTGCGCATGGTCAGCCGTCCCGGCCTGTTCAGCCTGATCGCGGTGCTGTTCGTGGGCGGTCTGGCGGTGATCTATGCCAATCTGGAGCCGCGCTACCGGCTCGCCGACCAGGTGCCGGACAAGCAGCAGGCGGTGGCGGCAAGCGGGCGTCTCGACGCCAAACTGACCGGCGCCAACGCGATCGACGTCGTGATCGAATTCCCCAAGGGCGCTTCGTTGTACTCTCCCGAAACGCTGAAGACCATCGCCGACGTTCACGCGCTGGTGGAGAAGCAGGCGGGCGTCGGCAACGTCTGGTCACTGGAGACGCTGCGGCGCTGGCTCGCTGAAAAGGCCGGCAGTTCCGACGTCGCGACCTTGAAGGAATATGTCAGCGTAATTCCCGAATATCTGGTGCGGCGCTTTATCTCGGCCAATCAGGATGCGGTGGTGGTGTCAGGCAGGGTGCCGGACCTCGATTCCAGCCAGATTCTTCCCGTGGTCGAGAATCTCGATCACTCGCTGGACGCCGTGCGCAAGGCGCATCCCGGTTACGAGATCGCGGTTACCGGTCTTTCCGCGATCGCAGCGCGCAACAGCGCCAACATGATCGAAAAACTCAATCGCGGCTTGACCATCGAATTTGCGCTGGTCGCTATCTTCATCGGGCTGGCGTTCCGTTCGGTGGTGGTGATGTTTTCGTGCATCTTGCCGGGGATTTTCCCGGTGGTGCTGTCGGGTACGGTGCTGTGGCTGCTCGGCGAGGGGCTGCAATTTGCCAGCGTCGTTGCCCTCACGGTATCGTTTGGATTGGGGTTGAGTGCGACGATCCATTTCCTCAACCGGCTGAGGCTGGAGTCAAAGCCCGGCGTCAGTCCGGAACTGGCGGTCGAGCGCGCCACCGTGCTGGTCGGCCCAGCGCTGATTCTGACCACGGTGGTTCTGGCCTGCGGTCTGGTGGTGACCGTGTTCTCCGATCTGCCATCGCTGCGCCTGTTCGGCTGGCTCAGCGCTTTCTCGATGGTGGCGGCGCTGGTGGCGGATCTTTTCATCCTGCGGCCGACGGCGATGTTTCTGATCAACCTGTCGCAGCGACTCCGCGGGACGGCGGGTCCCGCGAAGCCGGCGGAGCATTCCGGAGCGAACGGATAGAAGAGGGGGCGTTAGCTCCTCACCATCGTGATCGATACGCCTCTGATGTCGCCCTTGGAGCTGATCTGAACGGTCTGCCGGTTGCCGCTGGTTCGCAGCGTCAGACTGGCGGTGAATCCAGGAGCCTCGACGAGCACGTCGATCTTGCCGCTGCCTGCTGTCCCCTGCAGATTGCCGAAAACATTGCGGCTTGCCTCACTCCAGTTGCCGGAAATTCGCTCACCCTGGCTTGTAACTTCGCTGCTCAGGTCGAATTTGTAGCTGTCGCTGGCGCAATGCAGATTTTGCTTCAGTCCCAGCCCGGTGCCGTCGACCTTGTAATCTGCCCGACAGCGAATTCGCTCGGTCGAACCGTCAGAGAGCGAAACCGTGCCACGACCGGACCAGGCGCCGTCGAGACCGGCAAACGGACGCGACTGGGCATGACCTGCTGACACCGACAACATCAGCGCGGCGCTGACGGCGGCCGCCTTGATGACCCCTCCAAACAAGCCGGAACCAGATAATTTCATTTTTGAATTTCCCATTCAAATGTGACGTTTCCCATGCGCGATTCGTCTCGCCGCACCGAAGGTTTGGTGTCGCCGTGTTGCGTTTGGTTCAAATGATAAATCGACAGCGGCCCGCAAACCGGACCATCGGTCACCATATTGCCTGGAACCCGCCAAGCGCGCCGATCGATGAAGTGACATCGATTTTTTTGCTCGCGGCACGAGGCAGGCTTCGGGTATCTTATGTTATCCCCTGAGCGCATCTCATCGCGCGAACCGACCCTCCAACAAATGCTGAGTGATACCAACTGGTTATGCGAGCCCCCTGGAACGGGGCTTTGCAGCCGCATCTCACCACGGGACCGCCGTAAATTTAGCCGCATTTGACAGCGCTTTTGGTGCTTTCGTCGCTGCGCCTCGCAGCATACGCAATCTGAATAATCTGCCCCGGTGATGCCATGTGCTATTCGGGTTGGAATTTTCTGCGTCAGAATAAAGGAACACGATGCGTAAATTTTTCCTGGTAATCACCCTGCTGTCGCTGTCGGCTTCCACCGGCGCGATCGCCCAGCAGCAACAGCGTAGCGGCACACCGGAGGAGCAAAGGGCCTGTGCGCACGATGTTCAGAAATATTGTCGTGCCGTCATGAACGAGAGCGACCTGACCGTTCTGGCCTGCCTTCAGCAAAATCGTCCCAAGTTGACCCGGGCCTGCGATCAGGTCCTGGTGAACCACGGACAGTAGGCGTCCTCGCAGCCATCGGCCCCCAACCGGGGGCCCGTTATCGGCTCAATTCGGGCGCGATCGGAATCTGCGAGAAACCGCAGAAGGCATTGGTTTTGGTAGCGTATTCCCCTATATGGGGTCTGCGATCCCTTATGCATGCGCGAGCCTGCGCCGCATGCCAAGCCCAGAAGAATGTAGCCCGTTTCCGATGACTACTGCGAGCGAATTGCGATCCGGCAAGACTCACCGCGACGAGAATTTTCCGGTCGCGTCGTGGATCATTCACCCGCGCCATCGGGCACTTATCCTCGCGTTCTACAATTTTGTGAGAACGGCCGACGACATTGCCGACCATTCGACGCTCGGTGAACGCGAAAAGCTCGCCTACCTCGATCTGCTTGAAACCGAACTGCTGGGCCGCGGCGACAGCCAGCCCGAGGCAGTCAACCTGCGCCGTGCGCTGGCCGGGCGCGCAATGCCGCCGCGCCACGCCCTCGATGTCCTGATCGCATTTCGGATGGACGTGACCAAACTTCGTTACGAGACGTGGGACGAAGTGATTGATTATTGCCGATATTCGGCGATGCCGGTCGGCAGGTTCATGCTCGACGTCCATGGCGAGAGCATGTCGACCTGGGCTGCGTCGGATGCGCTCTGCGCCGGTTTGCAGATCAACAATCATCTTCAGGATTGTGGCAAAGACTACCGCAATCTCAATCGCGTCTATCTTCCGCGCGACGCGCTCGCCGCTGCCGGGGCCTCGGTCGAGCAGCTGGGAGCGGCCCGCGCGCCGGCGCCGCTGTTAAAGTGCCTGCATTCGCTCGCGGAACGAACCGAGAGTCTGCTCGCAGAAAGCAAATCGCTCAGTGCCGAAGTGAAGGATTTCAGGCTCGGGCTCGAGATCTCCGTGATTCAGGCTTTCGCGGACAAGATCGTTCGTCTTCTGAAAGTACGCGATCCCCTGAGCGAGCGCGTGCATCTCGGTCCGGTCGAACTGCTTGCTCACAGCCTTGCCGGGATGACCGGCGAGATGGCCCGGCGCGCGATGGGACGTCGACCTGTTTCGAAACCGGCGGCCGGCGCATGACGCTTGAGACGGCCGCAGCCCATGCGAGTTACGGAACGTCGGCGTCCGGCAGCTCATTTTACGCGGCGATGCGCATTCTTCCGCACGCGCAGCGCGAGGCGATGTTTCAGATCTACAGTTTTTGCCGGCAAGTCGATGATATCGCCGATTCCGATGGCCCGCGGCCGGAACGTCTCGCGGCGCTTCAGCAATGGCGTGAGGACATCGACGCCCTGTACCAGGCCCATCCGCCGCCGCGGTTGCGGGACTACGCTGCGTCCGTTCAACGCTTCGGCCTTCAGCGCGAGGATTTTCTGGCCATCGTCGACGGCATGGAAATGGACGTGCCGCAGGACATTCGCGCACCCGACCTCGCGACGCTCGATCTTTATTGCGATCGCGTGGCGAGCGCCGTCGGACGCCTGTCGGTGCGGGTGTTCGGGCTTGCGCAGGACGACGGAATCCTGCTGGCGCATCATCTTGGCCGTGCGCTGCAACTGACGAACATCCTGCGCGACATCGACGAAGACGCTTCAATCGGCCGGCTCTATTTGCCGCGCGAAGGATTGCTGCATGCGGGCATCACCTCGACCGATCCGCTCAAGGTCAGCGCTGATCCGGCGCTGCCGAGGGTGTGCGCGCCGCTGGTGGAGCGGGCGCGGAGGCATTTCGAGAAAGCCGACGAGATCATGGGCCGCAATCCGCGCCGCGTCGTGCGCGCGCCGAGGATCATGTCGAAATATTACCGCGCCATTCTGGAATTGCTTGTCGCCAGAGGTTTTGACACCCCGCGCGGCCCCGTTCGTCTCAACAAGATGGCGCGTATTGCCATTCTGCTTCGCTACGCGTTTATCTGATGCAAAAGATTGTCCACGTCATCGGCGCAGGAATTTCGGGCCTCTCGGCAGCCGTCCGGTTGGCCAACGCGAATTTCAAGGTGCATGTCCACGAAGCGACGCAACAGGCGGGCGGCCGCTGCCGGTCCTATTTCGACGCGGCCACCAACCTGACCATCGACAATGGCAATCACCTTCTGCTCTCGGGAAACCATCATGCAGTGGCTTACGCCCGGTCGATCGGCACCGAGGCCGGGCTGGTCGGACCAAAACGCGCCCAGTTTCCCTTTGTCGACCTGGCGACCGGCCAGCGCTGGCAGCTCGACCTTGGCGACAGCCGGCTGCCGCTGTGGGTGTTCGATGCGGCGCGTCGCGTCCCCGACACGGGAATGCTCGACTATCTGGCGTTGATGCCCTTGATCTGGGCGTCGCCGGAAAGACTGGTCGGCGACGCCATCCCCTGCAAGGGACGGCTCTACCAGCGGCTGGTGCAGCCACTGTTGCTGGCGGCGCTGAACGTCGATCCGCCCGAGGGATCCGCAGGCCTGGCCGGCGCCGTGGTGCGGGAAACGCTGCTGGCGGGAGGAATGGCGTGCCGGCCGTTGATCGCGCGCGAGGGCCTGAGCGCGGTCCTCGTTGAACCGGCGATCAAGCTCTTGCAAGGCAAGGGCGCGAACATCCAGTTCGGGCACGAACTGCGCAGGCTTGGTCAGTCGGCGTCCCGCGTCGGCGAATTGCAGTTTGGCGAGGAAACCATCGCGCTCGGGCCTGAGGACGCCGTGGTGCTGGCTGTTCCGCCACGAGCGGCGGCCGCACTCCTTCCCGGCCTGAAAACTCCTTCAAAATTCCGGGCGATCGTGAACGCGCATTTCCGCCTCGACCCTCCGAAGGACATGCCTCCAATTCTGGGTGTCGTCGGTGGGCTGGTAGAATGGTTGTTCGCGTTCCCCCAGCGCCTGTCGGTCACCATCAGCAACGCGGACCGCCTGGTCGATATGCCGCGCGAGGAGCTCGCGCAGGCGATCTGGCGGGATATCTGCGACGCCTCGGGCGTACAGGGCGAACTGCCGCCCTGGCAGATCGTGCGCGAACGCCGCGCGACGTTTGAGGCCACGCCGGAGCAAAATGCGCTGCGGCCGGGGGCGTCGACGGCCCTCAAAAATCTGTTTCTCGCCGGCGACTGGACTGATACGGGGTTGCCGGCAACCATCGAAGGATCGGTGCGGTCGGGTAACCGCGCCGCCGATCTCGTGCTTGCCATGCGGCAAGCCTGATCGGGTGGTAAGCAGGACCCAGGCTTTCGGCAGGATCGAACGGACACAGGCAGGGATATCGGACGAGATGTATTCCGCAGCTAGCAAAGTGGGAATCGAAGCCGGTGGCGCGCTGGAAGCGAGCATCGAAACGGCGACGCGGGCGTTGCTGGATTACCGGCAGGCGGACGGACACTGGGTGTTCGAGCTGGAGGCCGATTGCACCATTCCGGCGGAATACGTGCTGCTTGGTCATTATCTGGCCGAGCCGGTCGACACCGTGTTGGAAGCCAAGATCGCCAATTACCTGCGGCGGGTTCAGGGTGCTCATGGCGGCTGGCCGCTGGTGCATGACGGCGATTTCGACATGAGCGCCAGCGTGAAGGCCTATTTCGCCCTGAAGATGATCGGTGATTCCGTCGACGCGCCCCACATGGTCCGTGCGCGCGAAGCGATCCGCTCGCGCGGCGGCGCCATCCACAGCAACGTATTCACGCGCTTCATGTTGGCGATGTTCGGGGTGACGACGTGGCGCAGCGTGCCGGTCCTGCCGGTCGAGATCATGTTGTTGCCGATGTGGTCGCCGTTCCATCTCAACAAGATTTCCTACTGGGCGCGCACCACGATCGTGCCGCTTCTGGTTTTGGCGGCGTTGAAACCGCGCGCCAAGAATAACAGTGGCGTCGGCATCGACGAGCTGTTCCTGCAGGACCCGCGTTCGATCGGCATGACGGCCAAGGCGCCGCATCAGAGCCGGGGCTGGTATCTGCTCTTCCGCGGACTGGACAGCGTGTTGCGGACGATCGAGCCGCTGTTTCCGAAGAAGCTGCGCGCGCGCGCCATCGATGCGGCGGTCGCCTTCATCGAAGAACGACTGAACGGCGAAGACGGGTTGGGTGCGATCTATCCGCCGATGGCCAATGCCGTGATGATGTACGAGGTGCTCGGCAAGGGCCCGGATTACCCGCCCCGCGCCCTGACGCGAAAGGGGCTCGAAAGGCTCCTGGTGATCGGCGAGCACGAGGCCTATTGCCAACCCTGCATGTCGCCGGTTTGGGACACCTCGCTGACCTGCCATGCCCTGATCGAAGCCGGCGGCGAGGCGGCACTGGTGCCGGCCAAGCAGGGCCTGGATTGGCTGGTTCCGAGGCAGGAGCTGGCGGTCAAGGGCGACTGGGCCGTCAAGCGCCCGGATGTTCGCCCCGGCGGCTGGGCGTTCCAGTACAACAACGCCTACTATCCGGACCTCGACGACACCGCGGTGGTCGTCATGGCGATGGATCGCGTGCGTCGCGCCGAGCCGAACCCGGCCTACGATGCCGCAATCGCCCGGGGTCGCGAATGGATCGAGGGGATGCAGAGCCGCGACGGCGGGTGGGCGGCCTTCGACGTCAATAATCACGAATATTACCTGAATAACATCCCGTTCTCTGATCATGGCGCGTTGCTTGACCCGCCGACCGAGGACGTCACCGCCCGCTGCATCTCGATGCTGGCCCAACTCGGGGCGACCGCGGCAACGAGCAAGGCGGTAGCGGCCGGGGTAGACTATCTGCGCCGGACCCAGCTGGCGGAGGGGTCGTGGTATGGCCGCTGGGGGCTGAACTACATTTACGGCACCTGGTCAGCGTTGTGTGCGCTCAACGCCGCAGGCGTGGCTCACGATGACCCTGTCGTCCGCAAGGCCGTCGATTGGCTGGTGTCGATCCAGAATGCCGATGGGGGCTGGGGTGAGGATGCGACCAGCTACCGACTCGATTATAGGGGGTTTGAGAGGGCCCCGGCGACCGCCTCGCAAACGGCATGGGCCTTGCTTGGGTTGATGGCGGCTGGCGAGGTCGGGCATCCGGCGGTAGCCCGTGGGGTGGGATACCTAATAGCCACACAGAGCGAAAAAGGGCTGTGGGATGAACAGCGCTATACGGCGACGGGCTTCCCTAGGGTATTTTATCTGCGCTATCATGGATATCCGAGGTTCTTTCCGCTCTGGGCGTTGGCGCGGTACCGGAATTTGCGGAATACCAACAGCAGGGTGGTAGGGGTCGGAATGTGAAATTGGGGGCGGGAATCGGCGCGGCCACGGGCCATCGAATTGATCCGCGGCCGGTGCTAATTGTGACTGGTTTGGTGCAGGAGGCCCGCATCGCGGCGGGGCCCGGCATGACCGTCATTTGCAGTTCCAGCGATCCGCAGCAGTTGCGCGCGCTTCTGACGGTCTTTGACCCCACGACGATCAGGGGCGTGATCAGCTTCGGCGTTGCCGGGGGCCTCGATCCCACGTTGAAGTCCGGCGATGTGGTGGTGGCGACCGAGGTCATGGCGGGTGACGCCCGCTGGCTGGCTGGACTGGCTCTGAATGAAGACGTGATCGCCAGCGTCGCGCTCGGGGGCCGGCGCATCGTCAGGGGTCGCCTTGCGGGCGCGGAGCAGGTGGTTGCCGCCAGCCACGTCAAGGCCGCGCTGCACTCGGAGACGGGGGCGGCCGCCGTCGACATGGAGAGCCACATCGCTGCAGCCTATGCCGCCGAAGCCGGGCTTCCGTTTGCCGCCCTGCGCGTCATCAGCGACCCCGCCAGCCGGGCCTTGCCGTCGCTGGCGATGTCCGCGATCAAACCGAACGGCGACATCGACCTGCGCAAGGTGCTCGGCGGAATCATGCGCAATCCGCTGACGGTGCGCGCGCTGGTCTCGACCGGAATCGATTTCAATCGCGCGCTGCGCAGCCTACGCGGCTGTCGAGGCTTTCTGCTGGGCGGCGAGGGCCTCGTCACGGCGGATCTCTGACAGGCGCTTCTGCACTTCCGCAGAGAAGATGTACTGCGCGGGCCGCTGGTTTTGGAGGCTGATCTCCGGCGCCATCGGGCCCGACGTCCGCACACCGCGAAGTGCCACCCACAGCGCCTTGAACGGATTGCTCAGCGCGGCGCTCGCCGCGGTCGGCTCGTAGCCGCAATGGGCCATGCAGTTAGCGCACTTTTCGTACTTGCCGGTACCGTAGGTCTCCCAGTCTGTTGTCTCCATCAGCTCCTTGAAGGTCTTGGTATAGCCTTCACCGAGCAGATAGCACGGCTTCTGCCAGCCGAAGATGTTGCGCGCCGGCATGCCCCAGGGTGTGCATTCGTAGTTCTGGTTGCCTGCGAGGAAATCCAGGAACAGGCCCGAATGCATGAAATTCCACTTCTTGCCCTTGCCGAGCGCGAATACGTCGCGGAACAGCTTCTTGGTCTTGGTGCGATTGAGGAAGTGCTCCTGGTCGGGCGCGCGTTCATAGGCATAGCCCGGCGACATTGAAACGCCGACCCCGAGTTCGGTCGTGAAGTCGAGGAACTTGGCGATGTCCTCGGCGGCATGTCCGTCGAAGATCGTGGCGTTGACGTTGACGGTGAAACCCCTGGCCTTGGCGGCCTTGATCGCGGAAACCGCGCGCTCGAACACGCCCTCCTGGGAAACCGCCTTGTCGTGATGCTCCTTCAAACCGTCGAGATGCACCGAGAAAAACAGGTATGGCGATGGCTCGAACAAATGGAGCTTCTTCTCCAGCAACAGCGCGTTGGTGCACAGCGACACGAACTTCTTGCGCGCCACCAGACCGCGCACGATCTCGCCGATCTCCTTGTGGATCAGCGGCTCGCCGCCGGGGATTGCCACCATCGGCGCGCCGCATTCGTCGGCGGCATCCCAGCATTCCTGCGCCGACATGCGGCGATTGAGGATCGCGTCGGGATAGTCGATCTTGCCGCAGCCCACGCAAGCGAGGTTGCAGCGAAACAGCGGCTCGAGCATCAGCACCAGCGGATAACGCTTCCGGCCAAGCAGCTTCTGCTTCAGCAGATAGCTGCCGATACGCATTTCCTTGAAGAACGGTATTGCCATTACAGGTTTCTTTCTGGACTCAAGTGAAGGAGTGGATCAGCCCGTCGCTAGTTCCGCCGGAAGCCGAAATTCGATATTTTCTTCGCGGCCCGGAAGCACCGAGACCGCGACCGGTCCGATACGCCTCAAGGCCTCGATCACGTCGTCAACAAGTACCTCCGGCGCCGAGGCGCCGGCGGTGATGCCGACGGCCTTGGCGTCCTTCAGCCAGTCCGGGTTCAACTCGCTGCCATCAGCGATCAGGTAACTCGCAACGCCGACTTCGGTGCCGATCTCGCGGAGCCGGTTCGAATTCGAGCTGTTGTTGGCCCCGACCACCAGGATAACGTCTACAAGCTTGCTAAGGTCCCTTACCGCAGATTGGCGGTTCTGTGTCGCATAGCAGATATCCCGGATGTCCGGGCCTTGAATGTCCGTAAAACGCTGCTGGAGGGCTGCAATGATGTCCTTGGTGTCATCCACGCTGAGGGTGGTCTGGGTGATATAGGCCACCGGCGTGTCCGCAGGCAGCGTCAGGGCCGCGACGTCATCGACGTTCTGGACCAGCAGCACCGGCCCGGGAACCTGACCCATGGTTCCCTCGACCTCGGGGTGGCCGGCATGGCCGATCAGAATGAGCGCCCGGCCTTTCGACATATAGCGCTTGCCCTGGTTATGTACCTTGGTGACCAGCGGGCAGGTGGCATTGAGGACCGGCAGGCCGCGCGCGGCGGCTTCCTCCTCCACGCTGCGCGCCACGCCGTGGGCGCTGAACACGGTGACGGCGTGCGGCGGTACTTCCGAGAGATCCTCAACGAAAATCGCGCCCTTGTTCTTCAGGCTCTCGACCACGTACTTGTTGTGGACGATCTCGTGACGCACATAGACCGGCGGGCCATATTTTTCGAGCGCACGCTCGACAATCTCGATGGCACGCACGACACCCGCGCAAAACCCCCGGGGCTGCGCCAGATAGACTTCCATGGGACGCTCGTTACGCAAGTTGCACCACTCTCATTCTAAGTCTCCGTCGGGTGCGGATATCTGCAATATCCGCACCACCCCCCCCTGAAGATGGAGGCGCAGCGCTTTGTGTCAAAAAATGATCGGCTAGAAAAGGCGGATCGCAATACAACTCTCTCCCGGGCGCAGCTGTCGGCCGGCTCAGGCGTCGGATTCGGTAGTATATACAGTAACCCCCAAACCGCAGCCAAATGAGCCCATTCCCTCACTTGTTCGTCAGCTTCAGGGCTAATCTACGATTAAGCGTCCTCCAGACATATTTCGGCCTATTTTGGGCAATTTTTGCGCGCCCCTGAAGCAAAAAATGCTCCAAACAACATTAGATTGCCTGACGGAACTCCGCTAGATAGCGGGCGTTTCCGGCAGGCCGTTAACATTAGAAAGAAAAAATGTGCTGACAAGTATAGTTGTTTCGATTGTCAAAGCCTGCACACGGTTTGCCGCCACCACTGTCCTGATCGCACTCGCGCTTGCGATAGCGGCGGGTTTTTATACTGCCCGGCATTTTGAAATTAACACTGATATCAACACCTTGATTTCGCCCAATCTCGATTGGCGCAAGCGGGACATTCAATTCGATGATGCTTTCGACCGGGACAGAACGATTCTGGCCGTGGTCGACGCGCCGACGCCGGAACTCACGAGTTCTGCGAGCGCCGCGCTTTACCAAAAACTGGTCGGCGATAAAAAACATTTCGAATCGGTCCAGGCGCTTGGCTGGGGGGAGTTCTTTGAAAAGAGCGGGCTCTTGTTCCTTCCGGCGGCCGAGGTTGGCCGTCTTACCAGCCAGTTCGAATCCGCAGCGCCTTTGATCGAAATCATGGCCGGCGATCCCTCTTTGCGGGGATTGACCGGCGCGCTGGAAACCGGATTGGCCGGCATCAAGCGTGGGCAGGTCAAGCTTGATAGCACCGAGCGGCCGTTCAACCTGATCGCGAAGACGGTCGAGAGCGTACTGAACAATGGCACCGGGACATTCTCCTGGCACGAACTCGTCAGCGAAAAGCCTTTAACTGCTGCCGATCGGCGGGCCTTCATCGAGTTCAAGCCGATCCTCGATTTTAACGCGCTGGAGCCTGGGAAAGCGGCCACTGACGCCATCAGGCAGGCGGCCGCCGATCTCAACCTCGCGGGGGAATATGGTGCGCGCGTCAGGCTGACCGGACCGGTTCCGATCGCCAACGAGGAATTCGCAACCGTTGCGGACGGCGCCGTCTTCAACGGGATCGGGACCGTACTCGTGGTGCTGCTCATTCTCTGGATGGCGCTGCATTCGACGAAGATCATCTCCGCGGTATTCGCCAATCTCTTCATCGGCCTCTCGATCACCACCGCGGTCGGACTGTGGATGGTGCACTCGCTGAACCTGCTCTCGATTGCCTTCGCCGTCCTGTTCGTCGGATTGGGCGTCGACTTCGGCATTCAGTTCAGCGTCCGCTACCGCTCGGAGCGTTTCAAAAGCAACGATCTGCAGACGGCGCTGGAGAAGGCGGCCGAATACTCGGCTGTACCGCTATCGCTTGCGGCGATGGCCACCGCAGCCGGATTCCTCTCGTTCCTGCCGACTGATTACAAGGGCGTCTCCGAACTTGGCCAAATCGCCGGCGTGGGCATGCTCGTGGCTTTTTTCTCCAGCATCACCGTGCTGCCGGCCCTGCTCAGCCTTCTCAATCCTCCCGGCGAAAGGGAGCCGGTCGGCTACGCGTTTCTGGCGCCTGTCGATCATTTCCTCGAAAGGCATCGGGTCGTGATCATTGTCGGTACCCTTCTGGTGGCAGTCGCCGGCCTGCCCTTGCTTTACTTCCTCAGATTCGATTTCAACCCGATCAACCTGCGCAGTCCCAAGGTCGAGTCGATCGCCACCTTTCTCGATCTGAGAAGTGATCCGAACACCGGCGCCAACGCCATTGACGTGTTGGCGAACTCGGAAGCCGAAACGAAGAAGATCGTGGCCAAACTAAGCCAGCTCCCGGAGGTTGCCCGCGTGATGTCGCTGGACAGTTTTGTGCCCGAGGATCAGCCGGAAAAGCTGAAGCTCATCGCCCAGGGCGCCAGGGTTCTAAATCCCGCGCTGAACCCCGAATCCATCGACGCTCCGCCGACAGATGCGGAGAATGTCGAGGCCTTGAAGGGAACTGTGGAAAGTCTGCGCAGGACCGCCGGTGACGCAAAGGGGCCGGGGGCGGCGGCGTCGCGGCGGCTTGCGGACGCCTTGTCCAGATTAGCCGACTCGAGTGAGGCGGTACGAAACAAGACTCAGGCGATCTTCGTCGTGCCGCTGAAGGTGGTGCTCGATCAGCTCAGGAACGCGCTGCAGGCGAGGCCCGTGAGCCTGAAGACGTTACCGCCTGACCTGGTGAGGGGCTGGAAAACCAAGGACGGCCTGTCGCGCGTCGAGGCGCAGCCGCGCGGCGACCCCAACGACAACGAGACGCTGCGCAAGTTCGCGGCTGCCGTTCTGGCCGCCGAGCCTCACGCGGTCGGGGGGCCGGTATCGATTCTCAAATCCGGCGATACCGTCGTCAAGGCGTTCATCCATGCCGGCATCTGGGCACTGGTCGTGATCAGTTTTCTGCTCTGGCTTACGTTGCGGCGCGTCACCGACGTGTTGTTGACGCTGGTTCCGCTGCTGGTAGCGGGCGCGGTGACTCTGGAAATCTGCGTGCTGATCGGGCTGCCGCTCAACTTCGCCAATATCGTGGCGCTGCCGTTGCTGCTCGGCGTCGGCGTTGCATTCAAGATTTATTACGTAACGGCGTGGCGGGCCGGTAGAACAAATCTGCTGCAGTCGAGCCTGACGCGGGCAATATTTTTCAGCGCCATGACGACCGCCACGGCGTTCGGCAGCCTGTGGCTGTCGAGCCATCCGGGGACTGCGAGCATGGGCAAGCTTTTGGCGCTCTCGCTGGTCACGACGCTTGCGGCGGTGTTGCTGTTCCAGCCCGCATTAATGGGTAAACCGCGCGATATCAGGGAGTAGACAGATATCGCCGACCGGATCATTCGGCGCGGCCGACGCCGGCTTCTTCGCAGCCTGGGTCGTGGAGGACCCTGTGGTCTTCGGCGCGCCGGCCGCCTTAGGCGTCCCCTTGGCCATGCCGATTGAGGAGGCGCTCGGGGAAATGGGACCCGCGACGCGGGTCCAGGTTTCCCCGCCGCACAGAAAGCCCATCACGCAGCCCTGAATTTCAAGCTGGTCGGGCCCGACGGGCCTGATCGTCGAGCTGTAGTATTGTCCGTCCTTGGCGTTATAGACTTGGCCTTCCCATTGATCGACCCCGGCTTTCTTCTTCATGTCGATCAGTATCGGCATGCCCAAAGTGGGTCTGTTCCTTTTTGAGACATCGGGATTGTTGATATCGTGTCCGCCCGGGGTCTTCTCCCATGCCACAGCGCCCCACATCCTGCCGTTGCATTCAGCGACACGAATATTGGCGACACCGTCCGCGACCCTCCAGTCGCCGGTCGGATCCGCCGCCAGGGCGGATGCAAGACCCGCCGATAAAAATATCGCGGAAAATATTAGTTTGCGCATGATGTAAGGTGGGCAGTGCAACATGGCTTCAACCTGTGCTTAAATAGATGATCCGAAGGAGGGCAAAACGCCGCATTGAGCGTTTTCAGTTGACGGAACGGCCAACAATCGAAGTATGTAGCTGATGTCATATTCAAATCTAGACGTTTCCGAGATGTTTGTGGATCGGCAGTCGCAGCGCAGCTCCATGCATGCACGCCATCTGAACGAACAGTTGGTCCGAGTCTTGAAAACGATCGGTTATGATGTCGGGTTTCAAAAGGGCCAAGGCCAGTACCTGTTCGATCGTGATGGCGTTCGGTATCTCGATCTACTGAGCGGATTTGGCGTTTTTGCGATTGGGCGGAATCATCCGGCGCTGCGCCAGGCGTTGAAGAGCGTCCTCGACAGCGATCTGCCGAACCTCGTTCAGCTCGATGTTTCGACCCTGGCCGGCGTACTTGCTGAGCGTCTGCTCAAATATGTCCCATATCTGGACAAGGTATTCTTTGCCAATTCGGGCGCGGAATGTGTCGAAGCCGCGATCAAATTTGCGCGCGGCGCAACCGGGCGGCCCGGCATCGTCTATTGCGCGCATGCCTATCACGGATTGACCTACGGCGCGCTTTCGCTGACCGACGATCCCAATTTCCGCGGCGGATTCCAGCCGCTGCTGCCCGGATGCACCTCGGTTCCGTTCAATGATCTTGCAGCGCTTGAGCAGGCGCTGTCCTCGCGGGAGGTAGCCGCGTTCATTGTCGAGCCGATCCAGGGCAAGGGCGTCAACATGCCCACCGACGAATATCTCCCCGGCGCCGCCGCGCTCTGCCGCAAATACGGCACCTTGATGGTGGCGGACGAAATCCAGACCGGAATGGGTCGAACCGGCCGGTTCCTCGCGGTTGAGCACTGGAATGTCGAGCCCGATATCGTCCTGCTCTCCAAGGCGCTGTCGGGAGGACATGTTCCCGTCGGCGCCTTGCTCACCCGCAAGGCGGTCTTCGACAAGATTTTCAATCAAATGGACCGCGCGGTCGTGCACGGATCGACATTTGCGAAGAACGATCTGGCCATGGCCGCCGGCATCGCCACGCTGGAGGTCCTGAAGTCGGAGAAGCTGATCGAAGCCGCCGCCAAGCGCGGCGCCGAACTTCGGCTCGCGCTGAACCGAATGGTCCCAGGCTATGAGCTCCTGAAGGAGGTTCGCGGCAAGGGACTGATGATCGGGCTGGAGTTCGGCTCGCCGAAATCGTTGCGGTTGAAAGCTTCATGGAACGTGCTCGAAACCGCCAACAAAGGTTTGTTCTGTCAGCTGATTACCGTGCCCTTGTTCAAGGATCACAAGATCCTGACCCAGGTCTCCGGACATGGCAGCCACACCATCAAGTTGTTGCCGCCACTGACCATCACCGAAGCGGACTGCAACTGGGTCGTGACGGCGTTCGACACGGTGATCGCTTCCAGCCACAAGGTCCCCGGAGCGATCTGGTCGTTGGGCAAGACGCTCGTCGACAACGCCGTGCGCAAATCCGCCTAGCGGCGGGGTCCGCAATTATCCCTTCGCGATCATTCCGTGGCTTGCGGCGCTGTTGCTTGCCAGCCACCGCATCTTTGCCGATTACCGCGAATCCTCGAGGATCATCGCGGCGCCCTTCTCGGCAATCATCGCGGTCGGGGTGTTGGTATTTCCCGAGGTGATCGTCGGCATGACGGAAGCGTCGGCCACGCGCAGGCCCGAAATCCCGTAGCAACGCAAGCGCTCATCGACGACGGCCATGGGATCACTGGCCGTACCCATCTTCGCCGTTCCCACCGGGTGAAAAATCGTGGTGCCGATATCGCCGGCGGCTTTCGCCAGCGACGCATCGTCGTCGCCGACCGACGAGCCCGGCAGAAATTCCTCGGGCTGGTAGCGCGCGAGCGCAGATTGCTTCATCAGGCGCCGCGTGGTGCGAATGGCATCGGCAGCGACCTGGCGGTCTTCGCTCGTCGACAAATAGTTCGGGGCGATCGAGGGTGCCTGATCGGCCTGCGCAGAACGAATGCGCACGGTGCCGCGCGAGGTCGGCTGCAAATTGCAGGCGCTCACCGTGATCGCGGGGAAGCGATGCAAGGGATCGCCGAATTTGTCGAGCGAGAGCGGCTGCACGTGAAACTGTATGTTGGCGCGTTCGCGATGCGGATCCGAACGGGTGAAGATGCCCAGTTGCGACGGCGCCATGGTCAGGGGGCCACGCCGGCGGAAGGCGTAATCGAGGCCCATCAGGCCGCGGCGGACCAGCGAATAGTAGGTCTCGTTGAGCGTGCGCACGCCATTGACCTTGTAGATCGCGCGCTGCTGCAGGTGATCCTGCAGATTTCGCCCGACGCCCTGCCGGTCGAGGACACTCCCGATTCCAAGCGGCGTCAGCCAATCCGCAGGGCCAATGCCGGAGCGATGCAGCACCTGCGTTGAGCCGATCGAGCCGGCGCACAGGACTACTTCGCCTTTGGCGCGGGCCTCGATGACTTCGCCCCCTCGGATGAAGCGGACGCCGGCGGCGCGGCCGGCCTCGATGAGCACGCAGTCGACCAGCACGTTCTTTTCGAGGCGCAGGTTGGCGCGCGTCAACGCAGGCTTCAGGAAGCCACGTGCCGATGACCAGCGGCGTCCGCGCTTCTGGTTGACGTGAAAATAGCCGACGCCCTCATTGTCGCCGGTGTTGAAATCCGGAATTTTCCGAATTCCCATCTGTTCGGCCGCGTCCCCAACCGCGTCCAGAATGGTCCACGACAGGCGCGGCGCCTCGATCCGCCAGCCGCCACCGGTGCCGTGATGCTCGCTGTCGCCGAGAAAGTGATCCTCAAGCCGGCGGAACGCGGGCAGCACGTCGCCGTAACCCCAGCCGGTCAGCCCGAGCTGGCGCCAATGGTCGTAGTCGGCGGCTTGTCCGCGCATCGAGATCATGGCGTTGATGGCAGATGAGCCACCGATCACCTTGCCGCGCGGATAGGCCAGCGAGCGGCCGTTGAGACCGGCTTCGGGTTCGGTCCGAAACATCCAGTCCGAACGCGGATTGCCGATCGCGAAGAGGTAGCCGACCGGGATGTGAAACCAGATCCAGTTGTCGCTGCCGCCGGCCTCCAGGATCAGCACGCGATTGCCGGGATTGGCCGACAGGCGGTTGGCGACGATGCAGCCGGCGGTGCCCGCGCCAACGACAATATAATCGAAATCGCCTTGAAGCCGCGTTGCCATTCTCGGTTTCCGCCCAGTCCAGATGATCGTCATGCCCGGCTTTGCGCAGGCACCACGTCTTTCCCGATTTTTATATAGTCCGAAGGTGGAATCGCCGCGACATAGGCGAGCGGAGGCGACGCCGTCCTTTCGGACGGCTATGCCCGGCCAAAGACTTTTGTCAATGCTGAGGGATATTTGGGCCGATCGTGGCTGCCGTGCTAGACAGGGTAATAACCCCGTTTGGACCGAGCTTTCCCATGCCCATCGTCAATCGCGTCGCCGATCTTCAACCCGATATTCAGGCCTGGCGCCGGGATATTCATCAACATCCCGAATTGCAGTACGACGTTCACCGCACTGCGGCATTCGTGGCTGAACGGCTTCGGGAGTTCGGCTGCGACGAAGTGGCTACGGGTCTTGGCCGCACCGGTGTCGTCGGCGTCATCAGGGGACGCAAACCGGCCGGTAAAGGCGATATCAAGGTGATCGGGCTTCGCGCCGATATGGACGCATTGCCGATCGAGGAGGCGACCGAACTGCCTTACGCCTCCAAAGCGGCGGGAAAGATGCATGCATGCGGCCATGACGGGCATACCGCGATGCTGCTTGGCGCGGCCCGTTACCTCTCCGAAACCAGGAATTTCGCCGGCGATGCGGTGGTCATCTTTCAGCCCGCGGAAGAGGGTGGCGCCGGTGCGGCGGCGATGATCAAGGATGGGCTGTTGGAACGCTTCGCCATCGATCAGGTCTATGGCATGCACAATGGTCCGGGAATTCCGGTCGGCTCGTTTGCGATCCGGTCCGGTCCGATCATGGCCTCTACCGATGCCGTTGACATCCGTATCGAAGGACGCGGCGGGCACGCGGCGCGCCCGCATATATCCATCGATTCCGTTTTGGTCGGCGCGCAGTTGATCACCTCCTTGCAGTCCATCGTGTCACGTAGCGTCGATCCCCTGGAATCCGCCGTCGTCTCGATGTGCGAATTCCATGCCGGCAACGCCCGCAACGTGATCCCGCAGACCGCCGAGCTGAAAGGCACCGTCCGCACCCTGACCGCCGAGATGCGGGCGCTGGTGGAAAAGCGCGTGCGCGAGGTTGTCGACGGCATGGCGCTCATGACGGGCGCCAAAATCGATCTGAAATACGAACGCGGCTATCCCGTGGTGGTCAACCATGCCTCGCAGACGGATGTTGCGATCCGGGCGGCGAGGGAAGTTGCCGGCGGCGCCAACGTTCATGAAATGCCGCCTTTGATGGGCGGGGAGGATTTCGCCTATATGCTGGAACAACGGCCGGGAGCGTTTATCTTCTGTGGCAATGGCGATAGCGCGGGCCTGCATCATCCCGCCTATGATTTCAACGACGATGCCATCGTCTTTGGCACCTCGTACTGGATCAAGCTGGTCGAGAACACGCTCGCTGCGTGAGGCTCCCGGCGCAACATCACGGTATTCCCAAATAAGAAGGTCCGCGCTACCCCCGCGGGCCTTCTCGCTGCGCTGCATCCGCCGTATCAGAACAGGCGCGAGAAAATCACGTAAAGCGTGCCCGATATCAAGATCGCCGCCGGCAGCGTCAGCACCCACGCCATCACCATGTTGCGGATGGTCGCGACCTGCAGTCCCGATCCGTTAGCGGCCATGGCTCCGGCGACGCCGGATGACAGCACGTGGGTGGTGGAGACCGGAAGGCCGAACATGTCGGCCGCACCGATCGTGGCGGCGGCGACGAGTTCCGCGGACGCGCCCTGCGCGTAGGTGAGGTGAGACTTGCCGATCTTTTCGCCGACCGTCACCACGATGCGCTTCCATCCGATCATGGTGCCGAGGCCGAGCGCCAGCGCGACCGCAATCTTGACCCAGTTCGGGATGAACTTGGTGGCGCTGTCCAGCGAGCCCTTGTAGGCGTTCAGGATACCGATCTCTTCCTTGTTGAGATCGTTCTCCTTGTCCTTCATCAGGAAGCGGATCGCCTCCGAGGTCAGATACATGTCGTTGCGGGTATTGCCGACAGCTTCCGCAGGCACCTTGTTGAGGGAGCCGTATTTCTGGACCTGCTCGCCGACATCCTTCACCAGAACCGCAAGCGAAGGATAAGTCCCTTCGCTGATGCGATGCCGGGATACGTATTGTGTCACCGCCGGACGCGGATCACCGATGATGCTGTGGCCGGCGCCCTTGGCCGCAACCACGGCGGAGGCCGCGGCCGACGTCTTCTGGAACAGCGCCACCTGCGAATCCGGCAGAGCGCGGTTCAACGCATAAGCCGTCGGCACCGTTCCGATCAGGATCAGCATGATCAAGCCCATGCCCTTCTGGCCGTCATTGGAACCGTGCGCAAAGCTGACGCCGGTGCAGGTGAGGATCAGCAGGCCGCGGATCCAAAGCGGCGGCGCCTTGTTGCCTTCGGGCGCGGCATAGAGCGCGGGATTGCGAACGATCAATTTCAGCAGCAGCAGCAGAATCGCCGCGCAGATGAAGCCCACCAGCGGCGACAACAAAAGCGCATAGCCGATTTCGGTGGCCTTGCTCCAGTCGACCCCCGAGGTTCCGTCGCGGCCGCGCATCAGCGCATTGGCCACACCGACGCCGATGATCGAACCGATCAAGGTGTGCGAACTTGAAGCCGGCAGGCCGAAATACCACGTCCCGAGATTCCAGATGATCGCGGCGATCAACAGGGCGAACACCATCGCAAAGCCCGCACTGCTTCCGACTTGAAGGATCAGTTCCACCGGCAGCAGCGAGACGATGCCGAAGGCGACGGCGCCGCTCGACACCAGCACGCCGAGGAAATTGAAAAACCCCGACCACATCACCGCGAACTCGGCCGGCAACGAATGGGTATAGATCACGGTCGCAACCGCGTTGGCGGTATCGTGGAACCCATTGACGAACTCGAAGCCGAGCGCAATCAGCAACGCCACCATCAACAACAGGTACGGCAGATAGCTCGTGACCCTGGTGCCGGTGGCATCGACGTCGGAATAAATGCTGTAGGCCACAAACAGCAGCCCGGCGGCGATAATGCCGAAAAAAATGATCATCGCCAGTGGGTTGAAACCCTTATCCAGATTGGGCCGTGAGGCTGGCTGAATCGGCCCAGCGCTTGTTCCGTCGATCGCCTGATTGACTGCAAGATCGCTCATGCCGACGCTCCTGATACCGTGAGCGTCAATGGTGACCGATGGAGTTGAAGGTTAGATGACAGCCACCATGACATCCGGCCCTGCGTCGGTCGAGGCGAAGGCGTGTGCGCAAGGGGCCGCGCGTGCGAGAGCGGCGTCGGGCGCCTCCTTTGCGGATCGCTGGAACGTTGCTTCGAAGGGTGCGTTGAGGATCGGGAAACGTCCCTGTTCTTGCAATGGAGTGCGCCATGACAAAAGACAAAGACCTCAACGACCTTTTCCTCGACACATTGAAAGATATTTATTTCGCCGAAAAACAGATCTTGAAGGCGCTCCCGAAGATGGCGAAGGCCGCCAGTTCCGACAAGCTGCGCGCGGCATTCGAAAAGCATCACGGCGAGACCGAAGGTCAGGTCGAGCGGCTCGAAAAAATCTTTGAATTGATCGACAAGCCGCCGCGCAGCAAGACCTGCGAGGCGATCCAGGGCATCCTCGACGAGGGCAAGGAGATCATGGAGGAATACAAAGGCACCGAGGCGCTCGATGCCGGCATGCTGGCGGCTGCCCAGGCCGTCGAGCACTACGAAATCTCGCGCTACGGCACGCTCAAGCAATGGGCGCAGCAGCTCGGCATGAAGGACGCGGTCCGGTTGCTGGACGAGACGCTGCAGGAGGAGAAGAAGACTGACGAAAGCCTGACCTCGCTCGCGGAAGCCACAGTCAATCTCGCCGCAGCGGCGTGATCGACTGTTGTCGTCATGGCCGGGCTTGTCTCGACTAACGGCGACTTTGACTACCTTTCCAGGCTCACGCCGCGTGCGCTGATTTTCGCAACAGCGCCGCGGCGATTTTCAGATCATCGACGAAACGTTGATATTCCTGAGCCTTGGCGTCCGCATCGGGCAGCCGCAGCAGATAGGACGGATGCACCGTCACCAGCGCCTTGATCCCGTCATCGAGATTGAGCAGACGGCCACGGTTTTTGTTGATGGGCGTGATTTTCCCGAACACGCTTTGTGCTGCGGTAGCGCCCATCGCCACGACCAGCGCTGGTTTAATCGCGGCCAGTTCGCGTTCATACCATTGCCGGCACGCTTTGATCTCCTGCGTCGTCGGCTTCTGGTGCAGGCGGATTTTTCCGCGCGGGACGAACTTGAAATGTTTGACGGCGTTGGTGACGTAGATTTTCCTGCGGTCGATGCCGGCTTGTTCCAGCGCGCGGTCGAGCATCTGCCCGGCTGGTCCCACGAATGGTTTGCCGGCAAGATCTTCCTTGTCGCCAGGCTGCTCACCGACCAGCATTGCTTGCGCATCGGGTGGGCCTTCGCCGAACACGGTCTGGGTCGCGTCCTTCCAGAGCGGGCAGGCGCGGCAATTGGCGGCTTCTTCGCGCAGGGTTTTGAGGCTGGATGACGCGCCGGCCATGGGCATTTTCCGCTCGCTGTGGAGAATATGATCGCCAGGGCCTGGCTCAATGCGGGGCAGGGCGGTCGGGTTCCCTCGATCCCATTGGGAATGCTCATGAAAAACTGACCCGCCGATCCCGATTGACTCTCCCGGGCATGTTAGCTTTATATAGAACA
>Ga0210405_10000568_pt1 | contig 48293 bp, 45 predicted proteins | sample IncBWH11MmetaG_FD_155492 | JGI IMG/M metagenome (GOLD analysis project Ga0210405, IMG submission 155492) | Forest soil microbial communities from Barre Woods Harvard Forest LTER site, Petersham, Massachusetts, United States - Inc-BW-H-11-M | ecosystem: Environmental > Terrestrial > Soil >...
GCCGCCTCCGCCCGTTCGTCCAGCTCCAACCTCGGCTCGATAATCGAATGAAAATCGCCCAACCCCTCGACAATCGCGAGCGCGTCCTGCTCGTTGGCGTGAGCCTTAAGAAACACGCCAGCGTCCCCTCGCCGGACGCGGCATCGAATCCGTCCGTCGTTGGCCGCGACTCTATTGCCGAACTCGAAGAACTGGCGATGAGCGCCGGTGCGAACATCGCCGGAACACTGCTCCAGGTCCGCGACGCGCTCGATCCTGCAACGCTCGTCGGCAAAGGAAAGCTCGAAGAAATTCGATTGGAAGCCGAACTTCGCCACGTGCCGCTCGTGATCGTCGATCACAATTTGACCCCGGTGCAGCTACGTAACATGGAGAAGGGAATTGGCCGCCGCGTCATCGATCGCACCCAGCTCATTCTCGACATCTTCGCGGTCCACGCACGCACCCGCGAAGGCCAATTGCAGGTCGAACTCGCGCAGCTCAACTACTTGCTTCCGCGTCTGACTGGACGCGGCGAAGAGCTCTCCCGCCTCGGCGGTGGCATCGGCACGCGAGGGCCGGGCGAACAAAAACTCGAAACCGACCGCCGGCGCATCCGCGACCGCGTGGGGAAAATACAGGACGCAATCGAAACAGTTCGCCGCCAGCGGACCACCCGGCGCCGCGCGCGCCAGGCCGTGCCGCTGGGAATGATTGCTCTGGTCGGCTACACAAATGCCGGAAAGTCCACGCTCTTCAATGCGCTCACCCACGCCGATGTCCTCACGTCGTCGCAGATGTTCGCCACGCTCGATCCCACGGTTCGCGCCGTGCGCTTACCTTCGCGGCGCCGCGTTCTGCTTTCCGACACGGTCGGATTTCTTCGCGATCTTCCGCCGGACCTAATCGCAGCGTTCCGCGCCACGCTCGAAGAAGTTCAGGAGGCCGCCCTGATCCTTCAGGTGACGGACATTTCGAATCCGCATCATGCCGAGCAAGACGCGCAGGTGATGAAAGTTCTCACCGACCTTGGCGTCCAGGACCGCCCCAAGATCAACGTGTACAACAAGACCGACCGTCTCAAACCCGACGACCTCACCTCGCTCGTTCAATCAAACGGCCGAAGCGAGCGAAAAGCCTTCACCTCGGCCGTCACGGGAGCCGGACTCCAAGAACTTCTCGCGCAAATAGATTCCGTCATTCCTGTCGACCCCATGGTTCACGTGCATCTGCGAGTGCCAACTTCCGATGGACGGAATCTTTCGCTGGTCCACGCAGGCGGCCAAATCATTCATTCCGAAATGAACGAAAAATTTATTGATTTCGAGGCTGAATTGCCCGAATCGCTCGCTCGCCGCCTCGAGGACTTCGTTTTTGATCCCGCTTCCACTCCGAAAACGCGAGAGATCGGCAAGCGATGAGCTTCGATCGCATTTTTCCCACAAAAATGACGCTCGGTAACGTCCATCTCCAGCGTTGCAAACAGAATGCGCTCAATCACTTCTGTGGAAATCACTGTGGAAAAGAACGCGCCGCTGAACTACAAAGGTCGCACCTACCGCACAAGCGCGCCGTCGCGTCTGGGATCCGCGTTGCCAGTAAGTACCTATATTATCTGATTGTTACGGCTCGTACTCCAATTCGAGAATGGCTCGATTTCGCGAACGGCAACCTTCTCCGGGGCCTAAGCAATTTGCACAGGTTCGAGGCATTTTGTTCGGTAAGAGTAACTCTCATAGGGATTTGCCTTTCTGCTAATTGCAGGTTTTCCGGTCGAGATTTTCGTGCGCTTGCCGCGGTCAGTCCTTCGATTGACTACCTCCAGGTGCGGGGCTATAGTGATTCCGACCAGCGGCACTGGCAGCAAGCCGAGGTTCTCCCGTGAGTAAGGTCAATCTTCCGAACAGCCTCACAATCCTCAGGATATTCTTCGTCCCGTTGCTGGTGGTTGTCCTGTTGACTCGCCAGCCGAATTGGAATTTTTGGGGCCTGCCGATTCACTTTGAAATCTGGGGCGTGTTGATTCTTTCGATGGCCGCCGCGACCGATGTAATGGACGGCTACATCGCTCGCAGGCGCCGCGAAATCACCACGCTGGGAATTCTGCTCGATCCCATTGCCGACAAGCTTTTGATTTCCGCGGCATTTATCTCTCTGGTGGAGATGGGACTTGTGCAGGCCTGGATGGTGGTCATTATTATCGGCCGGGAGTTCATCGTAGTCGGCTTGCGCGAGATTGCTTCCACCGAGGGGCTGCTGATACCCGCTTCCGCGCTTGGCAAGACGAAAATGATTTTGCAGGTTCTGGCGGGTTGCACCGTGATCCTCACCGCCAATCATCCCGCTCTGAAAACACTAGGCAGCGTTTTGCTGTGGCTCGTTGTGATCAGCGCGGTGATTTCCGCGGTTCACTATTTCCAGATGTTCTGGAGCCAGATTAATTCCCGCGTCCAGCAACGCCGGCGCGGCGCTCCGCTCGTCGTCGAGCGCGAAGAAAAACCACAGGATGTCCTCACTCGGTAGTCACGAAAAGCAACTGCTGTTGGACGTGGCTCGCCGGGCCGTCACGCGCGCAGCCGAATTTCACGAAACCCTCGCTAACCTGCCTTTAGATGAGACTGTGCAGCGTCCAGGAGGCGCGTTCGTTACGTTGCGCCGCCGCAGCGGACGACTGCGCGGCTGCATCGGCCAGCTTCCTTCGCAGGATCCGCTCGTTGAGGTGGTGGCGCATTGCGCGAAGGCCGCGGCGCTAGAGGATCCGCGGTTCAGTGCGGTGAGTCCGCAGGAATTGAGTGAAATCACGATCGAGATTTCGGTTCTCTCGCCGCTCGAATCAATCGCTCCCGATAAGATTGTGCCCGGCAAACACGGACTGGTGCTCACGCGCGGCTCAAATCGCGGCGTATTGTTGCCGCAGGTGGCAGCGGAGTTTCACTTTTCGGCGGAGCGTTTCCTCGAGGAAACCTGCCGGAAGGCGGGCTTGGAGCGGAAGGCGTGGAAGGACGCGGCGACGCGCATCGAGGCGTTCACCGCGGAGGTATTCAGCGAATCGGATTCAAGCTCAATGGAGCAACCGCAACGCGAGCCGCAGGCGCGAACTAAAACGCGCTACTCAAGTTCGACGTAGTCGCCCGCGTAGAACTCCCGTAGCGTAAAGGTGACCATCACCGTGGAGGCATTTGGAGCGGTTCGCACCACCACTCCCTCTCCGACGATTTCGCGAGGGACGTTGTCCCACTTGTAGCGCAGCGGAACGCTTCCAAAGCCGTATTTGCGGCCGTAGAACGCGACGCTTCCGTCGGCGTCAAACGCGAACCGGCGTGTCTGATAGGCGGTCTCGTGTTCGGTTCCCTGGTAGCGGAAGACGCGGAAGTAGTCGCCAACCTTCACGCCCTGTGCGCTCCCGAGGTTCACATACATGGTGTCGTTTGCTCCGAACGTGACCTGAAAGTCTTTTCCGGCGATCACCATCGCGGCGGGTTTACCACTAGGAGGCGCGAAGCGGTCAAAATGATCGTCCGCCTTCAGCGGGGGGGCGGAGCGCTCCGCGTAAGGCATCACAATGTCGCCGCGTTGCAGGTAATTGCACGTGCGTTCAATTTTTGCGATCGAGACGTCCGGCTGCACGACAATAACCCGCATGCGTCCTTCATCTTCCCACAGCGTGCCAAGCCTCTTGAGAATCGAGAACTGCCACTTGGACCACTCTATTTCCGTGGGATCGGGCGTTACGGCGCGAATCGCGGAAAATTGATCGTCGACCTTGACGCCCTGTTTCGAGCCTTTGTTTATGTAAACGATGTCGCCTTGCCAGAACGTAATCTTATAGTTCGACCCTTCGCCGGTGATGAGAAACGTATCGCGCGGGACGGCCTCGGACGTCACGATTCCGGAACAGTCGAGGTCGTTGGCAGAAGGCGCACGAACCTTGACCTGTTGCGCCTTCACCGCCACTCCGGAAAGGCTCAAAATCAGGCCTGCAAGGACAATTTTCCCACGCATAATGCTTGCTCCTTTGAATCCTGTGCGCTTACTAGGCAAGCGCCCCTGAAAACCGAACGTAACAGACGGGTTTGGGAGCGTCAAGACAATGGTCTGCCGGACTTTACACATTGTGCACCGCATGGTAGAAGCCAGAACACCTGTACGATGGGACAGGTAGCTGCACCTGTCTCCTTAAGATAAGAAGACATGTTTGAACAAGACAAAATCTGTGGGGTGGTTGCCGCCTCGGATGGCGCGGACATGTGGCGCCTACTTGCGGTCGCGCTCCGCTACACGCGCACCGTGGAACTTCGGCTCGATTGGTTGGAGGGAGACCGGGAAATCGCCCGGTTTTTGAGCCAGCTGGCGAAAAAGCGGCCTCGAGCGACGTTGATTGCGACCTGCCGGCGCGTCCAGGCCGGAGGTCGATATAGCGGCACAGTCGCCAAGCAACTGGTCCACCTGGCGGAGGCGCTTAGCGCTGGCTGCGAGTGGTACGACCTTGAAATCGAGACCGCTTCCGTTTGCCCGCCTGAGCTCCTGGACGTCCTGCTTGGCGAGGGGCGCTTCCTTGTGTCGGCGCACTTTTTTCGAGGACTACCCCGGAATCTGACTCGAGCAGTTGCGAAGTTGACGCGAGTTCATTCTGATGCGATCAAAATTGCCGCGCAATGCGATTCCCTGGCCGATAGTTCCCGCCTGATGAAGCTTGCGCGAGGGCGGAGAAATATAGTGGCCGTGCCGATGGGCGACATCGCGCTTCCATCGCGAATTCTGGCTCTGCGCGACGGCAGTGCGCTGAGCTATGCGCCGGTGGAAAATTCCACAGCACCGGGGCAGGTGGACCTCGACGAGGTGGAGAACCTGTATCGAGCGAATCGAATCAGCCGGCGGACGCGCGTGTATGGCGTGATTGGCGAGCCGGTGAGCCATTCGCTGTCGCCGCGGATGCAAAATACAGGTTTTCAGGCGAAGCGAATGGACGCCGTTTACCTTCCGTTCCTAGTTCGGGATTTGAAGGATTTTCTGGGAGCGATCGCTTCGCTGCGGATTTCAGGATTCAGCGTTACGTTGCCGCACAAGGAGAAAATTCTGCGGCTTCTCGACGGCTGCGATCCGCTCGCGGCGGCAATCGGAGCGGTGAACACGGTGGTCGTACGGGGCGGAGAAAAACTCTACGGCTACAATACGGACTACGTAGGCGTGCTGCGGGCGCTCGAACGCCGCATGCCTTTGCGAGGAAGCCGCGTGTTGATTTTTGGGGCGGGTGGAGTTGCACGCGCGTGTGCTTTCGCCCTCGCGCAGGCTGGCGCGGTGGTGTGCGTGTGCGCGCGACGGCCCGAGCGAGCGAAGGCTCTTGCGAAAGCCGTGGGCGGCGAGGCGGTGGTCCGGACGCGGCTGAAGCGCGAGTTTTTCGATGCGATCGTTAATGCAACCCCGGTTGGAATGCATCCTCATCTGGGACGCTCGCCGCTCGAAGCGCGCGAACTGAATTGCCGGCTGGTATTCGACACGATTTACCGACCGCGGCAGACGAAGCTTCTGCAACTTGCGGCGCGGCGCGGCATCGAAACTGTATCCGGACTCGAGATGTTTGTCGCACAGGGCACGGCGCAGTGGGAAATCTGGACGGGCGAGCGTGCGCCGGTGGAAGCAATGCGCCGCGCGGCCGTTCGCGCTCTGGAACGCGAGGAGAAAGCTCGAATCGCGCCATGATTCAACCAGACTTCAAAACGTTTTCTCGCCTAGCGAAACAGGGAAACCTCGTGCCCGTGTACGACACGTTTACTGCGGACCTGCTGACGCCCGTAGGCGCGCATCTTCGTCTTGCGCGCGACGCGAAATACTCCTTTCTACTCGAGAGCGTGGAAGGCGGCGAGACGATCGCGCGGTACACGTTTACGGGCGCAAACCCCGAAGAAGTGTTTCGCGCGCGAGGGCACGTATGCGCGATCGAAACGGAGGGCACGCGCACCGAATTTGACGAGAATCCCATCGAGCAACTTCGGCGGCTGACGGCGCGTTACCGGCCGGTGCGGGTGCCGGGGTTGCCTCCCTTGATTGCGGGTGCGATTGGATATTTTGCGTACGACATGGTGCGGCTCGTGGAGCAGATTCCGGCGAGCGGGCGCGATGAACTGGGGCTCGATGATTGCGTGATGATGTTTTACCTCGGGCTCGTTGCGTTTGACCACGTGCAGCACCGCGTTTGGGTGATTCGCAATGTGTTCACAGACGGGGAATGCAGCCTGCGCGCAAAATACAATCGAGCGGTGCGGGAAATTCACCGCACGCGCCGCACGCTGGAACAGCCGCTGCCTCGGAAAAAGCGGGCCCGGCGCGGGCGCGCGCTGCATGTGACGTCGAACTTTACCAAGCCGCAATATCTCGCCGGGGTGCGCAAGGCGAAGGCATACATCCGGGCGGGAGACATTTTTCAGGTGGTGCCGAGCCAGCGATTTTCCGCGCGAACGGGCGCGGACCCGTTCGAGATTTATCGCGCTCTGCGCGTGGTGAACCCGTCGCCCTATTTGTACTTTCTCAAGCTCGACGACGTTTCCGTCGTCGGAAGCTCGCCGGAAATGTTGCTGAAAGTCCAGGGGCGCGAATCGTTCTACCGGCCGATTGCAGGGACGCTGCCGCGCGGGCGCGATCAAAGCGAAGACCGCAAGCTCGAAGCGAAACTGCTCGCGGATCCGAAAGAGCGCGCCGAACACATCATGCTCGTCGATCTGGGGCGAAACGATCTGGGCCGCGTGTGTGAATACGGCTCGGTGAAAGTGGAGCGACTGATGTTCGTGGAGCGCTACTCGCACGTGATGCATCTGGTCTCAAGCCTGCGCGGGCGGTTGCGCGAGGGCGTGGATGTTTTTGATGCGCTGATGGCCTGTTTTCCGGCGGGGACGCTTTCGGGCGCGCCCAAAGTGCGCGCGATGGAAATCATCAATGAACTCGAGCCCACACGCCGGGGAATTTATGCCGGAGCGATTCTGTATCTCGATTTCACAGGCAATCTCGATTCCTGCATAGCGCTGCGCACGCTGGTTGCGAAGAGCGGGCGCGTCCACATTCAGGCCGGAGGCGGCATCGTGGCGGATTCGGTTCCCGAGCGCGAATACCAGGAAACGGTGAACAAAGCGCGCGCGCTGGTGACGGCGCTTGAGATCGCGCATCGGGGCCGCAGCGATTGAGTTCGCGCCACAGAGTGACGGAGGCACAGAGATTGCTGGAGGACAACGTCTCAATGCCACGCGCCATCGAAGCCGGGCATCTAATGGCTAGCAGCGAGGCGCGAACGTGGCGTCAGGCTGCTAAAATGTGACGCGGGAACATCACAAACTCAAAATGATCCTGTTGCTCGACAACTACGATTCGTTTACTTACAACCTGGCGCAGTATCTCGGGCAGATGGGGCAGACGCTGGAAGTGCGGCGGAACGACAAGATTACGATTGAGGAGATCGAGGAGCTGAAGCCGGAGCGTATCGTGATTTCTCCGGGTCCGTGTACGCCGAAGGAAGCGGGGATCAGCGTGCCGCTCGTTGAACACTTCGCGGGGAAAATTCCGATACTTGGCGTTTGTTTGGGGCACCAGGCGATTGGCGCGGCGTTTGGCGGGCGCGTGATTCGCGCGCCGAAATTGATGCACGGAAAGACGAGCGAAATCGAGCACGACGGGAAGACGATTTTTCGCGGACTGCCCCAGAAATTTCGCGCGACCCGCTATCATTCACTGATTGTCGAACGAAAATCGCTGCCGAGGTCGCTGGAGATTTCTGCCGAGACCGCTGACGGCACTATCATGGGGTTGCGTCACCGCAAGTTGCGCGTGGAAGGCGTGCAATTCCATCCTGAATCTGTGCTCACCGATGCCGGATTTCGATTACTCGAAAATTTTCTGAGCGTATGACAGGCCGCCGTAGTGGCGTTGGTCGTACTTCAGGCGCTACGCAATTGACGAAGTTCGCCTTTTTGGCTTCTGCGCTGGTTTTTGCGGCAGTGGGAATGATTGCTTCGCGACGCATCGCGGCGCGTGCTCGCGCGGCGGTGAGCGAAAATTCAGCGGAAGCTGCGCCGCTTACCTACCTTGGTTTTGACACGAATACTTATCCAGGCGACGATGCTCTGCCCGGGCTTAAGAAAACATTTTCTTTTTCTGGCTACTGGCTGAATCCGCCTCCTGGTGCGACGGAAAACACCTGGTCAGGCAAGCGCGAAGTTGTGCGGAAGAATGGTTTTGGATTTCTGGTGCTGTTCAATGGGCGGACGGAACGTCAATTGAAGTCGCCGGTCGATCTGGCGGCGCTGGGGCGGGCTGATGCGGAAGCGGCCGCGGAGAGTGCGGGACGTGAAGGGTTCCCGGACCACACCGTGATTTTCCTCGATCAGGAAGAGGGCGGGCGAATGACCGCGGCTCAGATGGCATACATTTCAAGTTGGATCGCGCGGGTCATGTCCAGGCACTTTTACGCGGGAATTTATTGCTCTGGAATACCGTTCAAGGAAGGCGGCGGGGAATCGATTGTCACCGCCGATGATATTCGGGCACGGGTGAGCGTGCCGAACCTTTCTTTTTTTGTTTACAACGATTCGTGTCCACCATCACTCGGCTGCGTTTATTCTAAAGCCGCGCCGGCACCTTCGCTTAGCGGTGTGAAGTACGCGAGGGTTTGGCAATTCGCGCAGTCGCCGCGGCGGCGCGAGGTTACTCGGGCGTGTAGCGCTACGTACAATCCTGATGGCAATTGTTATGCGCCGAATCTACCGATGGGTGGGGCGATGACAGTTGATCTGGATTCGGCGACTTCACCCGACCCTTCGAATGCGAGCCAGCTGCGCGTCGACTAGCGGCCAGAAAATGCCAAAAGAGCCGGCGAGACGCCGGCGCTACGAAAGGCGAGGGCGACAGCACGGCTTCATTGTTTATTTCACGCAGGATTGTTCATGAAGCGGATTGCGTGGCGTCGTGTTCTTTTTGGGAGAAAGCTACAAGGGCTTCGAGGCGGTCGCGGGCTGCGCCTGAGTCGATTGAATTGGCGGCTATGCTAACGCCCTCGAGGAAATCCTTGGCTCGTCCGGCGGCGACAAAGACTGCGGCGGCATTTGCTAGGACAATGTTGCGATGCGGGCCATGCTCACGAGCGAGGGGAGAGCGACCGAGAATGTTCAGGATGATCCTGGCGTTTTGCTTCGCGTCGCCGCCGCTTATGGATTCGAGCGGTGCGCGTGGGACGCCGAAATCTTCTGGCGTGATTGTGTAGCTGCGAACTGCGCTGTCGGATAATTCGGAAACGTGGGTCTCGCCGGAAATCGAAATTTCGTCCAAGCCGTCTGCGCCGTGGACCACGAACGCGCGCTGCACGCCGAGTTCGCCGAGCGCGTGCGCGACCAGCTCAACAACATTGCGATGATAGACGCCGGCAACCTGCACCGACGCGCGTGCGGGATTTGTAAGCGGGCCGAGGAGGTTGAACACCGTGCGGACCTTCAGCTCGCGCCGTACCGGCATGGCGTGGCGCGTGGCCTGATGCATGGCGGGCGCAAAGAGAAAGCCGATTCCGACTTCGTCAATCGCCCGGCCGACGCGCTCGGGGGGCAAATCGATCCGCACCCCGAGCTGTTCGAGGACATCGGCGGAGCCGCAGCGCGAACTGATCGAGCGATTGCCGTGCTTGGCGACGCGTACTCCGGCGCCGGCGACCACGAAAGCTACGGCTGTTGAAATATTGAACGTGCCACGCGCGTCACCGCCGGTGCCGCAGGTGTCGACTAGAATTTCGTTGGGCGGGCGGAGGCCGTGCGGGAATATCACGGCTGCGTGGCGCCGCATCGCGGTAGCGAAACCGACTAGCTCGTCGACCGTTTCGCCCTTTGCACTTAGACCTGTGAGCAAGCCAGCGATTTGAGCGTTGCTTGCATTGCCGGAGAGGATTTGCTCCATCGCAGATTCCGCTTCGGCGCGCTGGAGGTTGTTGCCAGCGATAATTTTTGCGATTGCTTCGTCGATGATGGAGTACATGGCGCTATTGAGGCGATTTCAGCGCGCGGCGAGGGCGCCGGACTAATTCGCCGCCGCAATTCGGGCAGGTGTGTTGAAGCTGCTCGGTGCATTTCGCGCAAAACGTGCATTCGTATGAGCAGATGAATGCGCGATCCGCTCCGGCCAACGCGGAGCCGCACTTTTCGCATACCGCTTTTATTTCGAGCGCCATGTGACGCCTTGCCCGCCTCGCATGTTCACGTTAAACTTGTGCGTTTCTGCGTGAATAAATATTAGCACTATTCGAGGGGCGTCTCGCGGGAGCCGATGAAGTAACTCCATGGAGTACGGATGAAGATTCACGAGTATCAAGCAAAGGCGATTCTGGCGAAGTTTGGCGTTCCCGTGCCGCGCGGGGAAGTGGTGTTCAAGAAGACCGAAGCGCGCGCGGCGGCCCAGCGGCTCGGCACGCCTGTGGTGGTTGTGAAAGCGCAAATTCACGCGGGCGGGCGCGGGAAAGCTGGAGGCGTGAAGCTGGCGCGGTCGGCGGACGAAGCTGCGTTGCTTGCAGATCAGATAATCGGAATGCAACTGATCACGCCGCAGACGGGACCTGAGGGGCGAGTCGTGCGGCGGTTGCTAATCGAAGAAGGGCTGGACATCAAGCGCGAACTTTACTTGAGCATTCTGGTGGACCGCGCGGTGGCGATGCCCGTTTTTATGGCGAGCGCTTCAGGCGGGATGGAAATTGAGGAAGTGGCGAAAAACAATCCCGAGGCGATTCTGCGTGAGCCGATTCATCCGGCTACGGGCTTGCAGGCATACCAGTCGCGCAAGATTGCTTTTGGCTTGGGGCTAGCGCCTGCGATTGTGAACGTGGCGGTGCCATTCTTTCAGGCGCTGTACCGCGCGTTCATCGAGACCGATGCTTCGATGCTTGAGATCAATCCGTGCGTTGTGACGGGATACGGGCGGCTGGTGGCGCTCGATGCGAAAGTGAATTTCGACGATAACGCGCTGTATCGGCATCCGGAATTCAAAGAGCTGCGCGATCTGGAAGAGGAAACGCCGCTGGAAGTGGAAGCTTCGAAGTTCAAGCTGAATTACATCAAGCTTGACGGAACTGTAGGCTGCATGGTGAACGGCGCGGGGCTGGCGATGGCGACGATGGATATTGTCAAGCTGAGCGGCGGGAGCCCGGCGAATTTTCTGGATGTGGGCGGGGGGGCGTCGGAAGATCAGGTGAAAAATGCGTTTCGCATTTTGCTGAGCGACCCGAACGTGAAAGGCGTGTTCGTGAATATTTTTGGAGGCATCCTGCGCTGCGATGTGCTGGCGAGCGGAGTGGTGAATGCGGCGAAGGAGCTGAAGTTCAAGGTGCCAGTGGTAGTGCGCATGGAAGGGACGAATGTGGCGCAGGGCAAAGAAATCCTGCGCAACTCGGGAATGAATTTTACGGTGGCCGACGGGATGAAGGACGGCGCGGAGAAAATCGTGAAGCTGGCCGGGGGCGCGCGATGACCGTTCTGATCGACAAGAACACGCGCGTGATCGTCCAAGGGCTTACCGGTCGCGAAGGTAGTTTTCACGCGCAGCAGATGATTGAGTACGGCACAAAAGTAGTGGGCGGTGTGACGCCGGGTAAAGGCGGGACGAAGCACCTCGGCGTGCCGGTTTTTAACACAGTGGCCGATGCGGTGCGCGAGACTCGGGCAAACGCCTCGGTGATTTTCGTGCCGCCTCCGTTTGCGGCGGACGCGATTCTTGAAGGAATTGATGCGAAATTGCCGCTGGTGATTTGCATTTCCGAGGGCGTTCCAACTTTAGACATGGTGCGCGTGGCGGCGGCGTTGAAAGATTCGAAGACGCGGCTGGTGGGTCCAAATTGCCCGGGCGTTATTTCTCCGGGCAAATGCAAAATCGGGATTATGCCGGGTTCAATTCACAAAGAAGGACAAGTGGGCGTGGTGAGCCGCAGCGGCACGCTGACGTATGAGGCGGTGGATCAGTTGACGCGGCTCGGCATCGGGCAGTCGACTTGCATTGGAATCGGCGGCGATCCGATCATCGGAACCCAATTTCTCGACGCGATTAGGATGTTCAACGAGGATCCTGGAACGCGCGCCATCGTGATGATCGGTGAAATCGGCGGCAATGCGGAAGAAATCGCGGCGGAGTTCATCAAGAAACATGTGAAGAAGCCCGTTGTGGGATTCATCGCAGGGCAGACTGCTCCCCCGGGGCGCCGGATGGGGCATGCAGGAGCCATCATCAGCGGAGGGCAGGGGACCGCCGCGGACAAATATAAGGCCATGCGTGCTGCGGGAATTCATACCGTGCAGAGCCCGGCGGAAATCGGGCACACCATGGCGGCGCTGATCGGGGAAACGAAATCGAAGTCTGCGGCGCATAAGAGCAGTGGTGGCAAGAAGAAGAAACTAGTAAAGAAGCAAGCGAAGACGAGAAAATAACGCGCGCCTCCGGGGTGCGCGTAAATCCGTTTATAACTGGAGATACGAGGCATGGCAGTTGAGCGAACGTTGGCAATTATCAAGCCCGACGCGGTTGGGCGCGGAATCACGGGCGATATTTTGAGCCAGATTCACGCGGCGAAATTTAAAATTGTGGCGATTCGGTCGATGCGATTGACGAAGGCCGAAGCCGAGGGATTTTATGCGGTACACCGCGAGCGGCCGTTTTTCAAAGAGCTCACCGAGTTTATGAGTTCCGGCAAGGTGGTGGTGATGGCGCTGGAGGCGGAGAACGCGATCTTGAAGTGGCGCGACACGATGGGCGCTACCGATCCCGCCAAAGCCGCGCCCGGAACAATCCGGAAGGAACTAGGCACCAGCATTCAGAATAATTGCACGCACGGCTCCGACGCTCCTCAAACTGCCGCCTTCGAAATCGGGTATTTCTTCGCGGGGCACGAACTCGTCTAGAAGTTTTTGGTGACACCGAAGAACAATCGAAACGGTGTTGCCTGTAGCAGCGCTTAGATCCTTCGACCATCCTGATCGGATGGTCTCAGGATGACAACGCAGCGATGTGGGCGGCTGCTGGATTCGCCCAGAGCGCGAGATAGAAGTGAAATCTCGCGTCCTTCGTGTTTTCGAACTAGACCGTCGCGCTAACCGAAACCTTGCCTGCGCCGCTCGATCCGCCATTTTCATGAAACTTTCGCTTGTAATACCCGACGGCAGCGAAGATTGCCGGCACGCCAATCAAAGTTGGCAGGATCCACACGAGGGCGAAGAACTGCGTTCTTGCGAGGGCAGGGAACATGCGGCTGCCGCCGAAAACCAGGAACGCCGTGTAGCCTGCAATGCCGGTGGCAATCATTGACGCCAGATGTTCGTACCACCAATGCATTTTGCTTTGAGGGCCTTTCAACAAATACGACAGATTGCCGCCGCCCACGATCATTCCGACCGAACTCATTCCAATGAAGGCCCAAGTGCGTTCGGTGATACCGAGGGCGAGAACGCCGATTGCGGCAGCAACGAGCGCGACGTTCAGTGCCAGCGTGAATGGGCCGCGAAGTGATTTGGGATCCCGGCGGGTGCGCAATACCCGAATTCCTTGCCAGCCAGCCGCAAGCGTGACGCCGCCGAGGTAAGCGAGGAATAGGCCCAACTCCCGTGAGCTGCGAACGAAGCGCGCGGCCTCTTCAGTCGAGAGCGGCCGAGAAAAGTTGCGGATGCTCAGCGGAACCGTGAATGCCATACCGCTCATGATGAACGCGGTGAGCACGACAACGGACATGCACGCCACGTAGACCCAGCCGACGCGAATGTGGAGGCGACCGCCCTTGGGGGCCATGGCCGGAATCCAAAACGCGAGCAGCGCAACGCTTCCGAAGGCAATGTGTATCCACCGGAAGTCTTTGAATATTTCAGCCATGAGAGGCCTCCTTTGCAATCCGAGCTTCAACTCTTCGAATCGATTCGTCGCACCATTTGACGCGTGCTCCCAGCATGCAAATGCCGTTGCGGAGCGTGAGAAGTACGTGAAACATCGCGGGGGAAAGCGAGTCGGGATAGCTGGGATCGTCCCGGGCCCAACAGCGCTCGATGATTTCAAGCGCGGCCAGATTGCTCGCAAACTTGTCGCGCAGGTTTGTAAGAAATCGACGCGATTTCGTCAAAGAGTGAAGCTCGTCCATAAGGTAAAGCTTTGCGAGGTAAGGAATCCGGTCGTCGCCGAGTTCGACTTCACTTTCGAGCCACGCGCGTAGCGCGCGATGGCCAGCCGCCGTAACTTGATAGACGCGGCGCCCCGCGCCCCGTTTGGACTCCGCACGGCGGCCACGAAGCCAGCCTTTACGCTCGAGGCGCCCGAGCGCGGGATAGATTTGGCTCAGTTCGGCGGCCCAGAAATAGTGGATGCGCTCGTCGAAGACCCGTTTGAGATCGTACCCGCTGGCGGGCGTGCGGAGCAGGCCAAGGAGGATATGATCAAGGCTCATATCTTGATTATATAAAGGTTTATATAAATGTCAATCTAAATGAAAAAGGCCGCTCCGTGAACAACGGGGCGGCCTTTGCCGATCAGGGTGCTTAGCTTTTCGGGAAGTTCGGGTCGGCTTTAACTTCGAGGATTTGTTTCGTGTGACGCTCGCTATGAGCGCCAATGAACAGCAGCCATTCATAACCGTCAAGCGGCATACCGAGCGGGCTGTCGGCGACGTGCGCACGCAAATCCGTCGCGGTCTTCATGAATTCGATTGTTTCCGCACGGCTCTTGAGGAAGTGATCCAAAGTCTCCTGGGGAGTCCATTTTCCCGTAGGGACAAGAGGTGGCGGAGCTTGGAATTTATGGCTGCGATCCGGAATCATGGCCAGAACGGCCGCGTCCGTTTTTGCAGTGTCCCGGTCGGGAGCGCCGGCGGGAGACTGCATGATTTTGTCCTTCACCTGCCCAAGAATGAACTCTTCGGCGAGAGCGATGTGTTCGAGCGTTTCAGCCACCGACCAGCGGTCGGGCGCTGCCTTGAACTTCCACTGTGCTTCGGAGAGTCCCTTGGTGGCGTCGACGATCGCGTCGCGCTTGTCTTCGAGATACTTCACGCCGCGATCGCGGTCCGCGGCCGTAAGAGCTTGGCCGAACGTAGCTGGTCCGAGGCAGAGCGCTGCACAAACAATCAGCAAAGCTTTTCGCATCTTAATTTCTCCTATCGCTTTTCAGAGAGACCTGCTTGTAGACTCGTTCCAACGCAGCAGGCGGAAATGCCTTTCAATTTCTGCCGATGAAGATAGAAGGTGTCAGCCAGTAGTGTCAATCGCTCCTTTCGCGTGACGGGGTGCATGCCCGCCGGGTTGTTCGGCCGACGCGGACACTTTGAGGAAATCGCGCCGCCAACGGTATAGAATCGAGCGGAAATTACGATTCGATGGAACCGATGCGCGAACTCGGGAAGGTGCTTCTGGTAACGGGGATCGTGCTGACCGGAGTTGGAGCGCTTCTTGCGTTTGGAGCAAAGCTGCCGTTCCGGCTGGGACGGTTACCGGGAGATATAGCGTATCAAGGCCGGCACGGGTCGTTTTATTTTCCGGTAGTGACTTGTATTTTGTTGAGCCTTGCGCTGACGCTGATTTTCTGGATCATCAATTTCTTCCGCCGGTGAACAGCGCAAATCAATGGACCAAGCATCTCTATTCGATCTGATGCCCGAGCGGCGCGTCTGGAAAGTCAGCGAGCTGACGGCAGGCATACGCGAACTGCTGGAGCGCGCGTTTACGGACGTGTGGGTGGAAGGCGAAGTGTCGAACTTTCGTCCGGCGCAATCGGGGCATCTTTATTTCACTTTGAAGGACGCGCGGGCGCAGGTTCGCTGCGTTTGTTTTCGGGATCAGGCTTGCCGGCTGAAGTTTCATCCGGAAGACGGACTGCAGGTGACCGTGCGAGGTTCGATCAGCGTATACGAACCGCGTGGCGAGTATCAGATTTACGTCACAAACATCGAGCCGGTCGGGCTTGGCGCGCTGCAACTCGCCTTCGAGCAACTGAAGAAGAAGCTAAGCGAAGAGGGGCTTTTCGACGAGGCGCGAAAGAAGCCGCTTCCGGCGCTGCCGCGCTGCATCGGCGTGGTCACTTCGCCTACTGGAGCGGCAATACGGGATATCCTGCGGGTCCTCAAGCGAAGGTTTCCTAACGTTCATGTGCAGCTTTATCCCGTGAAGGTGCAGGGCGAAGGCGCGGCGAGCGAAATCGTGCAAGCGCTGCGTTATTTCAACCGCGTGAAAACGGTGGATGTGCTGATCCTGGCACGCGGTGGAGGATCGCTGGAGGACCTGTGGGCGTTCAATGAAGAGGTGGTGGCGCGAGCGATCTTTGCCTCGGAAATCGCGGTGATCTCGGGTGTGGGGCACGAGACTGATTTCACAATCGCCGATTTTGTCGCCGATCTGCGCGCGCCGACTCCTTCCGCGGCGGCTGAGATCGTGGTCCGCTCAAAGCAGGAGTTCGAGCATCACATCGCCGAACATTCGCGGCACCTGGTCCAGCAGATGCGTTATCACTTTTCGCAGTGGCGGCATCGCGTGCGCGATTTGCAAACGCATCGCGGATTCCGGCAGATGGAAGTGACGGTCCGGCTCAGGCGCCAGGAGGTAGACGAGCTTTCTTCCTCGCTTGCGATTGGAATGCGGTTGCGACTTGGAATGTCCCGGCAGCGCGTGACAAGAGCGGGAGCCCAAATCGGTGCCTTTGATCTGCGCGCGCGGGCAAAGGTGCTGCGTCGCAACATCGAGCATCAGAGGGGCGCGCTCGCCGCGGCATTGGCGCGAGCGGTGAGGTTGAAGCACGCTCGATTCGCCGAGACCCGCGTGAGGCTGGCGCGCTTCGATTTGCGTTCGCGAGTGGCGCTGCTTCGTCGGGGACTCGAGCGGCGTTCGGAGGCGCTACGAGTGCGGATGAACAGATTGGTCGTGGCGAAGCGGCAGCGCGCCGACTCAGTCGATTTGCAACTGAACGAGCGTAGCCCCATCCGGTTGCTCGAGCGGGGTTACGCGATTGTTTACGACGCTTCCGGGAAAGTGTTGCGCTCGGCCGACCAGGTTTCCGTGGGAGATGACATTGCGGTGCGCCTCGCCAAAGGAGAAGTTGACGCCACTGTCCGCCGCAAGAAAAAGGGCGAATAGGCTCGATTATTCGTCGTCGGAACTGCTGGCGACTTTGAGGACGGCGAGGAAAGCTTCCTGTGGAATATCGACGCGGCCGACGCGCTTCATGCGCTTTTTTCCTTCCTTCTGTTTTTCGAGGAGCTTGCGTTTGCGCGAGATGTCGCCGCCGTAGCATTTGGCGATGACGTTTTTGCGGATGGCGCTGATAGATTCGCGTGCGATGATGCGGCTGCCAATGGCAGCCTGGATGGCGATCTCAAACATCTGTCGGGGAATGAGTTTGCGGAGGCGCGAGACGAGGTCGCGTCCGCGATCGTAGGACTGATCGCGATGGCAGATAATCGTCAACGCGTCCACGGGTTCGCCGCCGACGAGCACGTCCAGCTTGACCAGATCGGACTCGCGGTAGCCGGACAGGTGATAGTCGAGCGACGCGTAACCGCGCGAAACGCTTTTGAGGCGGTCATAGAAATCGAGAACGATTTCGTTCAGCGGCATTTCATAGGTCAGCATGATGCGCGTCGGTGAAAGATATTCGAATTTCTTCTGTACTCCCCGCTTTTCCTCGCAGAGCGAAAGTACGCCGCCCACGGATTCCTCGGAAGTGATAATCATCGCCGTCAAAATGGGCTCTTCGATTTTCTGAATCGAAGAGGGCGGGGGAAATTTCGTGGGGTTGTCGACTTCCATTACATCGCCGGTAATGGTGGTGATGCGGAATTCCACGCTCGGTGCAGTAGTGATCAGGTCGATCCCGAATTCGCGTTCAAGGCGCTCCTGCACGATTTCCATGTGCAGCAAACCAAGGAAGCCGCAGCGAAAACCAAACCCGAGTGCGGCGGAATTTTCCGGCTCGTAGAAGAAGGCGGCGTCGTTGAGCTGCAATTTGCCGAGCGCGTCGCGCAGCACTTCATAATCGCTCGCGTTCACGGGAAACAGGCCCGCGAAGACCATGGGCTTGATGGCTTCAAAGCCCGGAAGCGGAAGGGCAGAACTGCCCGCCTCGATGACGGTGTCGCCCATGCGGGCGTCGGCGACGCGCTTGATGTTCGCGACGATGAAACCCACATCTCCCGCGGCGAGCTCGTCGAGGACGACAGGTTTGGGAGTGAGGGCGCCCAGCGCCTCAACTTCATACACTTCGCTATTGGCGCAGAGGCGTATCTTCATGCGGGGCGCGATGCGGCCCTCCATAACGCGCACCAGCACGACGGCGCCGCGATAGATGTCGAACCACGAATCGAAGATCAAAGCGCGAAGCGGCGCATCGGACGAACCCACGGGCGGCGGCACGTGCTTCACGATGGTTTCGAGAACTTCCTCGACGCCCTGGCCGCTCTTAGCGCTGATTAGGAGAGCGTTTTCGGCGGGAATCGCGAGAACGTTTTCGATTTGTTCTTTGGCGTAGTCGGGCTGGGCGGCAGGCAAGTCAATCTTGTTGATCACCGGGATGATCGTGAGATTGTGCCGCGAAGCGAGAAACGCGTTCGCGACGGTTTGGGCTTCGACCCCTTGGCTGGCGTCAACCACGAGCAACGCGCCTTCGCACGCCGAGAGGGCGCGCGAGACTTCGTAGGAGAAGTCCACGTGGCCGGGCGTGTCGATCAGGTTCAGGCGGTATTCGTGGCCGTCGCGCGCGGTATAGTGCAGGCGAATGCTCTTCGCTTTGATCGTGATACCGCGCTCTTTCTCAAGGTCCATTGAGTCGAGCACTTGCGCGCTCATCTCGCGCTGGGTCAGTGCGCCGGTGAGCTCGAGCAGGCGGTCGGCCAGCGTCGATTTTCCGTGGTCGATGTGAGCAATGATGCAGAAATTGCGGATGAACTGGGGATCCATGCTTTTTAGGTTGTTTGCGCCGGCGAGTGGAAGCAGCACTCGTCAGTGCGTTTCTCCGAGCATCCTCTAGACAATTGAGTCTGCCACACTTCTAAGCACGCGGCCAGCGCAGCGGTCCTGTGCGCGAAAACCGGATTGCCTCGCGAAAGCCGATGTCGTAGGCTGTAGCGGGTTTCGGGACACCACAAAGGCCCGAATGCAAGTATCCGGGGACGCGACCCGCGTCCTTTTCGGAACACTCAACGTTGAGCGCCATTTTCCAGGACATCAATCCGCCGCCATCGAAGGCGCCCAAACTTGTCGGCTACGGACTCGCTGTCGCCGCTTTGATATGGGTCCTGCACGATTTTCACCTCATGCAAGCTCTCCGCGAGCTGGCTAAAGTGAAATTGAAATGGCTGCTGCTCGGCGTCACTTTTGACGTGTTGAGCTACGCGGTGCAGGGGGTTCGCTGGAGTTTGCTGCTGAATCCTTTTGGGAAGGTTAAACTGACGCGGGCGGTTCGCGCCGTGTATGCGGGACTGTTTGCAAATGCCATCTTTCCGCTGCGCCCTGGCGAGGTCTTGCGGAGCTATCTGCTTTCGGAGTCGGAAGGAATTACGCTCGGGCGGGTGCTTGGGTCGGTGGGCGTCGAGCGGCTCATTGACCTGGTGATTGCAACAGCGGCCTTGGCGATTGTTTCTCTGCACGGTGATTTGCCGCGACGCTACGGGCGCGTTGCCGACACGCTGGGCATCGTGACGCTGATTTTGCTTACTATTGTGGTGCTCCTGATTCTCTATCTGGAAATAAAACTGGGCAATCGTCCGCCACCGGAGGGTCAGCCGCGTCGCTTCAAGGGTAAGGTGATGGCTGCGCTTATCGGCTTGCACGCGATGGGAACAGCTCCGAGCTTCTATTCCGCCGTTCTTACCTCCGTAATGATGCCGTTCTGCCAGATACTCGGATTGTGGGCCATGATGAAATCCTACAACTTGAACCTGCCATTCCTGGCGGCGGTGGTAGTGCTGATTGTAATCAACCTTGGCGTGTCGCTGCCAAACGCGCCCGCGAACATTGGGTCTTATCAGTTCTTCTGTGTCGTAGGCTTAAATGTATTTCAGGTGGAGAAAACAAGCGCAACCGCTTTTTCGATTTTGGCATTTCTCGCCCTTACGCTGCCCGTCGTCCTACTTGGTTTTATCGCTCTCCTGCGAAGCGGGATGTCGCTCCAGTCCATGCGTGAACAAGTCGGCGGGATTTCGTCGAAGGTTTCGCACGCGGCCTGAAGGGAGCTGCTGCTGGGGAGTGCGCCCGGACCCTTTTTGCACGCGATCTGGATTTCGTTTTGGGGGCGGTGACGCGTCCGTTATATAGTGGAAGTTCTGTCCCGCACACTCGCTTGCATCCGTAGCGACGCTGCGGCGACGTCAGGCCGGGCGAAATTCTCCAGCAGTCTATCCGCCGGTCCCGGCGGGCACGGGTGGGTCGCAGTAATCGAAGGACGCACGAATTTCCATGGCGCAGGATATCAACAAACATCTCGAACGGGCGCGACGCAGTTTAGAGAAGAACAAGCTCCGCGAAGCGGCCGCCGAGTATCAGGCAATCCTTGACGAAGTTCCCTCCCATCAAGAAGCGCTCCACGCGCTACCCGATCTCTATACGCGCCTGAACGAACCTGCGCTTGCGGCGCAATATTACGCCATACAGTTTGACCGCCTGGTGGAAGTAGGAGATGTCGCTAAGTCTTCCGCGATTTACACCCGTTTCCTCCGCAATTTTTCGCAGCCCGCTGACCGGTTGATGCGATTCGCGATGTTGCTTCAACGGCATAACCGCGCCGCCGAAGCCATCGAACACTACAGCGCAGCCGCCGCGTTGTTTCTTCAGCAGCAGCGCGAGATTGAGGCGTTGGCGTGTGACGAGAGCATCGCTCTGCTCGACCCGGAAAACCCCGCGCGCCACGTGGTTCTGGGCGAACTGGCCCAGAAATTGGGACATTCCGATCTTGCGACGCGAAGTTTTCTGCGCGCCGGACAACTCACCCAAGCCGTTGGTGCGCTTGACGATGCCCTCGAATTCTTCGGCCGGGCGCACAAACTCTCGCCAGAAGATCGTAGCGGCGCATTGCTGTTTGCTGAGGCGAAGCTGCGAAAGGGCGATGCCGAAACCGCCGTCACGTTGCTTGAGCCATTTTCACCAAGCGATAGGGACACCACTTTCCTCGCGCTTTTTGGCGAGGCTTTGCTGCGAACCGGGCGCCTCGACACCGCTCGCCAGATGTTCGAGGCTTATTACAAACAGAAGCCCGACAGCTTTGGAAAACTTTTCGAGCTTGCCTCCGCCTACATTCGTGTGGGCCAGGACAACAAGGCGGCTTCGCTGCTCGTGCAAACGAAAGATTGGATGCGCGGAGCCCGGCGTGAGGCGGAGCTATGCTCGCAAATGGATCGCCTTGCCGCAATGCATGCCGCGTCGCTGCCCGTTGCTGAAGTGGTAGCGCGTCTCTACGATGAATTGAACCGCGAAACAAAATACTTTGACGCCCTCGTCAGGCTCTTCGATCTATATTTGCATGCGGGTCGTTTGAAAGAGGCTTGCGAATCGCTTGATCGCCTCGTGGATATCGACCCTTACGACTATAGAAACCACGAGCGGATTGCAAAGCTCGAAGGCAGAGTGGATCCATCGTTTCTCCAAAACATTCTCGCGCGCGCCGCGAAGGCCGCCACCATTTCGACGCGTGCCGAGGGATTTGCCGGGGCAGGTTCCGATCAGGCGGGTGCTGCGCTTCCGGTTTCCGAGGAAATGCGGGCGCAACAAGCGCTTGAGGATTTGATCGTGCAAGTGGAAATTTTTCTGCAATATTCTCTGCAATCGAAGGCCACCGAGCGGCTCCAGCGGATCTCCGAACTTTTTCCCGGTGAAGAGGAGAGAAACGAGCGCCTGCGGGCCCTGTACGAACGCGCGAACTGGTGGCCGAAAGGAGCCGTTCCGAAACAAGCTCCCATGCCTGTGCCGGCTGTTGCAGCAGCCCCGCCTCCAGCGCTTTCGGAAGTCCATACGCCCAGCACGGTTGCCGCGCCCAGTGCGGCGGAAACGCATCGAGACCTCGCCGCAATCGCCGAAATCAACCGCCTGATGTATCGCCAGCCGACCCCCCGCGAAGTGCTGGCGGGCACGGCGGCAGAGATCAGCAGGCACATCGGCGTTACGCGCTGCCTGATCGCCGTCGGCGCTGTGGGCGACGCGGGACCATTGACGGCGGAATATGCAGCCCCAGGAATTGCGCCGTTGGGTGCAAGAGGAATCGCATCGATAGTTGGGCTCATTTCGAAAGCTTCGCCGGACTCTTTCGGCGGAGTTGACTTGCATGCCGCGTCTACACCGGCTCTGCGCGACCTTGGACTCGAGTCCGCGCTTGGTATCGTGCTCACGGACAAGGAAACGCAATTGCCGGGAGGCGCTTTGCTCGTCGGGGACGCGGACAGTAGAACGTGGAAGCCTAATGAGACCTTTTTTCTGCAGGCCGTGGGCGATCAACTCGTGCTTTCCGTTAGTCACACGCGGTTGCGTTCTCTCGTACGTTCGCTAGCAGTGGCCGACGAGAAGACCGGTTTGCTAAGCCGCGGCGCTTACATCGACTGTCTGATGGCGGAATCGAATCGCGCGCGAGCGCAGGGGACTTCTCTTTCGCTGGTCGTGGTCCATGTGGACCATGGCGGCGAAATCTTGCGCCAGCATGGAGACGCGGCGGTTGACCACCATATCGAACAATTAGCGCGCGCGTTATCGGGCGCGGTGCGCCAAACGGACGTGGCGGTGAAGTACACGGCGTGGTCGCTCGTCTTCATTTTGCCAGACACCTCGCTTGAGAATGCCCGGACGCTGGGAGAAAAGTTGCGCCAGGTGGCCGCGACGGTTCGTCCTTCTTGGGGCGCTCCTGAATTGACGGTGAGTGCGGTTGTGGCGGAAGCTTCTTCGCGCCCGGGCGACGAGACCGAAGACCGCGTGACGGAGTGGATTAACCGCGCCGAGGCCGGTATTGACGAAGCGCGCCTGGCTGGCGGTGATACTTTGGTGGCGCTCGCCACTCCTTAAGAGGACAGACGCATGTTCATAACCGAAGCCGTTATTCTGCACGGAGCGCGTACGCCTATGGCGCGCTATATGGGCTCGTTCGACACCACGAGCGCGATCGAACTGGGCGCTGCGGCAGGCCGGGCGGCAATACAACGCTCGGGGGCGGACCCGGCGGAATTCGATCACGTCGTTTTCGGCAACGTAATGCAGACCAGCGCGGACGCCCTCTATGGCGCTCGGCACGTCGGACTGAAAGCTGGACTTCCGATTGAGACGCCGGCTGTGACGGTGAATCGTCTCTGCGGCTCAGGGATGGAATCGATCAGCCAAGCCGCGCAACGGATTTTACTCGGCGAATCAAAGTTAATTCTGGCCGGCGGAATGGAAAACATGTCGCAATGCCCGCACGTGATTCGCGGAGCGCGCGCGGGTTTCAAACTCGGTGAAGGCAAGCTCGAAGATTCGCTGATGTCCGGACTTCACGACACCTACTGCGGCTTCAGCATGTCTGAAACGGCCGAGAATCTGGCTGCGGAACAGGGAATCACGCGTCGCGCTTCCGATGAGTACGCACTGCGCAGCCAACTGGCAGCCGAGGCTGCCGTCCGCGCGGGCCGGATGAAGGACGAAATCGTTCCCGTGGCAGTGACGAAAGGCAAGAAGGCGATTTCAGTCACCGAAGACGACCATCGCCGGCCCGATACCACGATCGAGATCCTCGAGTCGCTTAAGCCTGCTTTCCGCAAGGATGGCCTGGTGACCGCGGGCAACGCGAGCGGGATCGTGGACGGCGCTGCGGCCGTCGTGATGACGCACGCGAAGGTTGCGAAAGAGCACGGCTGGAAGCCAATCGGGCGAATTGTCTCTTGGGCAACCGTGGGTGTTCCGCCTCGCACCATGGGAATCGGCCCGGCGCCGGCGATACAGAAAGCGCTCGCACTGGCGGGATTAAGGCTCGATCAGATCGATTTGATCGAAGTAAATGAAGCATTCGCGGCACAATATCTAGCCGTGGAAAAAGTGCTCGGACTCAACCGCGAGAAGACCAACGTCAATGGTGGGGCCATCGCGCTCGGACATCCATTGGCGGCAAGTGGAACGCGTCTCATACTTACGCTCCTACTCGAACTACGGCGCCGAAATGCGCGCTACGGAGTAGCGAGCGCATGCATCGGCGGTGGGCAGGGGATCGCAGTGATTGTGGAAGCTTTATCCTGAGGCGCCGTTCGGCGCCTGATCGTGTTCATCGGAGGCAGTGGAATGGCGATTGAGAAAGTGGGAGTGGTGGGATGCGGCCTGATGGGATCGGGCATCGCGCAAGTGGCGGCTCAAGCGGGCTGCCAGGTAACAGTGCGCGAAGTCTCTTCGCAACTCGTCGAGAAGGGGCTGCAATCAATCGAGAAAAATCTCGGGCGCCTCGTTGAAAAGGGAACGCTTACCGCTGCCGATCGCGATCAGGTGCGGGGCCGATTGCACGGGACTACGAACCTCGAGGATTTGAGGGACTGCGATCTGGTGATCGAGGCAATTATCGAACAGCTGCCGGAAAAACAAGAGTTTTACACGGCGCTCGACAAGATCTGCAAACCCGTGACAATTTTTGCAAGCAACACGTCATCCATTTCGATCACGGAAATGGCCGTAGTGACAAAACGTCCCGAACGCTTCCTGGGCATGCACTTCTTCAATCCAGTGCCGGTGATGAAGTTAGTCGAAGTGATTCGCACGATCGCTACGGATCCAAAAGTGTTCGACGAAGTCGTGGCCTTCGGCGCCCGATTGGGCAAGACGGTTGTGCGCACCAGCGATCGCACCGGCTTCATCGTAAATCGCCTGCTCGTGCCGTACCTTCTAGATGCCGTGCGCGCCCTGGAAGAAGGCGTCGCATCGATTGAAGACATCGACAACTCGATGAAGCTTGGCTGCGGCCACCCGATGGGCCCCCTCACGCTGCTCGATTTCGTAGGCCTTGATACAACGCATTACATCGCCAACGTTATGTTCGACGAATTCAAGGAAAAGCGGTTTGCCTCGCCGCCGCTGCTTAAGCGGATGGTCCTTGCCGGTTGGAATGGCCGGAAGGCGGGTCGCGGATTTTACGATTATGCGGATCCCTCCAAGCCGAAGGCAATGAATCTGAGCTAATCGCGAACTGGAAAGTGCATCGTCGAAACGGAAAAAAGGAAGCTGAGAATGGGTTACGAGAATGTGCTCTACGAGGTGAAGGATCAGGCGGCGCGGATCACGATCAACCGTCCAACCGTGCTCAACGCCCTAAACCCAAAAACCGTCGCCGAATTGGGTGAGTGCTTCACCGCGGCCCACCACGACGATGCGGTCCGCGTTTTGATTCTCACAGGCGCAGGCGAGAAAGCGTTCGTAGCAGGAGCCGATATCAACGAACTCTCGAAACAATCGCCGGTAAGCGGCAAGGAATACGCGCTGGCAGGCCAGCGGGTCCTGCACCAGCTTGAGACCCTAGGCAAGCCTTCGATTGCGGCGATCAACGGCTTCGCGCTCGGCGGCGGATGCGAACTTGCGCTGGCGTGCACGATTCGCATCGCAAGCCGCACCGCGAAACTCGGACAGCCGGAAGTAAAGCTCGGACTTCTTCCCGGTTATGGTGGTTCCCAGCGTCTGCCGCGGCTTTGCGGCAAGGGCGTGGCGCACGAGATGATATTGACCGGCGAAATGATCACGGCGGACGAAGCATTGCGAGTAGGCCTTGTGAATCGAGTCGTGGAGCCAGGGGACTTGCTGTCTACGGCCGAATCCATCGCGAAAAAGATTGCCGCAAATGCGCCGCTTGCCGTGAGATACGCCATGGAAGCAATCGAGCGCGGCGCGGAAATGCCGTTGGAAGAAGGATTATTCCTCGAAGCGTCGCTTTTCGGCTTGTGCTGTGCCACCGAAGACATGCACGAAGGCACGCGCGCGTTTATCGAAAAGCGCCCGGCAAAATTTCAGGGGCGCTAGGCGATCCATGGCGCAAAACTTTAGATCGTCCGGCGAGAAGGGCACGCTCAACGCGGCAGGCCTCCGTTTCGGCGTCGTAGTGAGCCGGTTCAACAGCTTCATCACCGACCGGCTGCTCGCCGGAACGCTCGATGCGCTCGGGCGCGCTGGAGCGGCCGAGAAACAAATTGAAATCGTGCGCGTGCCGGGCTCGTTTGAAATTCCAATCGCCGCGAAGAAATTAGCAGCCGCCGGACGCTGCGATTCGATCGTCTGCATCGGTTGCGTCCTGCGCGGCGAAACTTCACACTACGATTACGTCGCGGGCGAAACAGCGCGCGGCATTCAACTCGCGCAGCTTGATACCGGTGTTCCGATGGCGTTCTGCGTCCTCACGTGCGACACGCTCGATCAAGCCATCGATCGCGCGGGCCTCAAGGGTGGAAACAAGGGTTACGAATCGGGCCTTGCCGCAATCGAAATGGCTCACCTTTCGCGCAAACTTTCAAACAATTCCGCTCGCGCTCGGCGTCGCACAATACGCAAGTAGAATGACGCTGCGCCGCAAATCGCGAGAATTTGCCCTCCAGATGCTCTTCGAGTGGGACATGGCCCACCAGAAGCCCGCGCGCATCAAACAGAATTTCTGGAAGCTGGCCCGGGCCGCGGAATCCACCAGAAAATTTGCGGACCAGCTCTTTGAAGGCGCGGTGACGGAGGCAACGTCGAGTGACAAATTGGTAGAAAAGCTTTCAGAAAACTGGCGTCTCGACCGGCTCGCGACGGTCGACCGCAACATTTTGCGTCTCGCGATCTACGAACTCCGCTTCGGCACCGCGCCGCCAAAAGTGGTGATCAATGAAGCGCTCGAACTCGCGAAGAAATTTTCTTCCGCCGATTCGCCGGCGTTCCTGAATGGTGTCCTCGACGCCGCTTTCAAGAAGCTAGAAAACTAGCGCGTTCTCGCGTTTATTGTTTTTCGCAGATTCTCGTCAAGCATCGATGTGGCCTTCAAAAATTCGCACGGCCGAGCCGCTCACTTTGGGCACCAGCATTCCGCGTTCGGCGCTGATCTCGACGTGAATTTTGCTGGGCCGGCCCATCTCCACGCCTTGCGTAATGACGAACGGTTCACCGGCGCTCAACTTCTCATGTCTCACGAGGTAGGCTCCCAGCGACCCGCCTGCTGAACCCGTAGCCGGGTCTTCAACAAGTCCCCACGGCAGCATACCTCGCGCGAAAGCAGTTCCGCGGCCGCCCAGCGCAAAGCAGTAAGCCATCACGCCATGCCGCGAAATCAGTTGCGCGAGCACCCGCATGTTCATGTGAACCCGCGACAGCACCCCGCGATTCTTCAGCGGGACCATTAAATTAAATATTCCCGTTGAGACGAATTCAAGCGGAAGATCCCGAGCCATATCGCCCGGTTTCAGCGACAACGCTCCGGCTAGGGTGGTGCGATTGATCTTCACGCGCGCGAACTTCGCCGGCTTCTGCGTCATAGTTACCAGTGTCGGCCGCCCTCCGTGGAACGTGAATTCCACGGGAAGTATCCCTGCGCCCGTTTGCTGCAGTACATGAACTTGCCCCTCGGACGCGGGCACCACGCCCAATTCCGCCAGCAAAAACCAAGTGCCGATCACCGGGTGCCCGGCGAGCGGAAGTTCGTGCGTGGTTGTGAAAATGCGCAAACGCGCCAGCGCGCGATTATTTGTCGGCCGCTGCACGAAAACCGTCTCGGAAAGATTCATCTCGCGCGCGATCGCTTGCATCGTGGATTGCGAAAGGCCGTCGCCATCGGTGATTACCGCGAGCGGGTTGCCGTTGAACGGCTTCGAAGTAAAAACGTCCAGCGTGTAAAGTCGCCGCTTCATAATTCGCCTTTTCGCCCGGTATGCGGGCGCGCAAGCCATCCCATTACATGCGTTCCAGTTCTACCACGGTCCGCTCGTTGCGCACATTGCCGGTGTTTAGCGTCGTCTTGGGCTCGAGCAGGACAATATGGACTTCCGGATCTTCTGCCACCGGCATGTGCTCCACGCCCTTGGGCACAATGATGAATTCGCCGGGCGAGACCGTCACATCGCGCTCGCGGAATCGCATGCGCATCCGCCCCTTCACCACGAGAAATAGTTCGTCTTCATTGTCATGGTGATGCCAGAGAAATTCGCCCTGAAACTTCACGATTTTTACGTACGAATCGTTCAATTCGCCGACGATCTTAGGGCTCCAGTATTCCTTCACGTTCGACAACTTTTCTTGCAGGTTCACTTTTTCCATCGCCACCCTCCTGGTCGAATGTCGAATCAAAACGTTTTGACCAGCACCTTAACTTCTTCAAGCACGCGGCGTGTCGTTTCGGGCTGCGTCGTCTCAGCGTAAATGCGCAGCATGTGTTCGGTGCCAGACGCGCGCACCATCACCCAGCCGATGTCGCCGAGATACACTTTCCTTCCGTCGAGATCCTCGCGGCGCCCCACCGGCCAGTCGAGGAGGCTTTTGAATTTAGCGTCGGAAAAATATTCGAGCGCCTTTCGCTTCTGGGAATCCCTAACGATCAAGTCGACCCGCCCGTAATGGTGCTCGCCGAACTGCTGATGCAGCATGGCGACCAATTCGCCCAGCCGTTTTCCGTGCCACGCCATCACCTCCGCCAGCAGCAGCGCGTTAACGGTGGCGTCGCGCTCCGGCAGGTGAAGTTTCGTGCCGATGCCGCCGCTTTCTTCGCCGCCAAGCAAAATATCGCTTTCAAGCATACGGTCGCAAATGTACTTAAATCCAATCGGCGTTTCCCACACTTTCCTGCCAAATTGGGCGGCGATCTTGTCGATCATCTTGGTTGTCGAGAAAGTCTTCGCAACGTCGCCCATCAATTTTCGAGTGCCTGCAAGGTGCCACAGCAGTATCGCGAAGATCTGATGCGGTGTGATGAATGTGCCGTCGCGATCCATCGCGCCAATGCGGTCGGCGTCGCCGTCCATGGCAAAGCCCGCGTCAAACTTGCCGCCGAGAATCGCGCGGCGCAGCGCTTCGACGTGCGGTTCGATCGGTTCGGGGTTCACTCCGCCAAAGAGCGGATCGCGCTTCCCGCGGATTTCCTCGCATTCGACTCCGTTGGCGCGAAAAAGATCGCGCAACAGGCCGCGTCCCGCGCCGTGCATGGGATCGATCAGGAAACGAAACTTTGCCGCGCGCAGCCGGTCCCAATCGACCAATCCCCGAAGCGTTTCAAGATACGGCGCGCGCACGTCCAGCGAATGAATCAAGTCTTTGCGTGGCGGAAGCGGGGGAACACCATCTCGCAGAACTCGTTCAAGCTCCCTTTCCACTTGCGCCACAATCGCAGGTGATGCCGAGCTGCCATAGCTCGCCTTGAATTTCACGCCGTTCCACTGGTATGGATTGTGGCTCGCGGTGATCTGAATTCCGCCCGCTGCGCCGCGTAAGCGGACGAGCAGCGAAATGGCGGGCGTGGGACACGCATCAGCCGCAAGCCAGACGTGCGTGCCCGTCGCCGCGACCGCTTCAGCGGCTACGCGGGCGAAGCGCTCCGACCCAAAGCGCGTGTCGTAGCCAACGAGCACTCCTTGTCCCGGTTTTTCCGCGCGCACCACGTAGCGCGCGATTGCATGCGCCACTTTCGCGACGTTTTCATGCGTGAAATCTTCCGCGATAACGCCGCGCCAGCCGTCGGTCCCGAACTCAATCTGGCTCACGGTTCAGAAGTATAAGCGATGGGTGAATCGGGGAGAAGCTTTGGATGGTTCAAGAGATTTCTAGTCGCCCAAAAATTTAAGGTAGAGATGTTCGCCGTCTTTGCAGCGCAGCGCCATCGTTCCCACTTTGCTTATGAAAGTGCGTTCCACTTCGTTCGCCGTTTTTTCGCGAATTCGCCGTAATTCCTCAACCAGCTCGTCCATCTGCAAGTGATTGAACATCGTATCGCCCCAGGGATCGATATACCGGAGCAAATGAAAGCTCGCGTCGTCCCAGGAGGGCAGCACCCGGCTCAGCACATTCTCGAGGTCCGGCGCTTCTTCAAGCGTCTTTCCTTCCTTGTCTTCGAGCCTTATATCCAGGCCCATCGACGAACCTCCCAAAAATCGCGCTCAATTCTGAAAGGAGCGAATGCCGATCGATCTAAGGGCCATATGAAAGACCCAAAACAAACTTAACCGCTAAAGGAGGTTTTTGCGTCCTTTTTCTTCGAGCCATTTGACGATCTTGCCTACGTCTTGCGAGCGCTCGCGGGAGCACAGCAGAAGGGCATCAGGGGTATCGACCAGAACGAGATCGCGGACACCGATCGCTGCTACAAATTTCTTCGGGCTCCAGATGTAATTTCCCGAAGCATCGAGCGTGAAGGACGCTCCTGCGGAGACGTTCGCGCCTGGCTTTGGCGCCAGCAGTTCGTACACGGCGGCCCACGAGCCGATGTCGCTCCATCCGACTTTCGCGGGAATCACGGAAACGTGTGAACCCTCGCCCAATCGGGAACGCGTAGCAGGTTCCATCACGGCGTAGTCCACCGAAATATTTTCGAGAATCGGATAAATTCGCTGCAGCTCGGAAGCGTATCGTTGCGTGCCAATCGCATTGCCAAGTTCGTGAAGCTCCGTATGAGTTGCGGGGAGAAAACGCTTCAAATTGTCGAGGAAACTGGTAACACGCCAGAAAAACATCCCCGCATTCCAAAGATACTTTCCGGACGCCACGTACCGGCGCGCCAGGGACGTGGCCGGTTTCTCAGTGAATCGGCGCACGGAGTAGGCCGCAACACCGCGCAGCCGCACCACTACGCCGCCGCGCTCGATGTAGCCATAGCCCGTTTCCGGGCGCGTGGGCGGAACCCCGAAAACCACGAGATTTCCCGGCCGGCGAGCCAGTTCGAGTGCCGCCTGCACCAGCCGGCGATACTGGGGGGCGTCGGCAATGTAACTATCCGCGGGTAGCACGGCCATCAGCGCGTCACCGTGCTCGTGGAAAAGGTGAACCGCAGCCAGTCCGATTGCCGCGGCCGTGTTACGCCCCACCGGCTCAGCGAGAACCTGCGACGCGGGAACTCCACGGAGATTCTTGCGCACGGCGGCAGCCTGCTCGGCGTTCGTAACGGCCCAGATATTTTTCAGCGGAAAAAGTGGTTGCAGGCGCGCCACCGTTTCCCGAAGCATCGTCTCGCTCCCTACAATGTTGAGAAGCTGCTTGGGAGTGCGCGTCCGGCTGCGAGGCCAGAACCGCGTCCCGCGTCCCCCGGCAAGCAATACGGCGCAAACTGGCAGCGATGGACGCTTCACGGATGCACCAAGCGCGACCACTCTGTCTCGGGAATTCCCTGGTCCGCAAGCCGCCGCGTGAATTCGCTCATGTCCGAGGGTACATAGGTTCTCAGCAGCGAAGTGCGCGCGTTGGGAGTCAGTTCGTACGCCCCAAGCGCGGCAGGCATCATCCACACCTGCGCAGGCGAGTAATTCACGCGGTTTGCGCCCCACCCAATTGTCCCTGCGCCTTCGAGGAAAATCAGCAATTCAAACCGCTCTCGCGATATAGTCCTGGCAATTCGCTCGGAGAATTCCCACTTCTCGGCTGCGAAATAGCGGCATGCCACGAAATAGGTTTCCTTTACCTCGCCGTGTTCGATCCGCACCGGCTCGATTTTTCCGCCGCCTTGCTCTCCAAACTGAATCACTTCGAGCGCTTTTTCAATATGCAGCGGGCGCGCCAGACCTTTCGCGTCGCGCCGGTTGTAATCGTAAACACGATAGGTAACGTCGGAATATTCCTGAATTTCGCAGAGCACCAGTCCCGGCCCGATTGTGTGCGCGGTGCCGGCAGGAACGAAAATCGCATCACCCTCGCGCAGCGGGACGTGCTCGATGCATTCCTCAGCGGTGCCGTTCGCAATTGCGCACTTAAAACTGTCAAGGGTTACACCGTGCTTCAGCCCAACCATCACTTCCGCCCCCGCCCGCGCCCGCACGCAATACCACATTTCCGTTTTGCCGCGGCCTCCAGCAGCCTGTTCGTGTCGCGCGGCGTAGTCATCCGCCGGGTGCACCTGCACCGACAATTTATCTTCCGGGAAAATGAATTTTACCAACACGGGAAATCGAACGTGGCGATTTGCGCGCGTTCCGGCCCACTCCGGCGGCATTGCAGCCCATGCTTCTCCGAGTTTCTGTCCCGCAAAGGGCCCATCCGCGAACTTGCAGTCGGCTCCGCTCATCCATGCTTCACCGAGCGGTTCGGAGAGGTTTGATTTATTCGGGAAAAACGGAGCAAGCGAGAGCGAACCCCACGGGCGCGGGCTGAAAATCGGTTCGAGACGCGCCGGGCAAACAATCACGCGGCTCGACCGAAGAAGCGAGCGAACCTCCGCAATCCTTCCTCGATGCGCTCCATCGACGCCGCGTACGAAATTCGCATGTAACCTGGCGCTCCAAAGGCTTCGCCCGGAACCACCGCTACGTGCTCGCGTTCGAGCAGCTGCCGCGCGGTCGCCGCAGTGTCGGGCATTCCTGCGTGGAGGTGCGCCGAGACATTCGGGAAAATGTAAAACGCGCCTTGCGGCGCCGTGCAAGTAATCCCCGGAATCGTGCGAACGCCGGCGAGAATCCGTTCCCGTCGCCGCGCATATTCGGCCAGCATGACGCCGACCGAGTCCATCGGCCCGCGCAACGCCTCCACAGCCGCATATTGCGTGATGGAATTAGGATTCGAAGTGGATTGGCTCTGAAGCTTTGTCATCGCGCCCACGAGTGCTTTCGGTGCGAGTGCGTATCCGAGTCTCCATCCCGTCATCGCAAATGTTTTCGACAGCGATCCCGCGATAATCAGTTGATCTTTGGCGCCAGGCAAACTTGCGATTGAAAAAGGCCGCGCGTCGCCGTAGGTGAAGTGCGAATAGCACTCATCGGCCATTAGCCAGATTCCGTGGCGCCTCGCGACATCCATGATTGCCGCAAACTCATCCGGCGGAATCACGGCTCCCGTCGGATTGCTGGGCGAATTCACAATCACCATGCGCGTCCGCGGCGTAATCGCTTTTTCTACCTGCGAGGCCCGCAGACGAAACTCGTCTTCGGCCGGCATGTGGACAATCACCGGCGTCCCGCCCGCGTACTTCACCATATCCGGATAGCTTGTCCAGTAAGGCGAAGGAATAATCACTTCGTCGCCAGAATTGATCAGCGAGCACAGTGCATTAAAAATCGCGTGCTTGCCGCCCACGCTCGCGATGCATTCAGCCGGCTGAAATGACGAACCAAGTTGCGCAGCATGCCATTCGCAGATTGCCTGACGCAACGCGGCAGTCCCCGGCGCAGGCGTGTACTTCGTGCGATTTTCGTCGAGCGCTTTGATCGCCGCGCGCTTAATATGATCGGGAGTGGGAAAATCCGGCTCGCCGGGACCAAAATCGACAACGTCGATTCCCTGCGCCTTCAGCCGCTCGGCCTCCTGCAGCACCACCAGCGTCTGCGACACGTCGATACGATTCACCCGGTCCGCGAGTTGCATCGCGGTTTCCATTTTTTTGGCCACGGCAGGTTCCATTCGCAATCCCCAGTAAAATCTCAACAAAAAAGTTTAGCTAACTTTCGCGCGCAATCGTTCTTCCACCACCGGCGGCACCAAATCCTTCAGACGCTCGAGTCCCCCAAGCCGCGCAAGCTCCTTTACGAGCCGCGAACTCAAAAAGCTGTAGGCCTCGGCTGGCAACATGAAAACGGTCTCAATCTCCGGCTCTATCTTGCGATTCATCATCGCCATTTGCAGCTCGTATTCGTAGTCCGACACGGCGCGAATCCCCCGCAGTACCACTCGCGCCGATTTCCGAAGCGCGTAATCCATCAGCAACCCGTCGAAAACATCGACTTCCACGTTTTTCATATCGAGCGTCACAGCCTCGAGCATCTCCACGCGCTCTTTCACGGCGAACAGAGGGTCTTTTTCAAGGTTGCGCGCAACGGCCACGACCAGGCGATCGAAAATCGCCCCACCGCGCGAGATGAGGTCTAGATGGCCGTTGGTGACCGGGTCGAACGACCCAGGATAGATGGCGATCACCGGTTTGCCTCGTTCAGGAACCATTTTGATGCGCCATTCTAACCCAAGAATTCAGCCCTTGCCGTGACAAAATGGGCACTCTCGTGGCCACAATCAGCCTCTATCGTAACCTTCGCCGGGCCACTCTCAGCCTGCAATCGGTTCTGCTCCAATGACCGTTCAAAGCTCCAGAACGCGATTCGCCGCTGATATTTAACGCTCCGCTGGCACAGAGTTGACGTATGCGACTAAAATAGTCGGTGTTTAACATGTTGGCTCTATTGGCCTTGGTGGAGTCTGAAGCACTTGACAATGCTCCTCCTCAGGCGCTAGAATTCAATTGCGACTGAATCAGTCGCATATGTGAAATGCTCAAGCTATCCAAAAAAGCCGACTACGGCCTGATCGCGCTGAAACACCTCGCGACTCGAAGCGGGAAGGTTTCTTCGAGCGCGGCGGACATTGCTGAGATCTACCGAATTTCCGCGCCGCTGATGGCGAAGGTGCTCCAAAAACTTGCGAAGCACGGACTGGTGGCGGCGCGGCACGGTTCGAGTGGCGGCTACACGCTGGCGCGTCATCCATCGCTGATCACAGCGCTCGATGTGATTCGCGCGATCGATGGGCCGCTGTTCATCACTTCTTGCGTCACGTCGCACGGGGAGTGCGATCTATCCACCACCTGTTCGATTCGCGAGCCTTTGCGCAGGGTGAACGACAGCATCCTGGATGTGCTGGGCAAGGTCACAATTTCGCAAATGACGGACGAGGCTCCAACGTCCGAAGTGGTCGAGTTGAGGGTTTAGCGGGGGATTTAGACAGAATTTTGGCAATTTGCTAGGGGGAAGAAAATGGCAGTCAAGCTACCGATTTACATGGACAATCACGCGACCACGCCGGTCGATCCGCGCGTCGTCGACGCAATGATGCCCTACTTCACGGAAAAATTCGGCAACGCCGCAAGCCGCAACCACGAGTTTGGCTGGAAAGCCGAAGAGGCAGTCGAGATCGCGCGCGGGCAAATCGCCCGACTCATCAATGCGACGCCGAAAGAGATCGTGTTCACCAGCGGCGCTACGGAATCGACGAACCTCGCCATTAAGGGCGCCGCGGAAATGTATCGCGAGAAGGGCAACCACATCATCACGCAGGTCACCGAACACAAGGCTACGCTCGACACGTGTAAACGCCTCGAGAAGAACGGCTACGAAGTTACATACCTTCCCGTCGAAAAAGACGGCCGCATCAATCTCGATGACCTTCGCCGCGCCATTACTCCGAAGACCATCCTGATTTCGATCATGTACGCGAACAACGAAATCGGCGTCGTCCAGCCCATCGCTGAAATCGGAAAGATCGCCAAGGAAAAGGGCGTGTTCTTCCATTCCGATGGAGTGCAGGCTGTCGGGAAGATTCCGGTAGACGTCCAGAAAGACGGCATCGACATGCTCTCGATTTCCGGCCACAAGATTTACGGCCCCAAAGGCGTGGGCGCGCTTTACGTCCGGCGTAAGAATCCGCGCGTGCAGCTTTCCGCTATCATCGACGGCGGCGGCCACGAACGCGGCATGCGTTCCGGCACGCTGAACGTAACCGGCATCGTCGGCCTCGGGAAGGCCTGCGAAATTTGCATGAACGAAATGGCGCATGAAAGCGAAAAACTGCTCCACATGCGCGAACGGTTGAGGGAATCGATCATGAGCCGCCTTGACGAAACTTTCATCAACGGCTCGATGACTCATCGCCTTCCGCACAACATCAATATCAGCTTCGCCTTCGTCGAAGGCGAATCGCTCCTGATGGGCATTAACGACATCGCGGTTTCCAGCGGCTCGGCCTGCACCTCCGCGACTCTCGAACCGAGCTACGTACTGAAGGCTCTCGGCGTCGGCGAAGACTTGGCGCACACGTCCATCCGCTTCGGCCTCGGCCGCTTCAACACCGACGAAGAAGTGGATTACGTTGCGGACCGCGTCGTCGACACCGTTACGCGGCTGCGAGAACTTTCTCCGCTCTACGAAATGGCGAAAGAGGGCGTGGACGTCAGCAAGATGAAGTGGCAAGTCGCCTCGGATTCGCATTAAGCTGGACTGGACCAAATTTGGGATATTAGGAACCGAATTTTTAAGGAGCAGATGACATATGGCTTACTCAGACAAGGTAATCGAGCACTATAACAATCCGCGCAACGTCGGCTCACTCGACAAGAAAGATCCGAACGTTGGAACCGGACTCGTCGGCGCGCCCGAGTGCGGCGACGTGATGAAGCTGCAAATGAAAGTCAATCCCGAGACCCGCGTAATCGAAGAGGCGAAGTTCAAGACCTTCGGTTGCGGCTCGGCGATCGCGAGCTCTTCGCTTGCCACCGAATGGGTGAAGGGCAAGACGGTGGAAGAAGCGCTCTCGATCAAGAACACGGACATTGTTCGCGAACTTTCGCTGCCTCCGGTGAAGATCCACTGCTCGGTGTTGGCGGAAGACGCGATCAAGGCCGCGCTTTCGGATTGGAAGAAAAAGCAGGGCGAGGCGGAAGCCAAGCCGGCCGAGTCGGCCACAGCGAACTAACGCCTGCTTTTTACTGTTGACCTTCGGCCGCATGGCGGCCAGGGGACGGGCGTTTGGCGGGGACTATTTATGATTCACGTTACCGAAAAAGCCGCGGGTAAAATCCGCGAACTACTGACGAAGGAAGGCGTGCCCGAATCGGGCGGCCTGCGTGTGGGTGTGCAGGGCGGCGGTTGCTCGGGTCTTTCGTACGCGATGCGCCTCGAAACCGAAGCGCGCAACCGCGACAAAGTATTCGAGGAAAACGGCGCGCGCATTTTTGTGGATCCCAAGAGCTATCTCTACCTCAACAACACCACGCTCGATTACATCGAAGACCTGATGAAGCAAGGGTTCGTTTTCCAGAATCCGCAGGCATCGCGGAGTTGCGGTTGCGGGAGCTCTTTCACCGCCTGAGGTTTTCTTTCGGGTCCGTTACAAAGTCCGCGGTGAATTCAGTCCCTCGCGCCGCGCAACAATGCTTTCTCAAGTGTCCAGCGCGGAATCTGGAACGCTGCCGTTAAAAATACGATGAGTGTTACAAAATCACAAATCGACCAAACGAATACCGCCGCTTCGCAGGCTTGCTGGAGCTGCCAGGCGCCCGCTACGGGCGCGCACTTCTGCCCCGCCTGCGGCAAGATTCAACCGCTTCCGGCGGGCGCGGATTACTTCGCGTTCTTCGGGCTTCCGCAGAAATTGACGATTGATGCGGGCACGCTCGAATCGCAATTCCACAAGCTGAGCTGGAAGCTGCATCCCGACAATTTCGTGCGCGCCAGCCAATTCGAGCGCACTCTTTCGCTCGAGCGTTCTTCGCAGCTGAACGATGCTTATCGCGCGCTGCGCGACCCTATCGCCCGCGTCGAATACCTGCTCTTGCATCTCGGCCTGCGAAAAGAAGGCACCACAAGACAGCAGCCGCCCCCGGAATTACTCGAGGAAGTTTTTGAATTGAACGAATCGCTCGACGAGCTGCGTGAAGCGCGCGCCGACGGTGGCGACGTCGCCAGCCTGCGCAGATCTCTCGCCGCAGCGCAGGCGAATTTTCAAGAAAAGCTCGAAGAAGTCGACGCGGAACTCGCGACCGTTTGCCGCGAATGGGACATCGCGCTTGATAAACATGCAGACGACGCGCCTGTAGACGAAGCGCAGCGCAAAGTTTTGCTGGCACGCATGAACGAAGTGCTCAATCGCCGCAGCTATATCCGAAACCTGGTCGCAAGCGTGGCGAGCGAACTGGCAGAGGCCTAAGAAATTATGGGACGCACCGTCGGAATCGATCTCGGCACAACTTTCAGTCTGATCGCTTACATGGATCCGGCCACGAATTCGCCGAAGTGTATTCCGGGGCCGCATGGCTCCGCGTTGTGCCCTTCGGTTGTAAGCGTCGACGAAGACGGAAAAGTGATCATTGGCGAACCCGCGCGGCAGCGTTTGCTTACGCAGGCTGACCGCACCATTTATTCCGTGAAGCGCCTCATGGGCCGCGGCGTTAGCGACGTTCAAGACGAACTCCGCCTTTTTCCGTTCCACATCGACGCAGACAGCCGCAACGTAATTCGCGTGCGTCTTGGGGACAAACTTTTCACCGCGCCCGAAATTTCCGCGTTCATCCTCCGGGAGTTGAAGTCATGGGCGGAAGATTATTTCAAAGAGCCGGTGGATCGGGCGGTCATCACCGTTCCTGCATATTTTAACGACGCGCAGCGCCAGGCGACAAAAGACGCCGGCCGCATTGCCGGCCTCGAAGTCCTTCGCCTGGTGAATGAACCGACGGCCGCAGCGCTCGCGTACGGCCTGCACAAGCAAAAGCGAGGACGCGTTGCCGTTTACGATTTCGGCGGCGGCACGTTTGATATCTCAATTCTGAAATTGATCTCCACCGATGAAGGCGAAATCTATCAGGTGTTGGCGACGAACGGCGACACGCATCTCGGCGGTGACGATATTGACAACGACCTCCAGCGGCGCATGCGCGAGAAAATCACCGAACTTTTCCACATAGATCTATCGAAGCAGCCCGAAGCCGTTCAACGCTTGCGCAAGGCCTTGATCGCCGCGAAGCACGAACTCTCGCCCAACGATAGCACCACACTTCGTTTCGAGCTGCCTGGTGGACGCCTGTTCGACGAGACGATTTCGCGCGAAGTTTTTAACCGCTGGATCGAACCAATCGTCGCGCGCACCATGGGGCCCGTAAAGCAGGCTCTTTCCGACGCGAAACTGGCGCCCACCGACATGGACGAGGTTGTCCTCGTCGGCGGCTCCACGCGCATTCCGCTCGTTCGCGAAACCGTCGGCGAATACTTCGGCCGCGCACCGCATTCCGAGCTGAATCCCGACGAAGTCGTCGCACTGGGCGCTGCGGTACAAGCAGATATCCTCGAGAGCGGCGTCAAGACCATGCTGCTCCTCGACGTCACGCCGCTTTCGCTCGGTATCGAGACCATGGGCGGTGTAGTCGCGAAAATTATTCCGCGCAATTCGACGATCCCCGCGAGCGCGCAGGAACTGTTCACCACAGGCGTAGAAAATCAGACGGGCATCGACGTTCACGTACTTCAAGGCGAGCGTGAACTGGCGAAAGATTGCCGGTCGCTGGCGCGATTTCAATTGAAGGTTCCGCCGGGCCCCGCGGGACTCGCGCGCATCGAAGTGAAATTCTTGATCGACGCGAACGGCATCCTGCAAGTGGCCGCACGCGACCTTAGGGCCAACGAGCAGCGCACCATCGAAGTGCAGCCCAGCTACGGCCTGTCGGAGACCGAAGTCGAGCGCATGCTCGAGGAATCGATCGAATTCGCCGAACAGGATTTTTCCGAGCGCCAGGTGATCGAATCGCGCACCGAAGCCGATACGATCCTTCACGCCACTGAAAAGACGCTGCGCGATCCGCGCTCAAGCGAGTTGTCGGCCGACGAGCGCCGCTCCATCGACGAGTCAGTCGCAGCTCTGCGCGCAGCCGTAGCAACCACCGACTACAAGCTAATCCGCCGGCGCATCGACGAGCTGAATCAAGCCACCATGCACCTGGCGGAAATTTTGATGAACAGCGCGCTACAAACAGCAGTACAAGGCAAGCGCCTAGAAGACATCTAGCAGCCTTAGCTTTTTCCCGTAGAGGCGCAGCGGCCTGCGTAGCTTTTGTAGCGGCGGCCTTTAGGCCGCCATTTTGGCTTTCGAAGTTTGAACAGAGGAGCAAGAAAATGGGCGGCAAGAACCCCTACATCGATGAAGTAAAATTCACGCCCGCGACAAAGAAGTACAAAATCACGTTCATCAAAGACGGCGCGTCGATCGAGGTGGACCCGGCGAAGATGCCGTACGGCCACGACGGCCTGCCAGGCAGCATTCTCGATATCTCGCAGGGCTTTCAAAAGGGCCTCGACCACGCCTGCGGCGGCGTTTGCGCCTGCTCCACCTGTCACGTGATCGTTCACGAAGGCCTCGACTCCTGCAACGAAGCTAGCGACGCCGAACTCGATCAGCTCGACGAAGCCCCGGGGGTCACGCCGAAGTCGCGCCTCGGCTGCCAATGCGTCCCGGACGGCACGAAAGACATCGTCGTCGAAATTCCTGAGTGGAACAAAAACTATGCCAAAGAAGCGGAACACTGAGTAGCGTCGGCGTCTGGCCGGCTCTTTTTCTTGTTTTCAATTTATTCTAAAGATACTGAGGAATTTATGCCGCAAACATTTGATTGGGACAACGCCGAAGAAATCGGCATCCAGCTTGCGGAAAAGCACCCGAACGTCGAACCGCTCACCGTCCGTTTTACCGACCTTCACAAATGGATTGTCGAACTCCCCGGCTTCACGGGCGACCCAAAGCTTTCGAGCGAAGGCAAACTCGAAGCCATTCAAATGGCCTGGCACGAAGAATTCCAGGACAACAAAAGTTAGTCGCGCAAGGGATTGCGCTCCGCTAAATCGAGGTCTGTTTCGCAGTTTGCAGACAGGCCGATTTGGCTTTCATCCCGCCGTTTCCTGCCGCTCGTGAATCTTGCGCGGGATCCCCACATCAGAATAGAGTCCTTGCATCGGAGCAAATGCCGCGCGGAAATTCGCGCGAAGATAGAGAGGATTTTTCAAAATGGAAGCTGATCTCAGATACCCGATTGGAAAATTTCAGCGCGCAGACAATCTCACAGGCGAGCAGCGCCGCGAGTTCATCGACGCTATCGCGGCTGCGCCTGCGCGCATGCGCGCCGCCGTCGCCGGCCTCAAGCCGACGCAGCTCGACACGCCCTATCGCCCCGGTGGCTGGACCGTCCGCCAACTGGTCCACCACGTTCCCGACAGCCACATGAATTCATACATCCGCTTCAAGCTCGCGCTCACCGAGGGCGAACCCACGATCAAGCCATACGACGAAAAGCAATGGGCGGAGCTTGCGGACTCAAAGGCTCCCATCGAACCGTCGCTCGCGCTGCTCGAAAATCTGCACGCGCGCTGGGTTCCGCTTCTGCGCTCGCTCACGCCCGCCGAGTGGGCCAAGAAATTCCGCCATCCCGAGCGCGGCACGATGTCGCTTGATGAAACGCTCGCGCTTTACGCGTGGCACGGCCGCCACCACGTCGCGCACATCACCTCGTTGCGCGAACGCGAAAACTGGAAGTAGTCCTACGCAGAAGCAGTAGGGCGTGCACTCTTCCGCCTCGCGCTTCCTTCACTTGGTTCGCTCTGATAAACTACATCCTCTTCGTTTCTTTGCCGAATGGCGCTATGGTGCAACGGTTAGCACGCGGCCCTTTCAAGGCTGAAATACGAGTTCGATTCTCGTTAGCGCTACCAATTCTTTTCGTCTTCATTTTTCTCGCTCCGCTTTCCACATTTGCTCAAAAGGCTGCCACGTTCGTATCTCCCGACGATTCGCTGCGCGCTGAAATTCAGTCGGTCCGCAAAAAGCCGGGCGGCGCGGCGGAAAGCAAGATTGAAATCCTGTCGAAGGACGGGAAGCGGATTTGGATCGTGAAATACACGTCGTCCGATGGCGAACATGGATTCGGCGTGGTGAAAGCTGCTTGGACGCCTGACTCGCAATATTTCGTCTACAGCCTCGCGAGCTCGGGAGGGCACGAGCCAGGGCGCTCGCCGATCTTTTTTTACGACCGGAAAGTGGAGCGCGTTCGGAGCTTTGACGAGGAAGTGGGCGTTGTGCTCAATCCCGATTTTTCGCTCTCGACTCCCGACTTCCTCGAAGCGATGATCCGCGGCAACGGGGAATCGAAGAACGTCAAGATTGCTCTCAGCGACCTGCAGGGTTATGGGCAAAAGAAATGATGCGCGCGTTGAGTTCCGTAATTTCGCAACCGTGTTGAATTCGCGCGAAGGAGAGACCGCGTGACTGCCGAAGATTTTCGCCGCATGGCGCTTAGCTTTCCCGAGACAACCGAGAGCTCTCACATGGACCATCCGGATTTTCGAGTGTGCGGGAAAATCTTCGCGACGCTCGCGTATCCCAGCGATGGCTTGGGAATGGTGAAGCTTCTGCCAGAGCAGCAGCAGGAATTCGTGCACGATCATCCGAAGATTTTTGTGCCGGTAAAGGGCGGATGGGGACTTCGCGGCGCCACGTACGTGCGACTTAAGGCCGCTACGAAAACGGCGCTGCGCCCGGCGCTTGTCGCAGCTTGGAGCAATACCGCCCCGAAGCGTGTAGGGGCGAAGTTCGCTGGGCGCGAATAACAAATCGTTTCTCATCGTCCGTCCCGCTGCTTATCCCGAGAATGCGCGGAGGGAATTATCGAGCCGCGCGAGTTGGGCTTCGAGAGTTGCGCTTAGCGACTCGGCGTTTTCGAGATGTCCGCTGCGGCCAATTTCGTCGAGCTTGCGGACTGTTTCCGCAGTATTTTTTGCTCCGAAGCTGCGGATGGAGCCTCGCAGGGCTTGCGCGGCCCGGGCCAGGGCTGGGGCATCGTGCTGAGCAATTGCGTCGCGAATTGCGGACATGCGGGAGGCGGAATCTGGAAGGTAGGCGCGGATGAGCTGTTGCGCGAGCTGCTTGTTGCCGCCCACGCACGCGAGCAAGACGGACGCGTCGAAAGTGGGCGGCCCGGAAGCAGCGGGTTCTTCGGAGCGAGTAGGTTTCTCGGTCGCTTCTACCTCGCTCGCGTCGAATGAGGTTTCGGATGCTGCTTCGCTTGTGTCGACGGAATCGTGGCGCGCGCGAGGGAGGCGAAACCAGAAGCGCGTGCCCTTTTCGCGGCGCGGTTCGCAGCCGATCGTTCCGCCCCAGCGCTCGACTGTGATTTTGCAGAAGTAGAGACCCAGGCCGGCTTTGCCGCCTCCTGTCTTACCTTTTCCAAAAAGCGTGAACATACGCGTGGGGGCATCTGCTTCGGGCAGGCCGGGACCTTCGTCGTCCACAAACGCACGGATAAATTCGCCTTCGTCTTCCGCGCCTAGCGTGACCGTGGTTCCCTTCGGGCTGTAGCGGAGCGCGTTTTCGACGAGGTTGGTGAAGATCCTGCGGAGGCGCGTTTCGTCGCCCACGACTTCCCATTTTCTTGCGCGATCCATTCGTGGATTGAGTTGAATTGCGGCGCCGTGTTCGGCGAATGCCGGGGAGTAGTCCTTCGCGATGGCCTCCGCGACAGTGGCGACGTCGGGTGCGTCTTTTGTAGATTGATCGAAAGATTCCTGGGCCGCCAGTTCGCCGGAAAATGCTTCAAGGATTCCGCGGATCATCATTTCTTGCGTGTGGGATTGGCGATTTCCGATCTCGACGAGCGTTTTGAGTTTATCGCCGAGCGGCTGCATTTTTAGGACGGAGAAACAGCCACGCATAGCTGTGAGCGGCTGCGAGAGATCGTGAACGATGCAGTGGAGCAGGATTTCTTTTTTTTGAATTTCGCGAAGGAGACGCTCGTGCTCGAGGAGGGAATCACGAGCGGTTTGCAGAACGCGGGCGTCGGCGGCGTATTTCGACTGAGGATTGCGCACCAAGAGAATTCGCTTGCCGTCGAGCCAGAGGGCCGCGGCGTCGAGCGAGATTTCGCGGCCGCCGGCGGTCTTCTCCGTCCACATGCCGGACTCGATGCGGCCCTGCGTCTGAGAGCTCCAGAACGATTCGGCGTCGATCAGGAAATTTTCGAGAAACGGCATGGCGTCGCCCAGTCGAACGGAATTGGCGGCCGCGGAATCGGATTCACTAGACCGCTCGCGCAGAAGCTCGCCCAGGAACGTGGGCGGGCGGGACATCGGCCTCGCGTTTCCCTCGCCCAGATATTCGAAGGCTGCGTAGCCTTCGGATCGCAGCAGGGCGATGGCGAATGACTCCTGGAGCTTCGACTGATTGATCGGATCGGGTCGAGCTGTCACAACGACACCATTTCCTGATCGCCGGCGGCATAGCATTCGAAGGTCATGCCGTTCTCCCGCATGTAGGTGCGGCAGGACTCGACGATACGGTCGATTGATTCGTCGTCGTGCATCGGGTCGTGATGATAGAGGAACAGGCGGCGGACCTTTGCCGCATGCGCGGAATTCAAAGCGTCTTTCCAAGTGCCATGGCCCCAGGAGCGGTGGCTGGGGTATTCCTCTTCGGTGTATTGCGCTTCACGAATGTACAAATCGGCGCCGCGCGCGAATTCATCGATTTCGTGGTCGAGCTTGTGGCTGCTCTCGTTGTCGCCCAGCAACCGGTAATACGGTTCGTGATCCGTTACGTAGACCACCGACTTTCCGGCATGTTCCACTCGAAAACCGAGCGCGACACCCGGATGATTCAAATAGACGTGACGAATCGTGGTGTCGCCGATTTGGACGGGCCCTTCGAGTTCGATGAATTTGAATTCCGCCATCATGTCCGTGAGATCGACGGGGAAATACGTGGAATCCATCTGCCCAGTGAAGATTCTCTCGAGGCTTTTGTCAGTGCCGTGCAGGCTATAGATCGACAGCTTATTGCCGGGGATATAAGCCGGAGTGAAAAAGGGAAAGCCCTGAATGTGGTCCCAATGCGTGTGGCTGACGAACAGATGAATGTGAAGCGGCTGCTTCTGAAACTCGCGAAGCATTCCCATGCCCGCTTCGCGCACGCCGGTGCCGCAGTCGAAGAGCAGAATCGAGTTTCCGCTTCGTACTTCGACGCACGACGTGTTCCCGCCGTAGCGCAGCGTTTGACGCCCCGGAGTGGCAATGGAGCCTCGCGTCCCCCAAAACTTCACTTGTAGCAGACTGTTTTCCGGGGTTGTGGGGATTGAAACTTCCTGTGCAGGCTTCTTTGGGGGAGCAGAGACCTGGGCGGCAGCAGTGGCGGACGCGGGAATTTGCGAGATGCCCGCGCGAAGCGTGTCAGCGAGCACTTGAAGATCGTACGGTTTTTGAAGATAGATGTTTGCACCCAGCGTTTTTACTTTTTTGATGTCGGCGGCGTAGGCTTTTGCGGAACCCACGACGATGAAGAGACCCTTGAGTTGAGGATCGTTCCGAATTGCCTGGCACACGGCGAAGCCGTGTATCTTGGGCATCATCAAGTCGAGGACGACGGCGTCCGGCTTTTTTTCGCGAACGAGGCGAAGGCCTTCTTCTCCGTCGGGCGCAGCGAAGACTTCGAATCCGAAGGCGTTCAGGCCCAGTTCAACGATGCTGCGAATATCATCGTCGTCATCGGCGATAACGATTCTAGGCAAGGGCGCTCCGTGCGAGGCGGGCTGGATTATAAGCGAAAGGCGAATGTTCTAACCGGCATTTTTGGGCCGATTAGAATCAAGGTCCGCGCTTTGTTTGCATGAAGTTAGATCGATTTCTAATCGACAGATGATGCCGATCTGCAGGTGGTGACGAGGGGCGAGTGATTTCATGGCGAACGGATAACGGTCGGGAATAAAAACACGTAAAAATTCGCCATTAGACATGGCTGCCATCTTTTGTTTTCTTCGAGATAGGCGTGTTTCTAATCGCGGATTCGCTATTAGAATCGCGGGACCCGTTCGACGTGTTTCGGCCGCACCGGCGAGCACTGAGTGTTTCAAGCTCCCGCTGAGAGATGTAATGGGGCGGGCAGGCCCGGCAAGAGGCGCGATTCGGCAGGCAAGCCCCTCACGGGAACCAGGCGTTCGCGGAAAGGCAGCTTCGGCGTGGAAACCGGAGCAGCCTTGCTGTTGATCATCTTGTTTCTTCTTTCTCTTTTATTTTTTACTTCGGGTGCGAGTCACTCGCAGGAAAAGGGTCGTGGACTGATCCCCCAGGCCCGACCGATCTCCCGAGCTCGACTAACCGTCGACTCGGGAGCCCTGTTTGCCGGAGACCTGGGAGGCCCTGTTTTGTGGAGGGCATACCGGAGACAGGTTAGCAGGAAGGGCGAAAATTGAAACTGGGCTTAGGGCCAAAGAAAGTACAGCTGACCTTGTGTACCCTACGAAGTAACCCAAACAAAGGATGGGGTGCTTCGGAGTTCGTCCGAGAACTCGAAACTCACAACCTCGATGGCTATTTCCAAGCGCTAAATCGCATGAGCAAAGGCGAGGCTTTTTCCGGAGCGCTGAAGCGCCCCGTCCCTCCCCCCTGCATAAATGCGGAGGCTCCCACCAATGGGGGACCCACCGCACGTCATCGCTCGAGAACGTCTTTGAAGACGTTAAGCGCGGCCTTTTTGGGCTGGCGATCCAAAATAAAACTGATTGTGCGCGTGGAATTTCCGGCCAGGGCAACCTGGCCGAGGCGTACCATCCCGTTTCCAAAGTCCGCGAAGACTGGAACGAACATGGCGAATTGGTCGTCCACTTCGCTCTGGGTGATTTCGGTGCGCAATTTGAACTTACCGCCGTCGGTAGGCTGCACTTCATATTGGAATTTATAGCGCGGGACCTGAGTATCGTAGACCCACTCCTTAAAAAACCAATCGAGGCGGCCGTTTTGCTGAAGGTCCATCTGCTTGGTCATGTGCTTTTCGGCGATGACTTTGAAGGTTTCCGTGGACGCGGGTGTGTCGTGGTGAACTTTCATGTAGTCGTGCATCATGTCGATGAAAGCCTGATCGTGATTTTCGCCGGAGGCGTGATCGTCGTACATCATCGAGCGCAGCATGAGTAATACATACGCGCCCTTCGAATAGGTAACGCCCTGATACGCTTGGGGGGAATGAGGAGAGATTAGGCGCAATCCCAGCCAAAGGGGGCCGGCATCATTCGGCGAGACGCCCCAGTTGTTCTTTTCGAGGATGCGGACGCGCTGGCGTTCCCAGAAAGCGATGTAGTCCTTCTCCCACTTCTTGCCGACGGCTTGCTGGAGGAATAACCCGGCAGCAAATTCCGCAAAACCTTCCGAGAGCCACTGATCGTGATACGAAGCCCAGCCGACGCCGTGGCCGAACCACTGATGAGCGACCTCGTGCGGAGTGACTTCCTGCACGAATCCGGTGAACTTTGTGTCGATGTGACCGAACATCATCCAGCGCTGGGTGGAGTCGATGTACGCGGAAATCGGCAAGTAGACCAGATTGGGCCATGACTGGCCAAAGCTGAAATTCGGCTGTTCGGTGATGAACACGTTGTCGTAAGGAGACTTGCCAAAAAATATCGTGCACACCTGCATTTGGGCGCGAGTTTGGTCGAGGGCGTAGGTGGTCATTGCCTTTGGGGACATGGCTCCCAAAAAAGCGGTGGTTTGATATTGCTTCAGACTGGTGGGCAGCTCGGTCAAATAATATCCCGAGATATCGTAGTGGGTGATGTTATCGGGATAGGGGACTTTCAGATATTGACCGTAATTAAAGCCCGCGACCGCGACAGGCACGGGCGTAACCCAGTGCGAAACCGAGAAACCTGATTCGGTGGATTCCCCTTCGAGTTTGCCCACGCTGATGACTACATTGTGATGCGGAACTTTGAAAGTGAGATCGTAGAGTGACCGTTCGCCGAAGCCGTTCAGGTTCGGATACCAAGCATCACGCGCGCCCACGTAGTAGCTACCGTCGCCTGCATTGAAAAGGACTTTGTCGCCCACATACTCGACGGTGACCGAATGTTCCTGCCCCATCGCTGGGGCTTCGTCGAGAATCGCGTAGAACGAACCATCTTCTTTTTTGTCCTGCTGAATGAAATGAAGGTCCTGGCCCTTTTGATCGGTGACTCGCGTGACGCGCAGGCTGGGAAGCAGCCCAAATTTCAGCACGCGTTCGCCGACGACCAGCGGCTCAAGGGTGATCGTGGCGCGGCCGTAGAGGTGATCGTTCTTGGCGATGACGGTTTCGATGTTGTAACGGCGCGTGGTAAACAGGCGCTTATCCTCGCGCGAATTCGCCGTGTGGGCCAGTAGCTCGGATTTCAAATGCTGGGAGTACCAGACACCATCGTTCATGCCCGCCCCCTCGCAATTTACGAGCGCTACTTCCTCAGGAGAATCCATTTCCGGGAGGGCGCCAACACGCGTGCGGATGAAGAAACGCAGGTCCTTGTGCGACGTGCCGTGAATATAGGCATTGAAAAACGAAGGATGCTTCGGATTGTAAATCGCGGCGAGGAGGTCGGCGTCCACGTTGTCGATCTTGTCGCCCTCGAGAAATACTTCAGTGATACCCTCGGGAATTTCGTGGCGATGGCGAACTTTACTCGTCCAGTGCTGGAAGGCGGCGGCAGCCTCGGGCGGTGTTTGGGTTTTTGATGTCAGAGACGGAGAGAATTGCGATAACTGGTCGCCAGTGAAACGAAAGACTACTTCCGTGAAGTCCTCCTCGGCAGTTGATCCGCCGGTGCGCCGAAGCATCTCACGCGTGTCGATGGGGCTGATGGGTTTCAGGGAGAAGTGACCCTGTCCTACGAAGATGGCCCCAGTTTCG